>Ga0123354_10019152_pt1 | contig 10748 bp, 8 predicted proteins | sample TergutLab28metaG_2_FD_97872 | JGI IMG/M metagenome (GOLD analysis project Ga0123354, IMG submission 97872) | Labiotermes labralis P4 segment gut microbial communities from Petit-Saut dam, French Guiana - Lab288 P4 | ecosystem: Host-associated > Arthropoda: Insects > Digestive system > Gut ... | reverse complement strand
CGGCGCCTTGCCACCGCCGCCAGATTATCGGGCCAGGCGTATTGCGGGGCGTTACGGGCGTCCTCAAATACGCCGCGACGCGCCTGCCCGGTGGCAACCAGCGACTCCAGCAGCGCTTGGGCCGCACCCATTTCCCAGCCGTAGCGGGCATCTATCTCGGCCGGCGTCACGATCACATGGCCGCGCAGCCACCGCGTCACCAATCGCTGTCTGGCGGCCACATCGCCAGCGGCGGCGGCCGCCAGAAGCGCGTCGTCACCGGTGACGGCAAAGCCGGGCTGCCCGCCGACCACCACCGCCGCCACGCGATTGGCGCCTGCCAGCTCGTCCAGCCAGTCGTCTGGACAGCGCAGCGCGCACTCTGCCTTTGTCAGGGGGCCGATGCGGCGCAGGGCGTCCCAAAATGCCTCAGCCGACATGGCCGGATGCCGCAACCGCTGCAGCCCGGCCTCGACGTCGGCGACGGCCTCGGGGTCGAGGCTCTCCGGAGACTGACTGGCGCCCAGCAGCCCGGCGAGCAGACCCTGATCGATGGCCATGGCGGCGCTGGCCCGCTCGGCGAGCGGCTGGTCGGCGTCATAGATGAACTCGCCGACGTAGCCGAACTGGAGCGAGCGCGCGAACGGCGACGGCTCAGCGGTGGTGACCTCGACCAGGTTGACGCGCCCGGCCTCGATGTCGCGCAGCAGGCCAAGCAGCGCCGGCATGTCGAAAACGTTGTCGAGGCACTCGCGCATCGCCTCCATGACGATGGGGAACCCCTGGTAGCCCGCCGCCACCTCCAGCAATTGGGACGCCTTGAGGCGTTGCTGCCAAAGGGGGGTCCGCACGCCGGGGTTACGCCTGGGCAGCAGCAGCGACCGCGCGGCGCACTCGCGGAAGTGGGCGGCGAACAGCGACGACGAAAACAGCGCCTGCGTCACCGCCGGCTCCAGCTCGTCCGGGCGAATCCGCAGCATGGCGGCGGTGGGCGGGTCGGCATCGCCCCCGGGTAGGCGCCAGATGACGCCGTCGTTGTGCACGATGACACGGGCGTCCACACCGTAGCGCGCCGTCAACGTTTGCTGCACCGCCAGCATCCAGGGGCGCAGCACGCCAAGCCCGAAGGGCGCGTGCAGGCAGACCCGCCAGTCGCCCAGCTCGTCGCGGAAACGCTCGAGGACGATGGTCGTATCGCTTGGCAGCACGCCGGTGGCGCGCTTTTGTTCCGCGATGTAGCGCCGCAGATTGCTAGACGCCCGTTCGTCCAGCCCGGTGCCTGCCAGCTGCGGGTCGGCGATGAACGATCCGATGGCCTGGCCTAGTTCGAACGGGCGCCCGATCGAGTCGCCCTTCCAGAATGGCAGACGCCCCGGTGCGCCGGGCGCCGGTGTGACGTTTACCTGGTGCGGGGTGATCGCCTCGATGCGCCAGGAGCTGGTGCCAAGGGTGATGATGTCGCCGATGCGCGACTCGTGGACCATCTCCTCGTCCAGCTCGCCAACCCGGCGGGAGCCGCGGTGGCTGCCGGCATCGCCGGTCAAGAAGACGCCGTAAAGGCCCCGGTCGGGGATGGTGCCACCGCTCGTGGTGACCAGCTGCCGCGAGCCGGGGCGGGCCATCAGCTTGTCGGTTTGGCGATCCCATGTCAGGCGGGGACGCAGTTCGGCGAAGTCCTCGCTGGGATAGCGCCCGGCGAGCATCTCCAGCACGCTGTCGAACGCCTCGCGGGGCAGGCCCTCGAAAGGCTGGCTGCGGCGGACGAGCTCGAAGACGCCGGCGGATGTGGGGGCGGCGTCCAAACACATCGAGACGATCTGCTGCGCCAGCACGTCCAGCGGGTTGTGCAGCACGGGGACCGGTTCGATGAGGCCGTCCGCCATGCGCTTGACCACCACGGCGCACTCGACGAGGTCGGTGCGCGATGTTGGCATGACAACGCCTTTCGAGACCACACCGACCTTGTGGCCGGCCCGGCCGACGCGCTGCAGACCGCTGGCGACGGTGGGCGGCGAGCCGATCTGGATCACGAGGTCGACGAACCCCATGTCGATGCCCAGCTCCAGCGAACTGGTGGCGACGACGCAGCGCAGGCGGCCCTGGCGCAGGTCGTCCTCAATGATGGCGCGCCGCTCCTTGCTGAGCGAGCCGTGGTGGGCGCGCGCGACGACGGTGTCCTGGGGCACGGCCACCATGTGGGTGCCGATGTAGTTTGTGGGCATGGCGCCCGGGGCTTCGATCAGGGCGCCCTCGCGGGCGGCGGCGTACTGGTTGAGGTGGGCCGTCAGCCGTTCGGCCACCATGCGCGAGTTGACGAAGCAGATCGTCGAGCGGTGGACCAGCACCAGGTCGAGCACCGCCTGCTCGACATGCGGCCAGATCGACACGTTCGGCGCCTCGCTGGCGGGCAACGGGCCGGGCGGGGCGCCGAGGTTTGTCATGTCGTCGACCGGGACGCTAACGTCCAGGGCCCACTGCTTGGGCATCGGCGGGTTGACGATGTCCACCGGGCGTCCGGGCCCGGCCAGGAACTGCGCTACCAGGGATGGCGGGCGCACCGTTGCCGACAAGCCGATGCGCTGGATCGGGCGGGTGCGGCCGGCGTCCAGGCGCTCAAGGCTTATTGCCAGGTGGGCGCCGCGCTTAGTGCCGGCCAGGGAGTGGATTTCGTCGACGATCACGGTGTCGATGCTGTCAAGGGTTTCGGCGGCGCTGCTGGAGAGCATCAGGAACAGCGACTCCGGGGTGGTGATCAGGATGTCCGGCGGGTGGGTGATCATCCGGCGCCGCTGCGCCGGCGTGGTGTCGCCGGTGCGCACAGCGACGGTGACGGTTGGGGTGGGCAGCCCCATTTCGGACGCCATTTGCGCGATGCCGTTCATCGGGCGCTGCAGGTTGGCCTCGATGTCGACGGCCAGCGCCTTGAGCGGTGAGATGTACAGCACCTTGACCTTGCCGGTCTTGTGCTCGCCGGAGAGGCGGTCGAGGCTGGTCAGGAAGGCCGCCAGCGTCTTGCCGCTGCCGGTCGGGGCGATGACCAGGGCATGCCGGGGATTCTCCGCCGGCGCCAGCACGTCCCAGGTGGCGACCTGGGCCGGTGTGGGTGCCGCGAACGTCGCTTTGAACCAGGTAGCGGTGGCGGGCCCGAAGTGGCGCAGCGGATCGGTCATGTATCAATCATTGCTCACCGGTATGGTTGATCCATGCGCGAGACGGAGTTGTGGGCAAGGCTGACGAAGGCCCTGGGGCCGGCCTACGTGCATGTTTGGGCGGAACAGACGGCGCTGCCGGAGCTGGGGTCGCGCACCGTGGTCGAGGCGTTGGCGGCCGGTGTGCCGTGCAAGACCATTTGGCGGGCCGCCTGGGCCTGGCTTGAGCTGGCAGCCCGTGAAAGATAGCAGGGCGTGTCGGAATAAGATCGAACAAATGTTCGCATATAGTTATGCACAGGGCGCTGCTACCATGCAGCGTCGTCCACAGATGTGTGGCCCGTCGCCAAATTGTCGGTGGACGTCCCTAAAGTATTGGTTGATGACGACGCCACAGTGGCGCCGAGGCAACTATGGCGGCCAATCCCGCCAGGAAGAGGCAGGCTGCGATGGCTACCACGGATCGCGAGAAGGCGCTGGAAGCGGCACTCGCCCAGATCGACAAGCAATATGGCAAAGGGTCTGTGATGCGGTTGGGCGACCAGTCGATCCAGCCGATAGACGTGATCCCGACGGGCTCAATCGCGCTTGACATAGCGCTTGGTGTCGGCGGCCTGCCGCGCGGGCGCATCGTCGAGATATACGGCCCGGAGTCGTCCGGCAAGACGACGGTCGCGTTGCATGCCATCGCCAACGCCCAGATCCTTGGTGGCATCTGCGCATTCATCGACGCGGAGCATGCGCTCGACCCGGCGTATGCCAAGGCGCTGGGCGTCAACACTGACCAGTTGCTGGTCAGCCAGCCGGACAACGGCGAGCAGGCGCTGGAGATCGCCGACACGCTGGTGCGCTCCGGGGCGATCGCCCTGGTGGTCATCGATTCCGTGGCGGCGCTGACGCCGCGGGCCGAGATCGAGGGCGAGATGGGCGACAACCACGTCGGCCTCCAGGCCCGCCTGATGAGCCAAGCGCTGCGCAAGATGACCGGGGCTCTCAAGCAATCGAACACCACAGCCATTTTCATCAACCAGTTGCGCGAAAAGATCGGCGTCATGTTCGGCTCGCCCGAGACGACGACCGGCGGCCGGGCACTGAAGTTCTACGCCTCCGTGCGCCTCGACGTGCGCCGCATCGAGACATTGAAGGACGGCAACGAGATGGTCGGCAACCGCACAAAGGTCAAGGTGGTGAAGAACAAGGTGGCGCCACCGTTCAAGGCCGCTGAATTCGACATCCTCTACGGCAAGGGCATCTCGCGGGAAGGCAGCCTGATCGACATGGGCGTCGACTGCGGCATCGTTCGCAAGGCCGGCGCCTGGTTCACCTATGGCGAGACGCAACTGGGCCAGGGCAAGGAGAACGCGCGGGCGTTCCTGATAGCCAATCCGGCGGTGGCAGAAGATATCGACGCCAAGATCAGGGCGTCCATCGGCGTTGGCGACGCCGCGGCCAAGGCGGATGTGCCAGAAGGCGTCAACCCGGCGACCGGCGAAGTCGACTTCTGATGGCTGATGCCCCCGACTCGGTCGAGGCGGTGCGCGAGATGGCGCTGCGCTGCCTCGACCGTCGCGCCTACGGCACGGCGGAACTCAAGGCGCGCCTATTGAGCAAGGGGGCAGACGAACAGGTAGTCGACGATGTCCTTGGCCGTTTGACCGGTGTTGGCTTGCTTGATGACGCCAAATACGCCGCATCTTTGGTGGAGCAGCGCCATGAGATTCGCCATCAATCCCGGCGGGCGACCACCATTGAGATGCAGCGCCGCGGTCTGTCGCCGGACGTGGTGCAACAAGCCACGCAGCAGATCGACGACGCCGATGACCTTGAAAGCGCCAGGCTTATCGCCGCTGCCAGGATGCCGCATTTGGCCGGGCTGGAACGGCCCGTGGCCTGGCGGCGGCTGTCTGGCGCGCTGGCCCGCAAGGGCTACAGCCCGTCTGTCGTGTCGGTGGTCGTGCGCGAGTCGCTGCGGGGCCCAGATGACACCGATTTGTAGCAATTCCACAATTCGGGCAGGGTATCCGTGCCATTCCGGGCCCTGGTTTGGTATGGTATAGGCATGAAGAAGCTCCTGTTTATCTTGGGCATTATCGCCGTCATCCTTGGCATCTCGGCCCTGCAGGCCAAGCGCGATGCCGACGCTGAAGCCCGTCTCTGGGCTGACGCCACTGACTCTGTCCTCTAGGCACAGCCACCGACGAAACGATGCGCCGGGTGATCTAGCACGCTAGGTCGCCTGGCGCGTTCTGATGCTAAGAAAGGCCTACGCCCGCCGTGTTGAGCGTCCGTGATCTTGAAGTTCGGGCTGGGCCGCGGCTTCTTTTGAGCGGGGCGTCCTTTCAAATCAATCCCGGCGACAAGATCGGTATGGTCGGGCGCAACGGTGCCGGCAAGACGACAACGATGCGCATCATGGCCGGCGAAATGTTACCGGCGGCCGGCGTCGTGCGGCGCAGCGGCCGCATCGGCTATTTGCCGCAGGACCCACGGGAGTCGGATCTATCGGTGACGGTGCGCTCCCGGATACTGTCCGTTCGCGGGATCGATGGCATCGTCGCACGGTTGCGCCGCTACGAAGACGCGATGTCGCAAGCGGACGGGCCGGACCTGGATGCGGCGATGGCGTCCTATGCCCGGGCCGAGGCCGAGTTGGTGGCGGCGGGTGGCTACTCGGCGGCGGCTGACGCCGCCCGGATTGCGGCCAACCTGGCGCTGCCGGAGCGCGTGCTCGACCAGCCGTTGCATGAGCTGTCCGGCGGCCAGCGGCGCCGCGTCGAGCTGGCCCGCATCCTGTATTCGCAGGCCGACACGCTGTTGCTGGACGAGCCGACCAACCACCTGGACGCCGACTCCGTCGTCTGGCTGCGCGATTTCTTGAAGAACTACACCGGTGGCGTCATGATGATCAGCCACGACACCATGCTGATCGAGAACGTGGTGACCAAGGTGTTCCACCTGGACGCCAACCGCGCGGTGCTGGACACCTACTCGATGGGCTGGAAGCTGTATCTGACGCAACGCGAAGCGGATGAGAAGCGCCGCAAACGCGAACGGGCGGCGGCGGAGCGGAAGGCCGCGGCGCTGTTGCTGCAATCGGACAAGCTGCACGCGAAGGCCACCAAGGCGGTAGCGGCGCAGAACATGGCGCGCCGGGCGGAGCGGTTGCTGGCCGCGACCGAAGCGGCCCGGGCGGCCGATAAGGTTGCCGCCATCGCCCTGCCCGACCCGTCGCCGTGCGGCAAGACGCCTCTGACGGCCCAGGGATTATCGAAATCGTACGGCTCGCTGGAGGTGTTCACCAGCGTCGATCTCAACATCGACAGGGGATCGCGCGTGGTCGTCCTCGGGCTCAACGGCGCCGGCAAGACGACGCTGTTGCGTCTGCTGATGGGCATCGAACCACCAGACACTGGGCAGGTGATGCCAGGGCATGGCCTCAAGCTGGGCTACTTCGCCCAGGAACACGACATGCTCGACATGTCGGCGACGGTGGCCCAGAACATGATGGCGTCCGCCCCCCAACTAGATGAAACGCAGGCCCGCCGGGTGCTCGGTTCGTTCCTGTTCACTGGCGACGATGACGCCAAGCCGGCCAGCGTGCTGTCCGGCGGCGAGAAGACACGGCTGGCACTAGCCATGCTGGTGGTCAGCCGGGCCAACGTGCTGCTTCTCGATGAGCCAACGAACAACCTTGATCCGGCATCGCGCACCGAAGTCCTGCGGGCCATCCACGACTATAAGGGCGCTATCGTGTTGGTGACGCACGACGAAGGTGCCGTCACAGCGCTCGAACCGGAGCGTGTGCTGGTGTTGCCCGACGGCGTTGAAGATCTGTGGAACCAGTCGTATGCCGGACTGGTGGCGTTGGCGTAGGCTGGTCATCTGGACAGGAAGGAGCATGATGTCTGATCCGCAGGTGGAACAAACGCGTGATGTCTCATCAGCTCGCGATGATCTGATCGCTGAGATCGTTGATCGCTACATCTCAGGGCAATCGATCAGAACGGTGGCGGCGGCGATCAAACGATCATACGGGCTGGTTCAGGGTGTGCTCAAAGATGCTGGTGTGGCGTTGCGCAGCCCGGGAGCTGCCAGGACGGTGGTCACGACCACCGATGATCATGCCGCGGAGCGCGGCGCCGCAATGGCCGTCCACCCAAGCTCGGGTGAGGCAAAGAAAAAGAAAGAAAAAGCCGCAGGCAAAAAGAAAGCGATGACAAAACACATGGAAGCAACGGAGTTTGAAATGGCAGAAGAACCCAAGGAAAAGTGCTGCTGCAAGGGCAAAGACAAGGCCAAGGACAAGTGCAAGGATAAGGGCAAGTGCAAGTGCAAGTGCGGTTGCAAGGATTGCACGTGCGGCAAGGATAAGGGCAAGTGCAAGTGCAAGTGCGGTTGCAAGGACTGCAAGTGCTGTAAGGACAAGTGCAAGACCGGCAAGTGCAAGATTAAGGACAAGGGCAAGGGCAAGAAGGACAAGCCCAAGGACAAGAAGTCCAAGAAGTCAAAGAAGAAGTGACCTTAATCGCCTAGCGCGTAGCAGGCGATAGCCGTGGCGGCGGCGACATTCAACGAATCGACGCCGCCCGCCATCGGGATGCGCACCACCAGGTCGGCTTGGCCCAGCCAGTGATTGCTGAGCCCTGAGCCTTCTGTGCCGACCAAGAGGGCGATTCTTAGTGGCGCGGCGGCGGCCAGCTGGCCAAGGGTGATGGCGTCCTCGCGTGGCGACATCGCGACGACGGTGAAGCCGCGGGCCCGAAGATCATCCAGGCCTGTGGCCCAGTTATCAAGCCTGGCCCACGGCAAGGTGAAGACAGCCCCCATTGACGTCTTGATGGCACGCCGGTACAGCGGGTCGGCGGCGCGGGGCGCCAGCAGCACGCCATCCCACCCCAGGCCGGCGGCCGACCGGATGATGGCCCCGACGTTCGTGTGGTCCACTATGTCCTCGGCCACCACGAGGCGGGTGGCGCTGCCCACGACATCTTCCAGCGTCCAGGCTTGATGGCGCTCGAAAGACGCCAGTGCGCCCCGGTGTACGTGAAAGCCGGTGACCTGCTCGGCCAGGGATTCGCTCACCAGATAACACGGGACGCTCGTGGCGTCCAAAATGTCACGCAGGCCGTCAACCCAGCGGGGCACGAGCAGGAACGAACGCGGCACATAGCCTGCCTCGCAGGCGCGGCGGACCACCAGCGGGCTCTCGGCGATGAACAGCCCGTTCTCGGTTTCCAGGCTGCGGCGCAGGCTCGACTCGCGCAGTTTCACGTAATCGCGCAGTTGCGGGTCGTCCGCCAGGGTGACATTGATAAAGCTGGCCACCACCCAAGTCTTACACACCGGCTACACTTACATGCATGTCCGCGACTGGTGCCACCAAAGCCTCGTGGACGCGCTTTCTGCCGGACCGGTTCCTGCTGCTGATCATTTGCGCGGCCGTGCTCGGCACGCTGCTGCCGGTGCACGGTGACGGCCGGGTCGTCGGCCTGTGGGTGTCAAGGGTGATGGTGGCGATCCTGTTTTTCCTCTACGGCACGCGCCTGGAGCGCCGCGAAGCCATCGCCGGGCTGAAGCACTGGCGCCTGCACGTGGTGATACTGGCCTGCACTTTCGTGGTGTTCCCCCTGATCGGCATGGCGCTTAGGCCCCTGAGCCCGGCGCTGATCGGCCCTGACTTGTACCGCGGCATCCTGTGGATTTGCGTGGTTCCGGGCACCATCCAGTCGGCGGTCAACTTCACATCGATCGCCAAGGGCAACGTGGCGGGCGCCGTGATCAGCTCGTCGCTGTCGAACATGCTTGGCGTCGTGATCACCCCGCTGCTGGCCATGTGGCTGATGAGCACCACCGGGCTGGTCATTTCGGCGTCCTCAATTCTCGATGTCGTGGCGCAGGTACTGGCGCCGTTCGTGCTGGGCCAGCTGCTGCACAAGTGGTGCTCCGGCTTCGTGCTCTCCCACCCGAAGCTCAAGTACTTCGACCAGGCAACCATCGCCGGCGTCGTCTACCTGGCATTTGCGGACGCCATTACCGAGCATGTGTGGTCGCGGACGAATGTGCGCGATGTGCTGCTGATCGTGGCGATTGCCCTTGTGATCCTGGTGTTCATGCTTTGGCTCACCTGGCACATCGCCGGCTGGCTGCACTTCGATAAGCGGGACCAGATAGCCATCCAATTTTGCGGCACGAAGAAATCCTTGACCTCCGGTGTGCCGATGGCCTATGTGATCTTTCCCGCTGCCAGCGTTGGATTGATCGTCTTACCGCTGATGATCTTTCACCAGGCCCAGCTCATGGCCTGCTCCGTGCTGGCCGGTCGTTACGCCAGACGAGCCGACCAGCGGCCGTCTTCGTAGCGCAGCTTCAGCGGCATTTCGTAGGTGGCGCTCAGGCTTTCGGATGTGAGCGCCCGCCCGATCACCCCGGCGGCGACGGCCTGGCCCTTGTTCAGCAGCAGGGCGTGGGTGATGCCATTCGGAATTTCCTCCAAATGGTGCGTCACCAGCACGGTGGCGGGTGCGGCCGGGTCAAGGCACAGGCCGGCGAGGCTGCGCACCAGGGTCTCGCGACCGCCGAGGTCGAGGCTGACGCTCGGCTCGTCGAGCAGCAGCAGCTCCGGGTCTGTCATGAGGGCGCGGGCGATCTCGACACGCTTGCGCTCGCCTTCGCTGAGGGTGCCGAATGTGCGCCCCGCCAGATGATCGGCCTGCCAGGTGTGCAGCAGCGAATCGGCGCGGTTACGGTCGATGTCCTCGTAGTGCTCGTGCCAGCGCCCGATCACGCCATAGGCGGCCGACATGACGACGTCGAACACCTTCTCGTCCGGGGGAATGCGGTTGGCCACCGTTTGGGCGGCCACCCCGATGCGGGGCCGCAGCTCGAAGACATCGACATGCCCGAGAGTCTCACCGAGCAGCGACACCGTGCCCCGGCTGGGATACGCCTGGGCGGCCAGCAGCGTCAGCAGGGTAGTTTTCCCAGCCCCGTTGGGGCCAATGACCACCCAGCGGTCGGTATCGGCGATCTCAAGGCTCAAGCCGTCGAGCAGCGTGGCAAGGCCCCTCTTGATGACGACGCCATCGAGCTTGGCAACCAAACCGTGATCAGTCTTCGTCATAGCGCCCCCTCGGGGTGATTGGCCAATCCGGCGGGTACAGGTGGGCCAGCTTTTCGCGCTCCTCGTTGAGGGCCCGCCTGGCCCGCGACGACAAGCGGTCGCCGAACACCGTGCCGACCAGATGGTCGGTTTCGTGCTGCAGACAACGGGCGAGCATGCCGCTGCCGTGGATCAGCAGCGGCTGGCCCAGCTCGTCAAGGCCTTGGCAATCTGCCTTGTCCGGCCGCGCCAGCAGCTGATAGGCGCCGGGCCAGGACAGGCAACCCTCCTGGGTGGCATCGAGGCTGCGGTCCTTGCCTTCCGGCAGCGTGACGATCGGATTGCAGACGACGCCGCTGACCAGTCTGTCGTCACCGTCGGGGCAGTTGAACACGAAGAACGAAAGGTCGACGCCGACCTGGGGCCCAGCCAGCCCGACACCGTCCGCTGCTTTCATGGTGGCGAACATGTCGGCCACCAGTTGCTGGAACTCCGGCCCGAAATCGGTCACGGGACGGGTG
>Ga0123354_10019151_pt1 | contig 10748 bp, 10 predicted proteins | sample TergutLab28metaG_2_FD_97872 | JGI IMG/M metagenome (GOLD analysis project Ga0123354, IMG submission 97872) | Labiotermes labralis P4 segment gut microbial communities from Petit-Saut dam, French Guiana - Lab288 P4 | ecosystem: Host-associated > Arthropoda: Insects > Digestive system > Gut ... | reverse complement strand
CCAGGAAAACACTCGATAGATTCACTACAAAAGACAGCTATACTTGGAACATCACACATAATACGGAAAGTACTGCAATGTGAAGCTTGAAGCCTGAGCGGTGGGGATCACCACTGGTTCAAGTACCAGGAAGAAATGCCTGTGACAGGAGACATACATATTGTATAACTATAACAACAACAACAACAACAGCAGCAACAACAACAACAACAACAACAACAATAATAATAATGTCACAAGTTAGACTTTGACAGACCACTTTCGGCATCATCTAATAGTCTCTTCAAAGGTCTTCCAACTTGTCTTCATCCATTTGATCTATAATTCAGCATTAGTTTTGGCATCCTGTTGATGTTCATTCTTCTCACATGTCATCACAAATTTGATTTGTATCTTCTCAGTTTCTTGTAAATTGGTTCTACTGTCCAGAGGCTAAAAGGTGGCTATCCCACCGCTGGACTACCCAGCGGTAGGCTAGTAACCTACCCTAGGGAATTAAGTATTACTTTCAAGCCTCAATATAAAGACAACAGGATGACCAACTCGACTATGAACTATGGCAAGAAAATGGTTAAGCAAAAATGAAGAGAGCAAAATAATGTAAGGGGAATAGCCCACAGAGTAGAAATGGACAGTGTCTTAAATGAGAAACAAATTAAAATAGCAGCAATTACAGAATCAAAAAAGAAACTTAAGGGTGCAATGGAAACACATAAATACATAGTAAAATACAGAGGTGTAAATAGAGGTACACGAGCACAAGTGCGTGTAATGTTTTGGATTTACAAATGAAACAAAAACACAATTATTAAGAGGGAAATTATTATTTTTTGGACTCTATGCCCCAGAAGAAGGAACAGTTGAAGAAGACAAAAACTTTTATGACCCATTACAGGAAATATTAAATGAAACTAACAAAAAAGATTTCATCTTACCCTTCACAGACCTGAACGCTAGAATAAGAAATGCTGAAATCATTACCATTGTAGGAGGTTTTGGAGAACCAGTAACAAATGCCAATGGACTGAAACTAAGAGATTTTGACATGCATAACAACATGCAAATAATGAACTCATTCTATACACAAAAATATATATACATACATACATACACATGGTTACCTCACAATTCCAAAACAGTTACAGACTATTTCACTGCAAACAGGAAGCTATCAGAACTATTCCTAGAAGTGAGTTTACAGTGGAAGTGATATTGGTTCAGATCACTTTTTGACTTTGGCTAAATTAAGATTTCCACCAAAATGTTTACATTTACCCATAAACCCTGCACACAAAGAAAATATACTCCACTATAAAATCAGATTACTCAATGATGAAAGTTTAAAATGGCTATACAAACAAAGAATTCAACAGAAACTACAAGAAATTCTGGACAGTAACAATACTGTGTTGGAATGAAGGTACATCAAAACCATAATCTCACAGGCAGCAGATGAAAGTTTGGGAAAATACAAAGCATGTACAGAAAAGAAAAAATTAAAAGTATGGGATGATGAAATAACATTAATTGTACAAAAGAAAAATTTAGAATTCAAGAAGAATCTTCAGAGACCACAGCCAATGAAACTGAAAATCAGCACAGATGAGCCTTTGCCAAAAGGGAATATCAGGTAAAGGCATTGAAAATCCTTGGATGAATTTATATCACACACAGAATCTGCCATACACAAAATAAAACCAAACACATGAACAAATAAGTTTCTTGATCAGGAGGAAAATTCAAGATACAGTAATCCCTCTACATGTCAACTTGACTTACATCACTATGCACTCAAGTTGCCTGCCCCAAGAACCCATTTATTAAGCCAAGCACATGAATTCATTTGTATGATGCTAAAGACGTCTTTGAGTTGCTGAACTCCTTGATCAGGAGGAGCTCATGCACAATCATCTTGTCAAAATTTGGAAGCAAAGAATCCTTTAACCTGAACCTAAAGAGAGTACCATGACAGTCCTGAAGTTGACCAAGGGGCTTGGACTCAGTGAAGCTAGCATCAAGGTGTTCTATGACACTGATTTGAATAGCAAGCAGCAACAACTAGACAGGGAATTATTATGATATGTGTTTGCTATGAGATTCTGAAGGAAAAGAAGAAGTATTTTTCCTGCTATATCACAGTACTCAAGTTCTTTGAGTCACTGTCAGGGACTCGTGATTTGCCACCTGTTTTTGGAGATGATGATACAGATGCCCTGCCTGAAGTTCCAGAGGACCCGCTTTAAATTGTCATTTGTTTGTCATGTTTCATACTTTTGCAAACCCATTTTTTTGTAAGTATAAATACATCACATATCGCGGTCAAAAAAGACTTCCTGGAACCACACTTCCCATTATCATATTGTGTTTATGGGAATATTTGTCTAAATTCACGCTGTCTCGGGTAACACCACCAGCCTTGGAACCAGTACTCTGAGGAATAACTGTAATTAAGTCTAAATTGCAAGTTAAACCTGCACCTACAGCATGCAGATTAACATTACAAGATCTTCAACTTAGCACTAGGAGCAGGCATGTAGTCACTTTTACACCCTTGCTTTGTTTGCTCCTTTGTTTATACTGGATTAAAAGCTGTATGGGTTCCAAGAATTTTTCTAGACATAGTGATAAACAGAAAATTCTGAGGTCCACAGCTCACAGCCAGTCACTTTTTTTGATCAAGTCATAACTAACCATTTACATGTCATCTACACAGATAAGGAATTGACGAAGTTATATTTACCGCTTTTGTTGGTGTTACCATAACAGGAGGCGACCCATCGCTGGTGACTAGGAAACTACCAGAAACTGGTAACTCGGTTGGAAATGATCTTATTTCTAATGAAGGGCCACCGGACATTATGTTACCATTATGCTGTCGAAGTAATCGCTTTTCATAATCTTGGTTGAACATACTGTTTCACAGCTGTTCTAATACCTTTAAAAGAAAGATCAATCGATAAACCACATTAGCATTCCCTCATGTCACCCTATTAACTACAAACATATACACACTTAGTAAAGTTTCTGAGAGACTGAAGTTACATTAAAACAGGTAAAGAAGGAGAGATTCATACAACAGAAGAAAACACCATTGAAAATAATGTACCATAAGTAAGGGTTGCAAATATTTTCCAAAAATCTAAAAGCCACCTCAAAATTCCGCACATCAGATGGGTAACATGAAGTTCCACACCAAGTACCACAAATCTTAGATGCCACTGTGACCAGGAAACTTGGTGCCTAGGATTTGTGCACCCCTGCCATAATTATTTTGAAATACTGTTTAAGGGCAAATATATTATAATTATCTCTAGTTTCAACATCCAGTCCGATACCCATTCTAATTTCATCTAGCAAGCTTGATGGGTCCTACAAATAAATGACCAATATGAAACATTAGCTTCCTGCCTCATATAGTTCCAACAGATGCAGTATTTTAAAATTCCATATTACCTTTCATTTCTGATTGCACACACATACACTTCAGGCCTGAATCAAGCTAGGAAAATTGTGAAGTATCAATTTAAGATTCTTCAACAGGGGCTTCCTTACACATGCTGCTTGTGGAACCTTATGACATTGACCTTTGATATTAGTTTATCAAACATGTGGAACCATATTTATGACAGTATTTATACAAATCATTTAAATTCCCTCCAATAAAATATCATGTTGGGAGAAAAAACATGTCTTTGTAAGTATATTTTACATATGTATAACTGGACATTTTGAGGAGAGGCCTAATAACTACCGTATGATCAATAAATGTAGCAGAATATACACCTACAAGACAAAGAGAAACTTTACACCTCTGTACTTAAAAAATTATACTTAGCATGTACATGAAATATTAACCGTAAGCATAACATTCAAATATGAAACACCTGGCTTCTAGTTTCTCAGTAACATAATATACTTAGTCCTCACTGAGGACAAATATGTGGCCTCTTGCAGATCCTGGTTCTAGTCATGCAAATATTTTTGAAGCCTGAATGCCTAAAATGTTTGGAGATGAAGGCCACCCAAAAGACTTACTAGGAGAAGAAAAATATGACAATGATAGCTCAATTCAATTCCATTTAACCTTCAGTGGTCCAACATCAAGTTATGCTCGATGGAGCATTCCAATGCATTGGGTCAAACTTCCAGTTCAGTTTGACAGGTTACATTGATGTTTGACTTCAGTTTTTGATAAGGTCCTGCCACCTAGTGTCTGTTCTTTGAATTGCTTGGAGTTTAAGGAGTATTTTTCCTTTGTCACAAAATATAGCAAGGAAAAAACTTTGTGTCTGTGACCTTCACTCACAGTACCATGGGGAATCCCTGTACATGTTTAGACACACTCTGCCTCCAGCTATGACAGCATCATACAGACAGCCCTGACAAACCAGACCTTCCTTGTACATTTCAGATTTTTCCAAGCTTTTCAGTAATATCAGAGACACTGACGGACATCAGTGGTTACATTTTTACTGACCAATTTTATTACAGCCCTACACTTGCCAGTGAAATAAGTAAGGTCGGGTTCCACCTCACAGGAACTTGGGAAGATGTTCCAGCTTACATAAAAAAAAAAAATCACCCATGAATAGGTGAAAATTCAGCTTACAGAAACAATGAAAACACTCTACTGCTGCCATGGTAATCAAGTTCAGCACATGGAAGATACCCATGTCAGAGCCTGTTAAGAGGAGACTAAAAAGGAAAAAAAACGTGGTGGAGAGGCCAACTGCAACTGTAAATTGCATGAAATACAAGGGTGGAAAAGATACTACATATCAGTACACAGCTACATACTGCTTTCTTCAGAGGATACCAAAATGGTGGCAAAAATTATTCTTTTGGGTATGGAAATTGTAGTAATACGTGGGCTGATCACTTAATTCTGGGACTGATATTTTTTTCCAGGAAACTATAATACGTAGCGAAATGGCAACAGAATGGGACATGTGGCAACTCTGTACAAGTGTATGTGCAAAACCAGAGGTCGGTATCTCCCCGCATTCGCTCTGTAGAGGCCCTTGGGTGAACGTCTACAACAGTGTGCATCGCATTTCATGATGGAGGAGAAAGTGCAGCAGCGTGTGTGCATTGATTTCTGTTTCCGTCTGGGGAAAACTGGTGCTGAAATGTACGAAATGCTGCAAGCAGCTTTCGGAGAGTCCTGCCTAAGTTGATCGAAGACATTTGAGTGGTATTCCCGTTTCAAAAGTGGACGCCGATCCTTTGAAGATGACCCCCGCCCAAGCAGGCCTTCCATCTCCCACACCGAGGAGACTGTGGCACGTGTGCGAGAAATCATTCGTGCTGACCAATGTCTGACTATCAGAGAGGTTGCAGAGGAAGTTAGAATAGCATTCGGTACGTGCCAGAAAATTCTAACTGAAGATTTGTGAATGAGACGTGTGACAACGAAATTTGTGCCCCGTCTCCTAACGGCGGAACAGAAGGACGATCGCGTGTCAATTTGCACTGACCTCCGTGATCGAGCCCAAAACGATCCCAACTTCATGTCCTCGGTAATCACTGGTGACGAATGCTGGGTTTACGGATATGACCCGGAAACAAAGCAAATGTCCTCCCAGTGGAGCACATAATCATATCCTCGACCGAAGAAAGCGCAGCAGGTGAAGTCCAATATCAAGGCCATGTTGATTGCGTTCTTCGACACTGATGGGCTGGTTCATCATGAGTTCATCCCTACAGGACAGACGGTGAATAAGGAATTCTACAAAACAGTCCTGCAATGCCTCCGCGACGCTGTGCGCAGACATCGCCCTGAGAAGTGGCGCTCCGGCAACTGGATCCTGCACCATGCCAATGCCCCTGCCCACAGGGCTGTCACCACAAATGAATTTCTGGCAAAACACAACATTCTGTCCCTCCCACAACTTCCATACTCCCCTGACCCTGCTCCGTGTGACTTCTTCTTGTTCCCACAACTGAAGAAAACAATGAAAGGTCGCCGATTCAATTACGTTGAAGATATTCAAGCCAACGCGACGAGACAACTAAGGGCTATTACAAAAGGTGACTACCAGAGGTGCTTTCGTCAGTGGCAGGAGCGCTGGAATACGTGCATACAAGCACAAGGACACTATTTCGAAGGAGACAAGACCAACTAGCCGTTAAGTCTACTCATTCACTCACAAAAAAATCAGTCCCGGAATTAAATGATGTCCGCATCATGGAGAGTATCTCTGTTGCTGTATTACTCACTAAAAAGTGAATATTGTTGCTCCAGAGCAACTGATGCTGCTGCCTAATCTGCAGTGTTCTACCCAGTGACAAAAATTCCCTCTGTATTCTTAAAATTTCTGCTCAATATATTTTACTAGGTTCTTAGTCCCAGTACACATTCTCTTCACTCTCCTATATAGCAAGATCCTGGCAACTTAATCAGAAACAAAAGTTTACCACTTAGCTGCTGCAGGAGACAGGCATTCACCTTACTTTATGTTGGGGTTTGACAAAATTCCTTTCCTAGCCTTCCCTTGGATCTTCCTAACCAGCCATGATTTTGGAGGAATTCTGACTTTATACTCTTCTTTACTGGCATGTTATTCTCCCACCATATTCATATTGAAAACTATCAGTTACTATGGCTCATCAGAAGTGTTTGTTTACTATTCCATTTATTTTCTTAAAAAGTCTCTCTCGATACTTTACCCATCAAGCAGCCTACAGACTTCTGTTTGTCAGAAAAAAAAAATCAGGGGAAGAATAAATAAATCTGGCAAAATGTTTCTTGTCAAATTAAAGCCAAAGGTAAAAAACTGAAGACTGTCCAAAAACCACAAATATAGCACTACACAGAAGATGCACTTATGGGCTCCAAATGGAGGAAAGCAAATCTAGTTCATGAGAGACACTTCCTTGTTACATGGAATTATGTACTTTTGTACTAGGTCCTTACTTTACCTATCATTTGTCACTTCCTGGTTCTACTGTGCCATGCATGTTGGCAGGTGTTTGAGTGGGTCACATTACTACAATAAACCAGCTGAGAGGAAAGGACAACTGGTAGTTTTCAGGTAAAATAATGATGGTATATAAGCACCAATGCCTCAAAACACCGAAATATTTGTTAGAAAAGCCATAATTTGTTCAAACATGAACTGCAGCATGAACACTAGAAAATGGAGATAAATGACAAGGACTGTCACAAATTAGACCAACAAAATGCACACACTTTAATGTTTCAATGTTGTAAAGTAGACAACTGCAGTTAACTCCAAAATTACATCTCAATATAGGTAAACAGTACTAGTCGTCAATGTATTAACACAGAAATAGCAGCTACTTGTCTCCGCATAAATCTATGTTAAAAAACAAAAATTAAATGAACAATTTTATACACTTCACCTTGTACGTGCTGCAATATGGCATAATAATTGGCAACTAATTCAGCCATCTACCAAAGGAAAGTTACAACAACTGGGAGCACCGCACAATAATATCAATAAAAACTTGAAAATCTTCAATGTAAGCAACAAAGGAATACTTCAAGCCACAAGACGAACCAATAGTACGATAAACTACAATTTTATACTAGAGTGAAAACCTGAACTGAAGTTAATTTTACAAAAGAAGAAATGAATCTTCAAGGACTTCGTTTCCAATAGAGTACTGAAAAGCCAATATCATCATACTTTACAAATCTTGTAATAGAAACTAAAAATGCTATAAAACTAATAGATACTGGAATGCATAATGCATATCAGATCATGGCAATAAAAAACTAAAACACATTTTTAATTCATATAATTCTAGTAATCTTTTTGAGACCAAAAACATAACACTCTATACACGTTATGTAGATGGCATCCTGATTATATGTGACTCCACAAAGATGGATGCTGAACTCATCACCTCCAACATGAACAAAATAAACAAAAACATTAAATTTAGTCCAAAATATGAAGATAATGGACAAATGAACTTCTTAGATTTACTACTCATATGAAAGGAATCCAACTGATACTGACATATAATATAAACCCACCAGCACCAATACAACTATCAATTTCTTCTCAAACCATCCCACATAACATAAAATGGCTGCACATAGATATTATATCACATGCAAGCACTTGCTCCCACTGTCACCAGAACATTAACAAAAGAATGGACCACAATAAAACACATGGCAAAAGCCAATAATTTTCCACACAAACTAATCCAAAACCCAAACTCACTATTACAACAAAGGTCAAACAACCCTGACCAAGATAATAACACAACCCAAAACTCAGAAACTTTGACAACATTTACATACTAAAGTCCATTAGTGCACAAGATTAACAATGTATTTAAACAGACAACAGTATGAATTGCCTTCCGAAGTACCAATACGCAATATGATTTTACAAAATAAAAAATAAACAATAATGTAGACTACTATATGAACAGTGAGATTTACGAAGTAACATGTTAGAAGTAAACTTTCTTATGTTGGACAAAGAAGGCATAGTTTAAAACAAAGGTACCAAGAACATGAGATATATATAAACAACAGAAAAATCTGCAATCAGTATATGCCCTACATATTTTAAATAACAAATATGAATATGGAAATATCAATATTATTGCGTCCTTCCTCAAGCAAGTTAACAAAGGCCCATTACTTTGAACAGTTGTACAGCTAATCGCATTATCATCATAACAAACTTGTTCCAGAACAAAAACACAGAATGTAACCCTATGTATCAGCTGATATTTGGCATTCATATTACATCAGCCAAAACACAACCTAGGTAATTTTCATGTTTGTCAATGACGATTAAAACACTTCATTATCCAACAGATGTACAAATATGTAATTCATAGATACAATTAGAATTATTATAAAATACTTAAAATTGCTCCTACATGTTTTGGATCACAAGGGATCCATCATTAGGTAGCTCTATACGATCTAGATATGTACATCTGTTTTAAAGTGTGTGCATTCTGTTGGTCTAATTTTGTAACAATTATATCACAATGCACAAAGTGAAAAATGTAAAAAAAAAGTGCAAATGAGTTAACCATTTGTGAAGATGGGTATCAGTGAAATGAAACATAACAGCCTAAACTGCTGACATGGAACACATAGCTTAACCTCCATAATTGTATGTCACACACAACACATCCATACCAACCAACACACAAAATTATAATTCTATACATTTTAACTTTTAGTTTTAAGGTAAGACTATAAAGGATTCTCCAAAGAACTTTAAAAGAGTATCCTGCATATATACACAATGCATGCTTCCTTGGTAGCTTACATGCATGTTTCACACTTTTCTAGAGCAGTGATTGTTTTATGGGGCTGTAAAATGGTATGAACATTATAACTGTGTTAACGTGTTCAATGGTATTCTACGAATATTCTACTGGAATGGTCCTGATTATCAAAAATGGCATGAACAAATGAACTGATGACAAACATGTCGAAAACGCTTCTGTCAATATGAAATAATCTTACAGCAATATCTAACATATGCACAATCATACAAATACCAATTAATCATTGAGAAATCTATAAATATTCTGTTGTAAATTAATTTATGGAGAGACAAAACTACAATGCAACAATACTGCACTTAAAAACGTTAAGTAACACAATTCAATATGGAGGTTAACTACACACATTATGTATCTGCTTTACACATAACAGGAATACGTGCCTACGAATAAGTATAACCAATGTAAATTTAAATGAAATAAGGTACAGATGCACTCTGAACTAATATAACAGCAAGTTACTTCAGGTAGGAAAGCACTTGAACGCGTTACGTACCTTTTTAAAGTCTAACAGAACAGCGTATTTCTACCAAAGTAATTAAGACAGTCAGTTTACATTTAGGTGTCTTTCTAATATTTACTTCAAATAAGGGCAATCAATGATCTATAACACTACATCAAAACTACACCTAACCATCTTGACCTGATCAGCAACCGCTCCACTATACAAGTCACGAAATACCATTGACTAAACAATTACTACTCGGACTTCACGCCAAAGTTCAAGGTGTAGTTCCTTGAATTCTCCCACTACACACAACTACATCTAGCGTCGCACTCACGAACTATATTAAAGAAATAATGCAACCTCTTACGTACCGCCGCATATCGTCTTAAAATATAACATCTCGAAACCCAGTACATACTATTTTGGCGTGACCGTGCCACTTCCGTTTATTAATTAAATGTATGGATTCAAGCAATTACAGATCACTAGAAAGCCGAGATTTAACAATATTAGGTCTATTTTGGAAGCGGTAAAATTTTTCGGCAAATTTCGATTCAATTCGCACACGGCCCTTTTGAGGGACGATGCTTGCCGGCTAGCCACGTGAAAATTGCAGTCGTCGCCTTGGTCATTTCCCCTTTGCACTTTGAAAACTATGCTAAATAATGTATTCGTGTGAGAAGCAACGAACACTCTACATTAATACGTCAGTTTCTTACGATTTAAATGTATTCATAAAATTTACGTTAGTAAGGAATGTAATTTCCGTCGAACGCGATCAAGTCCAAATTTATTTACAAAACCTAAACAGGTTCAGATTTAAGAGCAGCTCTTATTACGGACAAGGACAAGCCTGAAACTATTATACAGGGTGTCCCAGGAGGAAAGGACCTAATTTCGGGAGAGTGTTCCTTAGGTCAAACTATACCGATATAACCAAAAACACCTATATCCAAAGTTCAATGGTTACGGAGATATTGGCCAGAGAAAAGTGTGGATGTCTTTTGTG
>Ga0123354_10019149_pt1 | contig 10749 bp, 10 predicted proteins | sample TergutLab28metaG_2_FD_97872 | JGI IMG/M metagenome (GOLD analysis project Ga0123354, IMG submission 97872) | Labiotermes labralis P4 segment gut microbial communities from Petit-Saut dam, French Guiana - Lab288 P4 | ecosystem: Host-associated > Arthropoda: Insects > Digestive system > Gut ... | reverse complement strand
TGCCGGAAAGAAGCACACAAGTAGGAAAAAAAAAAAACCCCCCAACAAAACCCCCCCCCCCCACAAAAAAAAAAAAAAAATTAGACAACTAAATCTGTTATGCATAAGGAAACATCTTTATTTTAAAGAAGAAATACACAAGTCTTAAATGAGCAATAAGAAACCATTAAGGTAACTGTGTACAAAAGATTTTACATTGCTTCAGATAACAGAAGTTTCACAATGTGAAACTCAGTGACTATATCACAGGACAAGAATGTAAACTCAGATTATGTGAAACTACACTGATATCTTAGGGCCAACACAGCTAACCATATCTGTCTGTAACAACAATGTCTATTGTCAAGTACAGTTTAATTCAAAGCTTCAAAGCATGCGAGCAAACATACTGTAAATACAGTCATCAAAGCTTAAAACCTGTCATCAATTTCGGACACCAGACGGTTGGCAAGGTTTCCTAATATGGTGTGTGTGTGTGTGTGTGTGTGTATACCATAGGAGTCATCCAATAACATACGGCAGAGGATCACTAATTTAAAAACTTCAGGGCCATACACTGAATAACACATGATTACTGCCTACTGGCAAGTAACTCACGCAAGATTCATCATGGTCAGTGAATCAACATCTGAAACACATTCATTTTCATCAGACTAACAAAATATGAGAGCACAATCACATGTCATCACAGCTTATTTTGCCGAAAGTCCCTTCCAACAAACTCTGAAGATGAACCTTATCATCTCAAAGGCACGTGAGAGTGAGCTCCATCCCAAAATGAACACAGTAGATCACCTTCTTTTGTGCTGGTCACAGAAACCTCCCATTCACAACATAAGACCACACACATCCATGATCCCTTCTTCCCTTGTCACCTCTACAAAACAGCTCCACTTACCTCATCCCAGACCACCCTCACCCCACTTCCCACCTCTACATACCTATTATTTCCTTTCTACCACTCTGTTTCTTACAACCAACAACTGGTCCATTATTCTTAATGTGACTGGCTGTTCCACCTAGAGCTCCACCCACTGCATAACCCAAACCATTCCCACTGGCTTGCTACCACAATCATCCCTACCCTCATAACATTAAGTCACACTGTCTGGAAGGACTGCAAGACCCTGAAAGACTGAGGCAATGTTACTAGTGTATTTTTCAGACATCAATCAATATTCACCCACTCAGCATTACATTCAGAGAGTAACAACCGAAGTCATCATTCAGCCATAAAAGGTCCATTAATGTACTGACCGTAACAAATTCAGCAATATCAAGAGAAACAGTACCAAATGTAGAGACATATGAAGTCACCTGCTGCAGCACCAGAGTGAGCAGAAATTTCTAAGGACTGAAGGACATGGACACTGCCCATCAAAAACAGATGAGAAAGAAAACAGTCATGGTAAAGCACATACTGCAGCAATTCCTAACAACATTACAGAATGACAAAAAATACTCAAGAAACGGTAGATTGTACGAAGGCGCAACTTTCACTGCACACACCTGCCAAGCAGCAACATTGTCTATCATACTAAATATAACATGGCATACACATTTCTTAACAAACACATACATGCACATTGTAACTAAAGATTTACTTCCCCTACATGTACTTTTTCACCATAGGGAAGCAGAATGTGGTGTCAAAACCCTAAATGATGAATCAGCAAGTACAGCAACATAACATGCAAGTTTCTGATCTTCTTCAAACATGCTGGCAATCTGCCTAAAACAGCTTCAAAATGCAGTGCAGATTTACGTATTCAGAGGTCATCTGAGAACACAGACTTTCTCTCTCTCCCTCTGAGTGAGAGAGACAGCTCTAAGACAGGGAATTATGAAGAAATAATGTATTCATCTGAAATGCAAGGGCAAGTATTTCTGATATGTGATGTTGCATTTCCTGTTAAAGACTCAATAAATATATAAATATATATTTATCTACATATATATGAATAAATAAACAAACAAATAAAGGACATATCAGCCACGGGAAAGAAATATTTATCTGAAAAAAATAAATATGTACCATGGGATATGGAAAAGGTAAATGCCCTAACCACAAATACAGTGTATCAGGTGACTAGATAAACTGCAGGTCTTAGCAATGAAGAACTTTGCTTGTGAAAGTGCTACGCAGGTAAAGGTGACGACCCATTCACAATCAGAGCAATGGAGAACTGACACATTGAGCTCCAACAACCCTGCTGGTAGATCCTCCGCAAGAGCATAGATTACAAACATTAGGCCCTGGAGTATCACCGCAGTAAATGCCACAATAGCAGGGGAATACCAGTATTAAAGCACAGGTATCTTTCATGTTTGTAAAAGATCTCATGACTTGTAAACAACATGTAACACTTACATTATGTAAAACTGAAACTAGTGAAATATTTTTACTCAATAACCAAAATGGGTATTGTGAGGTTTCATCAAATCAAAAAGACACCTTTGTTTTGTTGAGAAAAGATACTGTAAAGCTATATCATTTACATATACTTTCTTTAAAAATGCCAAAAATGCATGATATTTGCAACCTGTATGGAAGAAATTCAAACTGTCTTTTGTTTCATATGTAAGTTTTATTCTTGCTGACAAAAGTGAATTTAACTAACTGTGTTAAATAAACGTTTCTCAAAAGTCTTTCCTCCCAACCCCAACCCCCCCTTCACATACACAAAACCCAATGCACATGTCACTCTTACACAACTGTCACTCTTGTGTAAATTCTTACACAGCATACTGGACATTTAATACTGTACTACTGGTGGTCCAAGGCCCCCAGTTAAGCAGCAAACTGATTAGTTTCACAAATATAGCCCTTTTTTATCTTAGCAAGAAAATACAGGGATGAGATTTAGTGTCAAACATGCAACAAAGATAGAATGAGAATACTTCTCCTTGAGTACCACACCTGAAGACTAACATTTTTCTAACAAGCTAACAAGCTAAAAAAGGTCCCTGGGACTTGTTACAATAAACTTCAACACTTTATTCTCTCTGCTCTGACAAAAATAGTGGCCAGTGTGAAAAACCTAACAATTCCATGTCCAATTTCTGACAGCAACTGAAGAAATGTGCTATAAGCATACAATGTTGTTTGAGACGGTAGACTTACTGCATGTGTTCTATAGAGACAAGCCACAGAAAATCCAGAAAGAAAAAGAACAATGATAGGTGCAAGTGTCACGCTCCCTCAACAATCACATATGCTGTCGTCTATTATGATTCAAATTGAAAAGCAAATTTTTTGCTGTCGGATTACACTGGCCAGTCAAGCACTGTCAATAAATTCAAAATTGTTGAGACAACATGGCTATCAGTCTTGTACGCCATGACTTTTCCTGTGACTATTCAGTCTTGTTCTAGTCACAAAGTTCTTACCACAGATATTGCAATGATACGGTCTGAGTCCAGTGTGGTAACGTTTGTGGATGGTGAGGGATGACACTTGAGTGAAGCTCTTTCCACACTCATCACACGTGTGTGGACGTTCACCAGTATGTGTTCGTTTGTGAACACGTAAATAATCAGCCTTGTTGAACGCCTTGCCACACAGATCACACACATTTGGTTTTTCACCTGTGTGGGTGCGATAGTGTGCTCGCAAAGACTGCTGACTTCTAACAGCCTTCCCACAGATGTCACACAAAAATGTATTCTCTCCTGAATGTGATTTCATGTGCGTGACAAGTCCTTGCCTGAAACTAAAATTCTTACCACAAAACTCACACTGATGGCGCTTCAAGTCCTGCTGGGAAGTAGAAGGGTGCTTGGTTTTCGTGTGGTAATAAAAAGCATTGCGATTCACAAATCCCTTATCACACACACTACATTCAAAAGGTCTCTTTCCTGTATGTATATTTTTATGCTGCTCCAGGAGATTTCTGGAATAAAATCCTTTACCACAAATGTCACACTTGACTAAGTACTGACCAAAATGTCGTTTCTTGTGTATCTCCAAATTAGTTTTGTAGTTAGTACTATAACCACAAACATCACAGATATAATCCTTCTCCTTTCGATGAATATTTCTCTTATGTTCACTGACCTTGCTCTTGCATTTGAACGTTTTCTTACATATGTCACAAACGAAAGGCCGCTCTTGGCTGTGAATAGCAACATGGCTTCTAAGCTGGTTGTTTGTCATGAACACTTTTTCACAGTCGCAACACTTAAATACGCCAGATGGGGACAGAGTTTTTATAACAGGCTGTTGCTCACATCTGACAGGCCACATTACTGCCTGAGAAGAGGCAGCAACCTCACACATGGCCTTGTTCCAAAAGCCTATGTTACTTGCATCCAAATGCCTAATATTTCTGTGGTATGTAGTTCTACCAGTAATGTTCTTAACACTGGAATCCTCTGAACACCTAGAAAGAAGAGAAATCTACAATAGACCAACGCTGACAGTACAAATGTGAAGCAGAAAATATGGTGAGTAAAGACAGTTTCAAACCAAAAGGTACATACATATTGAAAATGCATTACCCCAAATTCTACAGGGTTTCCCACATTTATGACTACCAATCTAATGTTCATTCTTTTTTCAATGAAATAATGGCAAGAAACTTTAAAACTGCGAACAAAATCATAGATAAGTGGCCAAAAAATGCAATATATATATATATATATATAAATAAATAAAACATTCCCTGCATACAGGACAAGTAACAGCTGCACCTGCAGAAACAAAAACCAACTAGTCTTCTGCATTTGTGAATCACATTCATTGGTAAACTTGTAAGCCGTTATCTGCTACAATACATCAAGACTCAAAACCACTGTGCAACAATAGTAAAATTCCTTCACTGCCCACTGTTGTACTAGATCTCTAAAACCATAAACTCCCAGAAAATTCACAACATATACATCAACAACTGGACTATAATTAGACAAAATAATAAACAATATGTGGTAAACCTCCTGCATGTTTCAGCCTTTCTCATCTATCTTCAACAGAGGCATTCAACAAAGACAAATAATTGCAGATAACACTGATAATTTTAAATTTTCATTAAAATATTTGCCAATTCTGCAAAGGTACAAACCGCATTGCTAGTTTTCTCTATTTAAGCACTGTGAACTGTGCCCATATGCAGAAATATACACTACACTCTTAAAATTATTTCTTCACAAATCAGGGAAGCAAACAACAAACCTCTTTGCAACCAGGAACGGGAAACTGGCTCAAGGGATGTGTACACTCAAATGTCAACATCTAATGGCCAATGACCACACTATCACAGAAAAACAAATGCACATCACCTAATATCAAACAATATCTCATATTCTTGTACTTGTAAAAACGACAAAACACAAATTTTAGTCACACAAGGCCCATTGACATTTCAACGGGTAATTGTTAAAAAAAGTGAGAACATGTCCCCATTCTCTTGCAATGGTTGGATAATTTCATTCTCATTAAAAGAGGTTGCATGGATCCGCAGTTTCAGTGACTGCCATCACCCATTTTTATATCCTCATGCAACACGCCATCAGGTCAATGAGGTTACAATGGCTGTTCCATCAGTCAGATGCAATGCCACTGACTACCTAGCAAACACTATTCATAAGTGACAGTGGTCTTTCTCAGGCACACCAAAGAACCCCTTTGCACTAGGAGTGGTTGATAGTGGTGTTTTCTGTCACGAATACAGTTAGCAGTGTTTAAAGCACATAGTGGCTGTCATACAGCCTACGCACTGTGCAGTTCAGTACGGTCAGCAACAACACTCCAATATAAAAACATTCCCACTATGCCACAGTTCATACTATTTTAATCTTGATGTGGGACATCCCACTGTATGTCTACATCAACTACAGGGTGATGCACTAGAAGCAACTCATAACATGCAGTCTGTTCATGCTGTGAGCTTATTTTACAAAAGTGGTGCAAGCGCATACTGCTCTCATAACACTTACTTCACTCCTTCTGAGTTCCTGGTGTTGGTGTCCTTGCTTAGGGTGCAATCTTCATAAAAATAGCTTTCTCTGTTCCCAAATGTATCGCAATTGTGGAACTGACACATACTATCCTCAAATGTGCTAGTATATACTAGATATCAATGATCATCAACAAAACTTATTAAAAACTCGGTGCCTGTGAACCAATAACTTTTTAATAAACAGTCCTGTTGAATTAAACACTTTATTATCCAACTAATGCACAATATATAATATGTCAATACAATTACAATTACAAAATAATTAAAAGTGCTCCAAAATGTTTCGGATCACAGAGGATCCATCATCAGGGAGACCTGTACAGTGCTTGGCTAAAAATTACAAGATTCATTTTATCGTGTCCGTTGACATGGACAAAGTCGGCGTTATGAACTACACACACGCACAGCTGGTCAAAATATGCTTCCATAACACCGACCTTGTCCATGTCAACGGACACGATAGAATGATTCTCACGATAGAATGATTCTTGTAATTTTTAGCCAAGCACTGTACAAGGCAACCTGATGATGGATCCTCTGTGATCCAAAACATGTTGGAGCACTTTTAAATATTTTATAATTTTAATTGTATCTACATATTATATATTGTGCATTACTTGGAAAATAAAGTGTTTAATTATCGTTGATGCATGGTGCAAACATGAAGAGTCCTGTTGAAAGTAATTAATATCTCTTTGCTTAAATTATTCCTCTTTAAAAGTTTCTCTAATCAGTTACAAAATAACAGAAACATAGTTTACACTCTTCAGGGAAGGAAATAAGTAGTATAACGACGCAGCGAACTCTCCACCCAAAACTACAGCAAGTCAAGTCACCCACTTCCCTCCTGCCATCACCCAGCAAATCCTGGCATGTGCACTGTCCATCAGTTCTTTGTCTACCCATGTCAATGCTTTGAACTGTCATTACCAGCAGAATTCACTGGAAAGAGTGAGGAACAAATTTCTCACCTCAAAACACAATAGGTATATAGCAAGCTGTGACATGTTCCCCTGCTGAGAATCTGTTTTGCACATAAAAATGTACTTTTGTTGGTGCATGTCTGCATGTGGTATGGTACCACAGACACTACCTAAAACTTACCCCTTACAGTACCATGCCAGAACATGACAGCACCTACCACAATTTCCAATCAATTCTCAATGAAAACGCAGAAAAAAAAAACCCACTCATGAAATATAATTACATACCCCCTTCTTGAAAATAACATAAGCAGCTCTAAGTCTGGGGTGGGGGTGCACACTATGTTCAAGATATGGAATAGAAAAAACAGACTATATGTTTACACACATTTCTTTTATAACCACTTCTCTTTGCATCACTGCATTCCCTTTCAGCCACTTCTACTGCTGGCATTACGTCTCTGTCATTATCAACCTTATTGACAAATACACAGTAGTACTATATTGTGATACTTATAACAGCATTCTTGCCTGGTACCCCTCTACTATGCAATGCTGTAACACTTCTCTACAATGTCACCCTAGCAAACCTACCACAGTGATGTTCAACTTTTTTAACAAAATCAAAACCTGTCACATGAACACATCACTGTAAAAACACACCACCAGCCACAACAGCTCTCTGACTCCTCACTCATATAATACCCAACAATACAGCAATGCTATTACTCATAATACACAGATGTTAACAGCAGGACACACATGCATGTGATGTGGATAGGCACACACACACAACTGCGCAAGCATGCACACATAAAACTCACAATGCTGGTAAGGTATACTCCAGCTGTACACACAAAGGTATGTCTAACTTTCAAAACCACTTTGATATTATTATCTCCAGAATTATAACACCATTCAACTTCTTTTTACTCACAAAAGAAAAAAAAATTAACAATCATTAATGACGCAAATCACAACACTGTATTTTTAGTGATCAAGGGAAATTAACTTAAATATTACTATCAAAAAAATAGTATTCCAAACAGCTGATGTTGGGGTGATCACCATGGCAAATTATGTGAAAGTTATATTCCACTGTCAAAAGCGACCCTGATGGTAATGACATGCAGAACAGTCAAATGTATAGTAGGGAAGGTTGTGTTCGTCACTAAGTCTACAATCTGCGTGTTGTCCAACAATGCTAACTGGGACTGTTTCCACAATCTGCAGGGCTGTGTTCATACTTGATAACATGATCACAAGAAATTGGCTACACCTTACATTACATAAAAAGGAAAAGTACTTGTTTGAGCTTTCAAGGGAAACACTGCAAACAGATCCTAGAAAAGATTCTTTTGATTACCTCAGCACTGCCATAATAAATATGGCACTGAACTCCCACACTCTGTACATCTATGTCACTGCTGTTGTGAACTTAAAAACTAAGAATGCCTGTGCAAACCTGCACCACTGCACTCACTTGTTCCACTTCATCCAACTCTTATACCAACCAAGCACCTGCAAGGGTCCATTATTATGCTAAATTACCAGGGAAACTAGAAACGTAGTGTGTTGCATGTAGCCTAATTGTAAAATCAAGTTTATCATCTCACTTGTATATTGGATACACTGCTGGAGTTCATGATAAGTGCTGAGATCAACTGACACAATACCAACACCCAACAGCACACAAAATGAAGGTAAGGAATAAGTGAGATCATGATTACATGTTACATGTGATGAAATAACAAACCTTGTGACTGAGGGAGAAAATAAAGCAACTGTTTACCCTAGCATTTCAAAAGCAAAAATCTGATACTCTATTTACACTGTCAGGAAACACTGGCTGATATTTGTAAATTTCATCCATTTCAATGGGTTTTTTTATTTATTTTGTTTCACTGCTTGATGAAACTTATCTTAAAATTTTAAATTAATCGGAACACAAGCATTTTGCAAGTAAATTTTGAACCTATTCTTATTGACATGCTTACATTTAAACACAGGCCACATTCAGTCACAACGAAAAGTACATAAATAAAAATCCTACAGAAAAAATGTCTGCACAAATTAATAAACTAGACTGACAGTTTAGAAAGTAGTGCTGGCAGTACCAAGATTTAATGCACTCTTCCACATTACAGACAGAAACCAAACCAACATAATAATATTCCAATATACAACACATAAAACAAGATCAGTACATCTTGACAATCTTAGTACAACATCCACAAACATAACCATTATGGAGCTGCAATCCAACATCACAATGTTTTACCATGCACAGCGAACAGCCTCTATCACCTTACAACATGCACCTGAGTACAGAATACACAACCCTACAATACAACGAGACAGTTCGGTTAAAGGCCCTACAAGGATGTGGATGTTCGTGTCTAATATTCTATTTATAAATAAGGAACATTAGATATGGATATTATCTGACACAGTGCATGCTGACAAACACACATGTATTGGCATAATATACAAAAGAACTTTCTACTGAGAAGTTCCAATTACCACCTGGAATCACAGCTACAATCGAATACTGCAACACTGTGGCATGCACAACAAAAAAGTAGCGCCTCTACATCCACCGATCTGGGTATAATATTAACATCCCCCACCACATTCAAGCTAAAATCTAACATCAAAATGTTCCTCTACAGAACTCTAATGCAGTGCAAAATGAAGAATGACAGTAATTATATCCACTGAAAAGGCATACAAAATTCACAAACATTAAGTATGGTAGGCTTCACACAGAGAAGATGACAACGACCTGCAACTAGTGCAGTGAATGCAAACTTTTACAAAACTGACATGAACTACCAGTTCTGGGAATTAACATTTGATGGATAAAAATAATATCCTCCCACATGGAATATATAATCTTCTATTAATATGTACCATTGTTTCAAAAAATCACACAAGCATTTCATAACATGAAACAGTACATCTGCTACATCCATGAAGATGTGCTTGTAAATAATGCCAACTAATTCAATAACTCCATGTACCAGATTCATTCTTGGGAAGCTAACAGTTGTCCTCAAAACAATCCCTCCTTTAAATGAAAAGTTAATGGTACCTTCATGCGTTAACAAGAACCTGTAAATGCAGGCTATCTACAACCAAACATAACCAGTTCATATCAACGAACCCTGTTTCAACAAAATCCGTGTCATTCTTATTCACCTGCCCGTGTCCACAAAACCCAAGCAATCTACTCTCTTCAGGTTCCATGACAGTAATTCTGAATACAAATATCACTCTCAAACATGCTTTATTCCCTAACTATCTACCATCCTCCTCAGAATCATAACTGTCTCATGGCAGAAGAACTCATGACATGGAAATAACCAAACACATTACACGAATTGTGCAGCTGGCTGTTTGCAAAACTTAAGTAATGAAGTTCAGTCAATGTAGCCATTACAGATGACGTCAAGGGAATGTAACTGCCTAAACTAACTGAATAAGTGGTAAAGAAATGAGCGTGTTTTCCTGCGAAAGAAACACAGAAATACTAATAAAATATTCTGGGCTAATAAGTGTGTAAAGCAGTTGAATGGTGAATAGCAACATTTCAAGGACCATCTCTGTCCTCATCATCAGGGAACTTCCTAAATCTGTTCACTTCATGACATACCTGCCCGTTACAGCTAGTGGCAAGACACGAGGGTTTGTGGGCAGATTCAAATACCTGCTCTGCTCGGTCCTGCATCAGAGTGACCAACTGTCAAGGCTGCTGCTAGCCTTAGAATATTTTATTGACTTTAGTAACCATGAAAGCTTTAAGTTATATACAGAAATATCGGGTCATTAATTGATAAATCTTCTGTTCTGTTCATGTAGTAACCATC
>Ga0123354_10019145_pt1 | contig 10750 bp, 2 predicted proteins | sample TergutLab28metaG_2_FD_97872 | JGI IMG/M metagenome (GOLD analysis project Ga0123354, IMG submission 97872) | Labiotermes labralis P4 segment gut microbial communities from Petit-Saut dam, French Guiana - Lab288 P4 | ecosystem: Host-associated > Arthropoda: Insects > Digestive system > Gut ... | reverse complement strand
GTGCAGAAAACCGTATGCTGCAACTCAACATCGAATGCTCTTGATGATGGGCGTATGTACCCGAAACATGTCGAGCTAAGAATACATCAATAAAATTACCTAGTTTCATCAAGCTGGCATTTCATTTTATTTCATAGATAAGAGCTGTTATCTTCATAGTTGGACTGTGCTCCAGGGAGTTAGTTTGCTCGTAGTATGTGGTACTTACAAGCGATACTGGACTCACTTCGTTAGACATTGCATGCAACCAGTGGACGGTCGGCTGTGAAGTGAAATATATCCACATATTGCACAACGGACAATCATGACAGTGAGAGAAAATGTGTGCAAATAACAACGGCAACCACTTTACTAGCCAGGCCAAGTTCTACATACGCTAGTGTTCTAATACAAACATTTGGTGTTCCGTAAAATTCTTCAGAAAGTTCTTTGGGAAACCATGGAACACTGACAATAATGAAGTCCGTAAAATTCTTCAGAAAATTCTTTGGGAAACCATTGAACACTGACAATAATGAAGTCCGTAAAATTCTTCAGAAAATTCTTTGGGAAACCATTGAACACTGGTAATAATGATGTGTAATTTACTTTAATATGTATAACATTGTTTATAGCTATGACATATGCTGTTTAATGTAGTTCTGTTAGAGTAACAGCAGTTCCGTTTATGTAACAGGCTACGTGTTTATTTCGATTACCATGCAATACATGTGAACCAATACCATGCAATACATGTGAACTGTGTTCAACTTCGCTCAATTCATGGGCAATTCTCATGTACAATAGCACTGAAAAACAAATTTGTTTCCATGTTTACTGAATACAAAATATATGTCCGCGGGTGAGTGTGCACACAATACTCTGATGAGTCCACTATCATAGCAGTGATAAGGTGGCACTATTGGGACGGTTTAAATTCTTACCCATTTTTACACTGATGCGAGTGATTCATTCAAAAATAAGGCAATCAATAACAACATGAACTTGGCAGACCTTTTTCTGATACCCTATACATATATATATATATATGCCTATGAAATTAGACTGTGTGTGTACGCATACACATGTGTGTACGTATGTGTGTAAGTACGTACGTACGTGTGTCTACATATATGTATGTATGAATGTAAGTAAGCATGCAGGTGTATATATATATATATATATATAATGTGTGTATGCATGTATGTGTGCCATACTACAATAAATTTGAAGAGTATTCTAGAATAAGCTACATTACTCTATAGAAACTCTATAATTATTGACAGATGCAATCTACGTGTTTACATTTTCATCTCGGTGGAAATGTGGCCCCTAACGGGTCCTTTGTCCATCCACTGGATGATGGATGCATGAATATGGAACACTGATGGAATGAGAATTGGCAGGGGAGAACCGAAGTATTCGGAAAAAACCTGTCCCAGTTGCACTTTTTTACAATCCATTATGGTCTGCCCTGGAACTGAACTCTGGTGACCAGTCGCCTGGGGAGTGCAATTTGGGTAGAACGACTTCATATTCAGAGCTCCACCCTATTAAATGTACCAGAACCAAAACTCCATGCTCTGTACTCTATTTACAACACAAGCGGGGCATTTTCTTTTCCTTGTCAGATACACATCGCCTCTGGAATCATCTCAGTAGAATCTGTGTACTTGCTATGGAACACAGATCTCGGAACTGAACCTACATTTCCACACAGTGTCAGGGCACAACTGTCCCACCTATCTGCTATCATTGCGTGATATTAGGCAAGTATTATATCATCTTCTTCGAAACTGTCTCTAGAAAGTAAACACAAAATCCTAACGCTGCACAGTACTGAGCCAATTCCATTCCACAACCAACTCAAATCTACGATATGTAGGTTTGCCTTATTCGTAACTTTCCACTTCTTCCACTATAAGTAACAGCTCTTCAGAGGCTTTTCTGTCAAGATTGTGACCATTCTTCTGTGTCCCGTTATACTTATATGGCCTACCCTAAACTGGTTCACTACCTGACGGTACGCCTTGGAGGTCACCTACATGTACGCTCAATTTGATAGGACAATAGTAATAGTAATAATAACAATAACAATCACACCAGGAGCGTCAGCAACAAAAACAACACACAACAGGAATAAACATTTTCAGTTAGTGTACCGACTACCGAAATTGAATTGTTATATACTACAGGATGATTCTTTCGTCGCCACGTCCAGACTAGCAAGAAGACCTCCCTCCACTCCTCGGCGAAAGGTAGCTAGGACTCTACTGAAATAAAACAGTCAGCGCTCGAAGCTGTCTGTTTGCAATTATCTACCTACGGGACGAGGAATGTGTGAAAAATCTTACAGGTCTGCAGCTTCATGACTTGAAAAATAAGGTTCCACGATGATGATGATGATGATGATGATGATGATGATGATAATAATAATAATACACATGTGGAATAAAAATAAAAGTGATATGGTAAGACATTACATTTACAACATAGGTACAATTCTGAACATTGTAAAGGATAAAGAATATTTCTTGCTTAGTGATGTTGGTAGCACTTATCTGAATGTGGTATCGTTGTGCGGACCACATGCTGAATTATCTGTCTTAATTCATTCACACAGCAGTTTGTGTTTCAGAGCTACAGTATTTTTAGGGTACGTGATTCCTGCCGCTTAGCTCTTTGCCCTGTTATAAGACTGTCAATTTTTTGTGTAGTAAATGAGGTTATTAGTGTTAGATTACAGTGAAACTTTTGTGCCCGCATTTTCACACATCGCCGCGTGGTTTGTTTGTGTGACAGTTACTTCCACCTCTTGATGTAGTTTCTTATTACTTGGTTGCTTCTTCTGTTCTACCGTTGGTACATTTCCGAGCAAGGAAACGAAAAACAAATCTTCGGTCCCCCCTTACCTCCGATCGAAATCTGGAAGAATCCCAAAATAAAAATGTCTTATCCAGCAACGACAAAACGAACAATCAGTGGTCAAGGCATATAGGCCTACAAGAGCACAGAGAGAATCAATGTCACAAAAAAATTGCCAGCGAAGGATGACGAGGGTGATTTTTGCCTCAAAAACTAATTCTTCGCCATACATGTGAAAAAGATGACTGTGCGTTGCCAGGAAATGTAATGTCTGGTACAAAGAAATATGCATTGCTGAGAAAGAAAGAAGAAATTGATTTGTGGTAGTTGCCACTGATCAGAACTGTACCATGAAGTGATCGGAAATGTACCTATAGAGTACACTTTCGATCAACTATACAAAGGTTTCTAATTTTCTTCTAATTAAAATATTAAACATTTTCAAAAAAGATCTGGTACATTCGTCAAGCTACACAGAACGTATTTCAGCATTGATATTTTAATTTTTCACTCATTTTTACACAGTGAACAGTGTTTTGTCTGAAATGATAAAAAATACGCAGCCTTAAGTTTCCAGAAATAAGGGGGCAATTGGCACCATCTGTACATCATTTAGAAAATGCCTGAGCAAACTATCGGGATTGCATGAATCAAGGACATGCAGAAAACAGCCATACTGAGCACTGTACACATACTGAGGAAAGTACTGATGTAACAGTACAAAACATTTAACATGGGAATTAATATTCAGTGTACCAAAAGTTTTATCTCTAATATAGTTGCAATAATATACAGTGTATCCTAGAAATATGGTTTCAGGTATATGATTGTAAATACCCTGCATAAGAGTGACAAATACTTCAGTTCAATTCAATGTGTATTTATTAGCGTGCAGGCTTGCATGAATGCCAATTATAAAGCCAGCACAAAGAGAGCAATAAAACACACAAAAAAAACAAAACAAATACACAAAAACAAAGCACTAAAGAAATCTAATTTAATATAACAATGCGTTATAACAATATAATAATAATAACGTTCGAAGACTGATAGTCTATTTGTAAGGAATACACGCTGCTTCTTTTCAAAATAAATAAATAGTAATTTTTTTTATTTTCCCTTTTTACACATATTTACGTATTTAATTTAGAGATTTATGATTTATTTAACAACAGTGTCATTTTTATATTTATGGTTCTCTGCATCACTGGCCTATATTAACAATCGTCCAACGAGATGCAACACAAAGCAGTCTATTTATTATTCTGCAAGTTCACTCTACATATTTCGGGTGCCAACCACACCACCCTCCAATGTGGCCCTAGTTTGGCCACGATGGAGGGAGATAGCTGTACAAAAATATGACCAGTACCGAAGGCTGTAGTTAGAGTTTTGTGTACTGCTGATGTTGGGTGTGTTTGGCACCCGAAACATGTATAGTGAACTTGCAGAATAATAAATAGACTGCTTTGTGTTGCATCTCGTTGGAGAGTTATTAATACAAAACAGTGTCATTAGCATGACAAATTGGGTATGATGAATTGGAAAGGATGTGAAATGATAATATTCTTTCCTACTTCGAATAAGGCTACTATCACTGCAATTGTTTCGAATGGCTGAAGAAAAGCGTGCGGAAACTCAGTCGAGGTATTAGGACTTTGGGTTGTGTTTCAGTCTTCCAAAAAGGAAACTGGAGTGTTGCCCATTCAGCAGTAATTGTAATATCTTACATATTCTGCATTTCTGAGAGCGATTTATGACCCATCACTTGTCGTCGGGTCTAGACATTTAGTTTCATTTCTACACGACTAATGACCTGTCTGGTAGCACTTGGTGTTGAGGTCACTTGTGTAAGCCATGTGTCGTCCTTGCTGTAATTAGCGGCTATCCTTTACTTGGCTGCTGCCACGTGCTTGTAGTCTCAGTTTATTTATCTACAGTAGTTTATGTTTCACATGGATAGTGTCTCTTTTTAACGTTGCTGGTTTCTGTACTCTAACAAGTCCCTCATGTCAGGTAGCGAGTAATTAATTGTCTCAGGCATCGTAGAGTTTATTAAACAATTTAATGACTGTATTGATCCTCTTAGTAGGAAAGCACTGAAAGGGTAATTTAGTGGGAAGTGTAAACTATGGAAAATCTGTTCCTGCCATCTGTTACAGATATAGAAGGAAACAACACACATTTGTACATATTGCTTGAATAAGCTATGCCAAGTCGGTTGTTCCCATTAGACTGTGTCTGAATGAATGTCACTCTTGGGTTATGTAGCGAATTATATCGTTGAGTAGTGAATTTGTATTTAATATTCGGAAGGAGAGGGTTGGAATGTGATCGGAATAATCGGCTCATTTAACTTTTTTGTGAACTGCGTCAGTAGACATTTTCCTCGTTCTTAAAAAGGTCCAGACACACTCTGGGGCCCACCGAACTTCTTTTCACTCAGAACCTGTGGCTCTTTCTTGTGGGGAAAGCGACCGGATTTTTAACTGACCACTGACTTCTATCTAGTACCGCGGTAAAGAATAAGTGAAGTTATGCCTTCATTCCCCATACTCCTTCACGGCCTCTACAGCTATATACTCACTTTAACTTTGTTGATATGTAGGACTAAATGAAGGGGTAATAATTTAAAATATTGATTCTTTCTATATTGTTTACATTTGTGATTCATTTCAGTATTGGAAGCCATCATATGAAGTTCGCGAACCACGGAATGATTCGACTGAGGTACGATACAGAATACGCTCTATAAAGCGTGTACGGGATTTAACGTTGTGGAAATACACGTAAGTTCATAATTATTCCTGTATATATAATGTATCAAGTACGTGAGATAAAATTAGCTGCATTTAAAGTGTATAAGACTTGCATTGCTAATATAAAGGACAATTCTTCAGTATTTCGGTTCAAAGAGCTTTGCAAAGCATTTTTGTTATCCACGAAAGTTTAAATACAGTTTAGCAGTTGTGATATGTAGCCATTCTGGGTAACCGTTGACACCTTCCACGTTGTTGCACTGCTATTAATCACTCTTTCGTTTCTGGGAAATTATTCGAAATTATTCTTCAGCTATCGTGCTATTCTACTGCAAGTAGGACATGTGTTTTAATATGCAGTAGATCTCACTTATTTTAGTCCCCCGCCCCCCACCAAATTGACGTTTACAAGCATTCCCTTCTGTTGACAATTCCCACAGCACTGGGGCCAGTGGAACATATGATACCATAGCCCTTACTGTTCTTCACACTGGAAATGGGGAGAATTTAATCATAAATTTTTGGGTATGTGGGTAAATTTCGTAAAAGCATCATCTGTTCTCATGCCTATGAGGTGCGAGCCAAAGGCTTCGGTACAGGCCACGTGGAACGCAAACCAGTTGTACTGCAGCTGTGCGCCGCTAGGTACCATGGAATTGATTTATTGTGAATTAATGTGGCTAGTGTTGCGTCACAAACGCCTTGTTTTTGTGCAACTGACCTTTAAGCATGTTTGTAATAAGTGCGTTCGGCAATCGTTGTAGCCCAGTGACAAGGCAGACTTAACGGCACAAATAATTTTCATCGTTTTTTTTCAACCTTGATAAAACAGCTTCTGAGAATTCTGAAATAATGAGAAAAGCCTTTCGTGATGTCCTGTGAGCAGCATATAAACCTGTAAACGGTATTTAAAAATTATCGGTTTGTCGGATGATGATTTTGAAAGTCCAGGTTACCCACCTTCAAGTCGGACTGATGAAAATGTGCCAAAGTACATCAAATCAACAATAAGGACAGAGGTTTGCAATTATTGATGTTTTTAACATTCTGGTGATACATGCGAACACATTTTAACAGAAAACGTAAACACGAGGCGGATGGCTGCAAAATCAATGGGTCGCCTGCTGAATGGGAAAATAAACATTACTGTGCCAATGGGACTTCAGGATGATGTCAACAGTTACATAAAATTCCTTTCTAAAATCACAACAAAAAGAAAATTTTTCTTAATGGTTATGACCCAGTTTCGTGAATGATACTTAGATGCAAACTTAATCACGTTCGGTGCTGGACAGTATCAACAAATTGTGTTCCAGAGATGCCCGGTATTCAAATTTAGAAGGGGTTCTTTGGAAGATTAAAATACCTACCTGTAAATAAGGTAATCCTAAAACTGTCATATCGCCCTGAACTGCAAAATACTGACTGCCACATCGCGGATTTGCTTCAAATTACTCTTCGGATTCTCGTAAAATTACAGAATCCAATAAGAGGCAAATTTTACTGAAAGTGAGAAATGTAAACATTTTTAAAATTTATATTGATCATTCAGTGCATTATTGAGAACATTTACACGACACTAAACCAACAAAATGCACGAACTTGTTCCCTAGATACTTACATCACACTTAACATTCCTACATGTTTTAGTCCGCAAGGGACCTTCATCAAGGAATCAACCAAAGTGATAGAGCATAAAACCAAATCTGTCAATTTGGTGTAGAGCTGCCGTAGTGTAAAAATGTCAAATGGTCAAAATGTAGGTATTTCTTTGTAGAATTTTAATTGTGTATTTTAATATTTTCTCTTGTTTATATTTCAATTATTTTAATGTATTTATATTATTTATTTATATATTTTAAATATTTGTTATTATATATAAACTTTATTTGAATTTTTTAAAATCGATCTCCAGATATCAAGATCCATCGCATTTATACAACAACTCTACAAAGAAATGCCTACATTTTATCCATCTAATTCTTTTACACTACATTAACTGTACGCGAAAAAGACTGATGGGGTTTTGTGCTGTATTACTTTGGTTGATTCCCTGATGATGGTACATTACAGATCGAAACATATAGTAGTGTTAAGTGTGATATCATAATACGTGTATAAATATGTTAGGAAAACGTCAGTGCATTTTTTTGTTTAGTGTCGTGAACAAGCATTATTAGTAACCGACAAACTTACATTACATATTGAAGAAAACATATAGGCGCTATGAATTTCGGAATTTTACACGTTTTTACACAAATGGGTCGTCAATCTGACTACTAAATCATTTAAAATTTCTTAAACTGCAACAAAATCATGAAGAACTTGGAACTGCTCTTCCGCCCATGATAAAATATTTCGGGTACGGCAGAGGGGAAGTACTTCTAAATGTCGTAAAATTCGTCATCTCAGGGAATGCACGTGTTATTATGGATTTAAATTTATCATAATCAGAAAACTTTCCTGTTTACTCCGCACCATGCACACACCTAACCAGCAATTACATACCCAGCCACTTTTACCAAGATTTTATCATAACAGCACACTACTATATTGCATTTTATCATTTTAATAATTCATAACTTTAGCTTACACAAATTGCAAACTCCATGAAGATAGTGTATTAACACCGAAAAATGTAGGAATAATTTAATATAAATTTACACTACTTATTGGTGCATTTGTTAGAAGTTAATAAACATTTATTATTCAATATGCACAGTAGGAACATAAAAACACAAATGTTACAGTGTTCACACAGCGTCGATAGTTGTCTACTGCCTATATCATCACTATGGCTTGTATAACTTACATTTGAATGTTTTTACTTTACAGTCACAAATGCGGAACTAAATATCCTACTTATTATAGTAGCAATAAATGGCTAAATTATAACGCTGACGCACATGAATTAATGGTTGTGAATTCGCAAGTTTAATAAAAGGACACGTTTACGTGATTTCAGGCTTCCTTGTCGGGGTATATGAGATCTGCCCTCTTCTGGGATTTTACGTCGGGCAAAATGATATTTTGCTACGTACATTTCGGGACAACTTATCTGTTCCTTCTTCCAGGGTCAACCGATAGGTTGTCGCAAAACGTCTGTAAGGCACTACCGTTTCACGCTGCAAAAAATCCCAGAAGAGCGCATATAACACACATTTGACGCCACCTTGAATCCAGTAATTTCTTTAAAGACGAATACAAATTTTCATCTCACAAAATTGGACAAAATGCAAACATTAGATACTTAAGTTCAGTTCCAGCATTTTACATTATTTCAAATCAAATGAAAGCACCTGTAATACAAGTTTCATTTATAAATGTTTGCTTTAGTGACAGGATAGTGTTGTATCCCAAAGGCGATGGTGGGTTGGGAACGTAGAATGTGAAAGTGTAGACCGAGAGGGAAGTCTTGAATATGTTGGAACAATTAAGAATTGAAATTCAAGTCCACAGCAACTCACGCTGTTGTGTAAATAAATTGTTGATTTATTTGCTGAAGATGTGATGTTACAGCTGTTACTGAATAGATACTTGTAATATATATATTGTTGTTAGAGAAATGTCGATTTTCAGAAGCGAAGATTCCAGTAGCAAAGTGGCAGAGTTTCTGGTAGCAACTGATGTAGTCTAAATCCCCCGAATATGCCTCGGCAAGCCTTCTTATAAGGCAAATTAGGGCGTTGGTTTCCACGTGATAGTGCATTGAACTGGAAGCTTCTAGAAGCTTCTAAGAATTAAAATCATGAAAGAATCACGTGCTATACAGAGATCAGGGTAAAATTTTGAGTCCACTGGTTACGACAATTGTGTCAGCCAAGCTGGACTTTTTAGGTGACCTTTAGTGTCCTGGTTCCTTCATAAAAATGATACTTGTTATTGATGACCTCAACTTCCTGTCGTGTCGACATTCTCTATCGGACAACAAGTATTCTTTTATTTGGAACTTGCTGCCTTGCTATTACTGAATACAAATATATACCTTATAAATGAAATACCATCTTACCTGATAGTCGTGAAACGGTAGTATACGACAATAATATTTTGATCAAGACGTTCAGTTACCGAAGTTAAAGAACTGTCTAGAGAAATATCTATAGCTTAGCTACTGCAGTTGTTAGGAATGTTCTTACTGGTTCTGACAATGACGACTTTACACTGAGTTACGTAGGTTAATTGCAGCTACTTAACAATTCCCTCAACGTAATAATACTAATGTTTAAAAGAACAATTTCTTTTGCATTTAAAAGTGAAATTGATACCATAGATCATGTAGGAGAAATATCAATCTTATGTACATGAACACTAAGTGATTAGCATAATAACTGAATTCGTAACATTCAACATTTCAATTTTATCAACCAACCTAATAACCAAATTTTAAGTAAAATTTGGACTGCTGCAATTCTGATACAATTTTCATGAGTTTTGTGCGTGTAAATTACGGAGAACGAACATTTTATATCAGCGATTGCTCGGATTTACTTTTTACAGTAACCCCAGAATGAACTGTGACTGGGTTGTAAATACCCAAATGTCAAACAGCAGTCGGAAGTAACAGAATACATTGGAACATAAACATGTTTTGTCACCTGTACCAGCTTAAACCGAACATGTCAGTCACACCAATGAATCATAAAGCCTTTACCGTGAAGGCGGTTACGTTCGCCACGAAATAGGATAAGTACAAGGTATCATCCTCAGCGGTGTTACCACCATAATTAAATTGACAAATCATACAAAGTGGACCTAACCAGTTACCTCGCCTTCATATATCCACTTGATGCTAAACTGCTTCATGTGGCCATGAATTGTTTTCCTGTTATGAAATTCGGTTGTATATTTATCACATCGACGATTAATAAATAAGAAGCAGAAGCTGTAACTCCTCCAATTTATATTTGAAGCCGAAAGTGTTTTCTTTAAATCTTGGGCATTTCACGTTGATAACTGAAGCGTAAAATTTCACAAAATTGTACTAAAATTTTAGGTAGACTACTCCCCCACTCGGATCTCCGGGGGGGGGGAGTGTTTCTAAGGGAGGCATCACACAAAATACAAAGGGAGATGAAATTAGGCATTTGGAACGTTAGGAGTTTTTATAAACCGGAGGGAAAGAGACCATTGGGGAGACCTAGGCGTAG
>Ga0123354_10019143_pt1 | contig 10750 bp, 9 predicted proteins | sample TergutLab28metaG_2_FD_97872 | JGI IMG/M metagenome (GOLD analysis project Ga0123354, IMG submission 97872) | Labiotermes labralis P4 segment gut microbial communities from Petit-Saut dam, French Guiana - Lab288 P4 | ecosystem: Host-associated > Arthropoda: Insects > Digestive system > Gut ... | reverse complement strand
TGGATTGGGCTGGCCCAGGATAGGGACAGGTGGCGGACGCTTGTGAGTGCGGTAATGAACCTTCGGGTTCCGTGAAATGCGGGGAATTTCTTGACTAGCTGCAAACCAGTTAGCTTCTCAAAAAGGACTCAGCACCATGGAGTAAGTAAGTAAGTAAGTAAGTAAGTAAGTAAGTAAGTGAGGAAATAGCAGTTTTTAAAAATCTTGATGTTTGTACCGTGCATCAATGACGATTGAAACACTTTATTATCCAACAGATGCACAAATATATAATTCGTAGATATAATTAGAATTATTATAAAATATTTAAAAATATTTAAAATTGCTCCAACAAGTTTCGGATCACAAGGGATCCATCATCAGGGAGCTTTATATAGCGCTTGGCTCATATATGCTGCCATAACACCGACTACGTCCATATCAACGGGCACGATAGAACCATTGCTGTAATTTCAGCCAAGCGCTATATAAAGCTCCCTGATGATGGATCCCTTGTGATCCGAAACATGTTGGAGCAATTTTAAATATTTTTAAATATTTTATAATAATTCTAATTATATCTACGTGTTATATATTTGTGCATCTGTTGGATAATAAAGTGTTTTTGCAGTTTTTTCAAGGTTGCATTAGGTAGTGCGTATATATATATATATATATATATATATATCACTGTACTTAAAAAGACCGAACTAATGTTGGAAATTTTCGTAACAGCTGATGAAATAAGTTACAGCAGACACCTTTTATTTCTGAAAAATTCTTACAAAGCGTACTGCGCTCGAAATATCTGTGCATATAAAATGCAAATCATTCTAATTTCCCTTTATTCCAACACCCCTTTTATGATTATATGCTATTTTTTATCATTATTTCTTTAAACACTCTGACAGATTCATTTACTTTGTTAACTGTATTCTAGATTTGTCAGGTTCAGAAAGCGAATTTGTAACTCTGTGACGGAGCAGAAAGTAGAAAATGTGCAAGTGTTGTGCCCCAAGCATTGCTGGCTTTCAGTAGTATAGCGAGACACGCACACATCCCTGTCAAAGGGTTATGACCCAAACCCAATATTTCACACTTTTAAAATATATAATCCCAAACCTTTTGAAGTAAAATACTGAATACAATCCAGCGACTCGTTGCTCCTGTAGTTGCCTGTGGCGACTAAAATATTTAACCAGTTAATTATTGGCGGACCGCGGAGGCACAGTGGTTAAGGTGCTGTACTACAAATCAGAAGGTCGCTGGTTCGAACTCAGATGGTGTCATTGGAATTTTTTATTGACATAAAATCCTTTCGATCGCACTATGACCCTGGGGTCGACACAGCATCTAACAGAAATGAGTACCAGGAGTATTTCCTGGGGGGTAAAGGCGGCCGATGCCTAAGGCTGACAACTTTACAACCATCCTGTGCCGTTGTCATGAAATCTGGAAACCTTAATTTCCTGGAACCCTCTGGGTCACTCCAGCCCTCTAACGGGACTGCTTTACCTTTCAAATATTGATTGTTCATTAGTTACGCTTGGTTCCATTCATTCCACGATATGTTATCTTTCACGTAAAAACACAAAAATATGAATTCTATAAAGTTTCAGAACTGCGGTTCTTGCTCGTTGTGTTATGGTAGGCGTGAAAGTTTTGTCCCTTGTCGTAAGGTAACAACATACTTGAGCTTTTAAACTTCTTAGCTTCTGGACTTGTTCATCGTATAGCTAAAACCTTAGGCCCTCTTACAAACGGACCTCTCTTGTGCGGATTTCGGAAATATGGACGAAATCTGCTGGTTTCGAAATTTTGTTCTGCAGTGAGAATATGTGAAATATGTAACAGTACCGCACAGGTTTGTCTCAGCAAGTGGCGTTTGTTTACATTTACTGTAAAGTTAATAGCCGGCCCCACTGACCGCGAGGTCTAAGATGTAGGTCTGCGGCAGCTAGCCTGCTGAGAATGTGGCATCGAATCCCGCCGGGGTGTGAAAGTTTAGTCTTGTGAATGTTGTGTGTTGTCAGCTAGAGGTTTCTGGGGCGGGCCGATCCCTAGTCCAGAGGAGTCCTTCCGACTGTGGTGTGACTGAGTGTGATCGAGGAAATTTATAGAGGATGTCTAGGGTAACTAGGGCTGTTGAACCGTGGAAAAACAGGGGTTTTATATTTGTGTATTCTGTGTATGCATTTGTGTTATTTGCACAAAATGGTATTGCTGTTTTGACAACTTTTGTGATGTATATATATATATATATATATATATAGCACCGGACACTTGGCGTTATCGGACCACCTACTGTCCCTTTTAGTCCATTCATAGGAGTGTCTACAGCAGTACCATTTCCATATCATCGTCAGATATTTCCGATATCACAGTGTATTTAAGGGCTTCATTAATTATTCATGTGGATATTTCTGCATAACGGGGAGCCTAAAAATTATCTTCGCCGAATATTATTTGAGTGGTAAAATTGGGGATAATCGATAAGCTGGTTATGTAGCACACATGAGGAAAATGATAACTGCATGCACGGTCCTTTATGAACATTTTGATACGCGGGGAGTTCTTGACCAGTTTAGTCACTATCATCGTATTGAGGAAGATCTGCAGCTATGAAGTTAATAAGTTAATTGATTCATCTAAAGATATTAATTGCTCTAGGTGATGTCCTTACATGTTTTAATTGCGCTAGGTTATGTCCTTACACGTTTTAATTGTGCCAGGTGATGTCCTTACATGTTTTAATTACTCTAGGTGATGTCCTTACATGTTATAATTGCTCTACGTGATGTTCTTACATGTTTTAATTGAGCTAGGTGATGCCATTAAATGTTTTATTTGCGTAGGTGATGTCCTTACATGTTTTCATTGCGCTTAGATTTTGTACTTACACGTTTTAATTGCGCCAGGTGATGTCCTTACATGCTTCATGCGATGTTTTTAAATGAACGTCCCTCTCATGGTTCAGTGAAATTTAAAATTACTTTACACTGACAAGAAAAAAATATATTAACGTTTTATGTCAGAAAGTATTGTGTGTCTTCGAATGAGACAAAACCGGAACATTTATTGACTAATGTGTACGTACTTTATATGCACTCACGAACACCTATTTCCGGCTTATAAGTTGCTGGGTGTATTTCGTTTAATGTGTTCGACGCTACATACGTTATGAGTGAAGTTGGCAGCACGTAAATAAACTGGCTTTGATCAGTGTGCTTGCAAACGCGAAACTTAAATCAACAGAAAGTAGCTAAATTAAAGCTCTGATACACAAAACTGATAGTTAACAGCATTTAAAAAACTGAAATTAATGTCGTTTCAAAAGTTTAAATTATTACTAGGTTTTACGTGCATTCAGGAATTTGACACAGAACTTGTCTTTTTTTTATGTCCTGAATTCACAGTTCTTTTTATGTAATCTCAACATAATGTTCCTCTCAAACTCTCAAGAGAACATTTCCTTTCCACATCGAAAAATAGGAGACGTTTCGAAACCGCAGCAATTAACGTGCATAAAAAAAATCAATTCCCCCGTATTTGCACTCTTCTTGACATACACAGCCTATGCATACTTCTCGAAGGGGAACAAAACTAATAGGGATCGCTTACGTCTCACACACACACACACACACACACACACAATTTCTCCTAAGTATAAAAAACCTCACCACCAAAAGATCTGACATTACAGGTATATAATGACGCACTATGATTTCCGTAACGTTGCTTTCTAGAGAGTGATTTAAAAATATGGAAAGAACCATAAAAGGAGAGGAGCATTTTCAAAGATCAGGAGTCAAAAATGTCATAGGAAAAGAAAGGGGGAGACATGAGCACGTGTTCTATGGAGCTGAATATTATTTTCTTTCTCTTTATTTTTTTTTTGCTTCTAAAAGAGAAATTAAAAAGATCAAAGGATATCTTTGTGTTAAGTGAAAACACGCTAGCTCCCTTCGAATATATTTCAAGCTAACGAAATTGTTGGTGGTTTTCAGTTTGTTAATATGACTCTTTTATTTATTTCATATGGCTTCGAAACTCTGTTTTCCACTGGAGAGACTGTAGCGGATAAGAGGTGGAGGATTCAAGAGGGGCTGTTTACAGGTTATGTTAAAGGTAAAATTCTATACAAGCAGGAAGGGTAAAAAAAGTAAAAATTAAAGGTAAGAGCTGGAAACATGTGTTGATTGAAGTCCTCCATAAAATTGTAATAATCTTTGAAGCCACATACCGAATCTTTATTGAGTTGTTGCAGAATATTTCACCACGTATATTTCTCTTGTAAAGGCTTTATGAAATAATGTTTCTTTTAACTACAGGATACTAAGAAAATAATTTTTGACGTTGTTAATCAGAAAACCGTGTATGAGATGGATGTAGTAAGGTTGAGTAGCAGTTTAAAAAAACGCTTTTCATCTTTGTAACAAAATTCGCATGTAACTTCACAGTAGCTAATTTCTCATTAGAAGCCTGAACCCGCACCTTACATCCCTCATTATTCGTAGTTTTTTCAGCCTTCAATGTCTTTAATTAAATTAGTTATAGACCTGACCGATCTTTGTCCAAAATTAGTAATCCTGCCACATTATAAGCCATTCAGACAATTAAATACGTGGTAATTGACACGTAATTCAAAATAAACGAGTAAATAACCTGATACTAAAAGTAAGGAATAAGCAGCCCTTGCATGATTCTTTTAAAGCGCCGTATTAATTAATGCGATCTGAGCAGTAACTTTACTTGATTACTTTAGTACAAGAACTGACTAACTTGTGTAAGACTAAGTAATTTGATTTCCTAATAAGATTATGAAAATTTGGTCTTAATGCATTTCAGTAGCGTACTTGCTTCATAGAATTGCAGTGCAGGGAAATAAAAATGGTACTTCCTGAGCTGATATCACCTAGGAAATATAAAGTGCGAATAAAAAATTTGCGTAAGGAAATAAAGAACCTCAGTCTGCTACATTATCCATGATACTGTATAATTCATATTCACCAGTGTATGTAGGTGTATCGTCGCTATAGCCCTTTATAGACTCGTGTATCCATATGAACGTTCAGCTCATTCATAATAATAAAAATGTTACCAAGTCATCATCATCATCATCATCATCATATATCTGTCATGGAGTTGGGCCACTTGTTGAACCGTTCCGGTCTCACGTATCCAGAAGTCTCTGTATAAACAGCAATTGGTAGAGCCCATGCGTTGTGTCGACTGGCCGGATCCTGCCAGCAGCCAGCCAACACAACGCATGACTACCAATTGCTGTTTATACAAATTCGATCCTCCTGATGATGAGCAGCAAGCCTGCTCGAAACATGTATAGGCTTACTATTGAAATAAATTAATAGTAAATAGTGCATCCTGTTGGTTCATATTATACAGATTTATCACGCTGCACCGTCAAGAAAACACTAAATCAGTATTAGCCCTCTGTATATCGCCACACATGACCTAAAATTCTGCAAGACCCCAGCAACACATCCTATAATGCAAAGCTGAATATTGTTTCTTAGAATGTCTACTCGTACATTTCAGTATGAACATACACTTCGCTTCGCTGCTGTAGTAGAAAGAGACAGGTTAGTGCTTCGGGTTGTAGATCTGAAACTTGACTCCCGCGCTTTACAAAGGAAGCATTAGCTCTCCTCTATCAAGAAACGCATGCCTGACCGGGATAGCGCTGAACAAGCATGTATGATCAGTTGTTCATTTTCCAGAGACAGCATTCCTTATCAACACACACACACACATCTTACCAAGAGAGCAGAAGAAGAATGCAGTTACGTGCCGCTGTGCCGCTAAGCAGCGGATATGAGCCTTTGCTTCAATATTACTGTCACTAAGAAAGCGGAAATAACGACTCTTCAAACTGAAAACGTTGTGATTGAAATGCCCTTAACTCTAATTTTGCCTGTTGTTACATACGGGTTTTGAACATTGTCTCTCACAATAAGGGCAGTCAATGTTTGATTTGTGGCGGACAAAGTGGCATTGGGACAGGTTTTTTCGAATATTTTGTTTTATTCCTGTTAGTATATTCCTACCGATCCTCCGTATTCATTTCTGTATCATTTACCAGCGGTATAAAATCTTAATAAATGACAGATTCGTTAAAGGAAACAAACAAACAAAGTAAGGGAAGACCATAGGCTGATAGTGCTGGTCCCAGTGGCCGCGCGGCCTAAGGCGTAGGTTTGCGGCCGCTCGCCCGCTGAGATCGTGGGTTCGAATCCCGCCGGGGTCATGGATGTCTGTTGTGAATGTTGTGTGTTGTCAGGTAGAGGTCTCTGCGACGAGCTGATCACTCGTCCAGAGAAGTCCTACCGACTGTGGTGCGTCGTTGTGTGTGATCTAGAAACCTCGTGAATGAGGAGGCCCTGGCCTGCGTTGGGCCGCAGCGCCACACAAAGAAATAATAAATATATAGCGTGAGAGTGTGTGGGAATAGGGCGCTGAGAAACGTATTTGGGCCTGACAGGGAGGACGTGAAAGGGGGTTTGAAAATATTTCATGAAGTGGAACTTCATGATTTCTGTTCCTCGACAGATATTAGTATGGTGATTAAACCAAGTGGAGTGAGATATATGGGGCATGTGGTGCTTGTGAATTACAAATTCTTGCTTTCGGAAGCACTGGAAGCAACGGAATGGTGAGCAGTGTAATGTTAGTAACACTGAATGTAACACCCTTGTTACTTCACTTAATATTTCAACGTCTCGATAAATTTTACTTTTTGAATACGTCTGTTATAAAAAAAAACACGAGATGCAACTTGCAACGAGATGCAATTTGCATCAGTATTTGCAGCTTTAATTTTGAGGAGACTGCAAGTTTATGAGGCACGTTGTAATTTACGTCTGATTGGAAATTCACGTAAAGCAGTTTCTCTGTCTTGTATCACAGGCCAAATTGTTTCGAATTCCGGTCGTAAAAGGCTCTCAGAGCTGATTTGTGTCAGGTTTCCTCACCCCCCTCACAAAATACTTTTGCCGTGGCAACAGAACCGCCGTTCATATTTTTTTGCCGAATAATTCATGCTGTATAAAGTCATTTACTGATTCAGCATCGTAGGCCGGGGTAGCTCAGTAGGTACGGCAACTCGCTACGGGCTGGACGTTTCGGGGAAAGAATCTCGGTGGGGGTGGGGGGGCCAGATTTTCCTCACCTTTCCAGACGGCCCCAGGGGCCCACCCAGCTTCCTGTAAGATGGGTACTCGGTCATTCCCCGGGGGTAAAGCTACCAGAGTGTGGCGTTGAACACCCACCCTCAACTAGCGCCGAGGTCAAAGAAAGGGCACGTCTTCTTTATCTACTTTCCTCTGGGCTTTCATGGCCTGTTCTTTTACTGATACGGCATCGTAAATTGATATGGGTATATTATGACAGTCTAAGGCAGTTAAAATCAAGTCCACTACTGGAAACCATAGTGAAAGAATTTTATCCGCCGCTTATCAAAAAATCCTATGCCACTCTCATCCAACTTTGTTTTCTTTCCAGCCTCTTGTCCGGTGCCAATTTTTTTTTTCCTTGCCTGCGTTGTGTTTGTATTTCTTACCTCTTCGATCTCTCTTGGTTCTCAGCCCGCCATGTAAACCAAAATCTTACTGAGCTAACAATGTTAGACTAGCTTAAATCATGAAGTTTCTCCTTATGTTGTATCTTAAATTTCTCTTTCATTATTCGTTTAACTTACAAATTACATTTCACACATTCGGAAAATACACACTTGGGTCAGAATCAGAGACTGAATTTCACACCCATGACTACATTTGTCAAAATGACTGGTTTATATTTCTTTATCTTCGCTTTGTGAAAAGTAGACTTAATTGTAAGTGGGTTTTACAAGAGTGGGAGTTACTATACAATTCCATTGTACTTCATTTTTTGTTCCTGGTTGCCGGACGTGAATCCCTGGTCATTTAAAACCCAATATTAGGATCAAATCGTGATTCGAAGAAATACTTGAAGAACAATATTTCGTTAGTCACTAGTGTGTAAAGACCATTAGAGGCGTCTGAGCTGGGTGACCTTGCATCACTCATGTTGTCAAGAGGACACAATGAGCTGAAGGAGTGGTCGCGTTCGGGCACAATGGGTGATTTAGTGGCTGAGCAGATGGAGGCTACTGTACGGAGATCGGTACGTGGGCTCTTCGGTCAATATCGGGTGTGTCACTGTATAAATGTTTATTTTATTTAGTGAAATAAACGGCTGATTAGAAAATATTGTTACAAGGCAATAGAAATCATACAAGTGCGTGCATCTTGTAAAACTTTCATTGCCTTCGCCTGTCATTCAGTTGTCACTCCCTGCAAGTATTTCATGAATTATCTCTTAACTAATTAACCGACTAACTACATGTAGCAGTGTCAATTTTGGCAACTAATAGTCGTTTATATGCTCAAGAAAACTCTCATCTTTAAGACACTGGAACATCTATTACCGTGTGCATTAAAAATTTATGTTGTTCATTTCTTGTTTCTGTAGTGACGTGTTTTGTTGTACTGCATCAACGTATTTCTTATCACAATGTGTCACATGTGTTGACTATGACGTAATCGTGTCATAAGCGACACTTATGAGTGTGATAAGAGGTCTTCGTACATAACAACCAAACGTAATGTGGATAAGAGTCTGTCCTTTGACACACAAGTACCGTGAAACTGAACGCTATATCTTTCCCCGCACAAATACGTTTCACATATCTGCTGTGTTTGGGATATCCAGTTAAATTTCTCATCAATCTCAATGCACTGTACGCCCCATCCTTCTAATTTTATTGGTTTTAGTAACCTAAAAATATTTTGTGACTAAAACACTTTATTATCCAAGAGATGCCCAAATATATAATTCGTAGATACAATTAGAATTATTATAAAATATTTAAGATTATTTAAATATTCCAGACTGTGCAATACACACACGCACCACGGGCAAATATACTGCAATAACACCGACTACGTCATGTCAACAGACATGATAGGACCATTACTGTAATTTTAGCCAAGCACTGTATAAAGCGTCCTGATGATGGATCCTTTGTGATCCAAAACATGTTGGAGAAATTTTAAACATTTTATAATAATTCTAGTTGTATCTATGATTTATATATTTATGCATCTGTTGGATAATAAAGTGTTTTAATAGTCATTGATGCACGGCACAAACATGAAGAATATTTTGTGACATTTACACTTTATTAAGCGTTTCTTACGCAATTTTCGTGCCTTTATCATTTGTCTGTATGCTCGTAGTTTACTCTTTACGTTGGCTAATTCTCTCCCGTCATCATATTTCCCACTCTTTGGTTAGACTGTACTGAACACCCTCAGTCAGAAGTCTTGCAGTACGATCGGAGGCTGGGTTCCATTCCAGTATGAAATAACTCGAGAAGTAATGTGTATGGTTTTACATAGTTTTGTAATTAATATTTGAAATAGGCGACGAAGTGATGAAGCATTCTTAACTTACTGGTAGGAATATTCCAAAACTTTAATCTGAACATAGTGTGTTCTTGAATATAATTTTGATTTGTATTATCTTTACCAAATGCTTCACATCGTAACACGATCAGAAGACGTCTTAGCTGCCTCTATGACTTTGTCTTTAAAAGGTAAAGCAGTCCCGTTACAGGTCTGGAGTGGCCCAGAGGGTTCCAGGAAATTAAGGTTCCCAGATTTCATGACAACAGCACAGGATGGTGGTAAGGTTGTCAGCCTTACACACCGGTCGCCTTTACCCCCAGTAAATGCTCCTGCTACTCATTTCTGTTAGAGGCTGAGTCGACCTCAGGGCCATAGTGCGATCGGAAGGATTTTATGTCAACGAAAAATTCTAATTACACCAGTTGGGATCGAACCAGCGACCTTCTGATTTGTAGCACAGCAACTTAATCACTGTGTTACTGCGCGACTTTGTCTTTTATTTGGTTCAGTTAGCATGTAATTGTTGTTTTTACTGTGGCACACGTAATCAAGAATTTAATAAATTGTAGGTTTCGCTCCTGATTGTTCCTTACTAAGGAAGGATGTATGTAGCACGCATGATAAATGTAAGTTATTTGGATAATCTTAAAGCAACTGTTGTCTTTAAGATCGAGGCATAGATGAGGGAGTAATATTAGAATGGGTGTTAGGTCAGTAAATTTTACGGTTTTGACTCCTTCGGCCGTCTCAGGGTATAGTCAGATGAAAGATATTCTTGAACACGCGAATGTACGCTGCAATTTTGTGAACACAAGGAGCCAGATGAACTGAAATCAGAACGTAGTTACGGAAAGCCCTGCACCGCGGGGCTGATTGTTATCGATTTGGTTTAGGTCTGTTGAAAAGGTTTCTTTGGAAACAAATTTTCATATTTATTGCATTAAGGATTGTTGCCCTTCACAAGTCTTTTCCTTTTGGCAATATGAGTGTGTCTGTTCGATTCATCTACGTATATCAATATTATGAATACTGCTACAAGAATTTTCTAATGCAAACCTAACTGATTTGACTCTTTTTATACTTCTGGTAAATTTTACCTTAAACTAAGCCATGATCGCTTCCTTCCATGTCCCTTCAGTTCATTATTCAGTCTTTCCCTACCATTTGACATTAATGGTGTGTGTGTGTGTGTGTGTGGTGTGTGTGTGGTGTGGTGTGTGTGTGTGGTGTGTGTGTGTGGTGGTGTGTGTGTGTGTGTGTGTGTGTGTGGTGTGTGTGTGTGGTGGTGTGTGTGTGTGGGGGTGTGTGTGTGTGTGTGGTGTGTG
>Ga0123354_10019142_pt1 | contig 10750 bp, 7 predicted proteins | sample TergutLab28metaG_2_FD_97872 | JGI IMG/M metagenome (GOLD analysis project Ga0123354, IMG submission 97872) | Labiotermes labralis P4 segment gut microbial communities from Petit-Saut dam, French Guiana - Lab288 P4 | ecosystem: Host-associated > Arthropoda: Insects > Digestive system > Gut ... | reverse complement strand
GTACCTCATAACACTGTATTTTCTGACCCTCTCTGTATGCACCTAGTGACACTATAACTTCTGCACCACTCTGTATGTACTTATGTACCTCATAACACTGTATTTTCTGACCCTCTCTGTATGTACCTACTGACATTGCAAGTTTTCTGTCAGTGAAGAATGATTCATATTGAGAAAAAAGGCTAAATATACTGTACAATTGAACAAGGATACAGGAGTAAGAGATCTGAGGTGTGAATCAGACTGATGCTCTTCTGAAAAGTGATGCCATGCAGTCTGGTAGTTAGCAACATTTTGGAGGAATCTGCTGCCTGCAGCTTCACAGTACAAGAAGTTGCAGGAACAGACAACCTGTTAGACCAACTGATGAAGTTATTAAGCATGTTTGTAAAATGAAATAAAGAATTGAAGATTACAGCTTTCTGGGATATGACACCATGTTGAATGGTCATTTGTCAACGATGTTTCAGAGGTTCCTTTTGCCCCCATCTTCAAGGTAATCGAAGAAAAACAAGTTTCTGGGAGAAATGGTCACATTACATAGGGAAAGCAGGGGTTAGGCAATCATCATAGTGAGTTAATGGCAGGGGAGGTCCTGTGGGATGGGTGGAAGGAGGTATAGAGTCTGCTACATCCAAGGAAAGTGGAGTAATGCAGTGGGAGGAAGAATTAGGACTAAAGACAGACTGGAGGAACTAAAGGGCAGCCTGGATCTGCTGACCCTGGAAAAGGCCAAAATCCTGGAGTTTTGTATCTTCATGGGGAGGTTTTGTGTGTTCCTTCAGAGACTGAATGAGAGGTTTCAATGACATGCTTACAGTCAAGCCATCCTCCCTGTTCATGCTGTCCCTGTCACCCCCTCACAACACAGTGAATAATACCTCAAATCACACATTATACAGGATGTTCGGTATGAGGAAATAAACACGACAGTCTGCAGCATACGAATTGTACACATTGTTCACATTACATCACAATTTGAGAAATGAATGTTGGTACCAATCTACCAAACTACACACTGACACACTGCAGAAGATGGAGGCTGTATATTCCTCTGAAACAGTGGTACCTGTCTACCTCACCACACAGCTACCATAACGTTAATGGATACAGCTGTACCACTCACACACCACAAGCTCCTTTACAAGGTGGCAATAAACTCTTCTCTTCAGATTTACTTTGACCCCCGTACATGACATTATCAACAGTTGCCATGCTGGAACTGAAATGCTTCGAAATACTGAATGCAGTAATCACAGGACAGCTCTGTAATGACCAGCAGCAGCAGCATAACAGAAATGTACAGCTGTGGTGTTCACATTATTCTTGGACCACACACTTTTTACACACAAAAATAACTATACATCAACTTTTGCTATGTCTTTCCTCTCATACATTATTCATCACCTTCTGTTAACCCTATCCCACTCTCTCGCATTTCCAGCCCGACTCATACCAGCCATAGTTGGTAAATTAAGTTAAAATATAAACAGAAGTTGTTTAAGAATATATACTAAAATGTCTATCACCTGTTGTTCATATTTGTGAACTCCCAGAAGATATACCACAGAATGTAAAGAGCAAAGCTATAACAAATAGCATATTGTCAGAACAAGGTAGCTTATATGAAATTTGGTGGTGAATATCTTCCAACAGAGGGCAGCAAAGGATTACAGAATGTGCCTGCTGACTTCCCAGACACTTCACAGCTTACCATTATGTGCTTACCTTCCTGCAGTATTATATAGGGTTCATGTTAACGAATGACTACTGGTCATGTGAGTAGTTATATTCTGGACACACACATGACAACACAGACAGTACCATGCACAACCACCTGGGAATCAAGCGCAAGAAAACTGAACATGTCTTTGGGAGCATACTTCCAGCATTCCAGCTGTTAATACAATTACTGTTATAAAAACAAAGAGAAAGCAAACCAAGGACCATCTGGTAGGTGGTACCTGGTCCAGCATTACCAGGATCAACTCTGTACACTATGAAGACAAAGTCCTGAATTATGGAGCCTAATCTTGTTTCTGGGCTCACTTACCTGCCATTCCCATGCCTGAATAACGCAAGTATTTCCTCAAAAGTCTTGTTTTTAGTCTCAGGAACCTTCTTATATGTGAAGATCCAAAAGATGGCAAGAAACACACTGAATGGCAGGAACGTGTAGTTGTCCAGTGCATTCTGAAACCATGCACAATGCACTTCACAGCTGACATGGTTAATTAACTCTTTCATTGTTAAACAACAACGACTGGGCATGAGCAGTCACAAAAATAATAGCAGATGCCCATGCAGTATGTCACCTCTGAACGGAGGGACTAACAAAAACATGAAATACCCGTCAAGATAATCATTTTTTATGACACAGATTTGAAACTGGCATCTCCTGAATACAAGTCACACATTTTAAGTGCTGAATACTGTTCATAATAAACCGAAGGTGTGTTGACTGTTTTAATATATGATAGGACGAAGCAACATGAAACCGCAGCAAACATTTCAGATCACGTGGGGCACAGTACCTTCATGGTTGGGAAGCCAATACCAACAAGGAAGTTGGCCGTCCAGTTGATAAGCACAGCAATGGACATGGCAGCGGGGCGTGGACCCTGGGAGAAGAGTTCGGCAGTGATCATCCATGGAATCGAGCCCGGACCCACAGCAAAGAACACGACAAAGCTCAGCACTGACACGACTGACAAGTACGACATCCAGTCGATCATCTCCTGGACGTAACCAAAAAACTCCTATAAGGCGATGGTAATGTGTTCTGCTTTCCCAAAATGCTGGAGGAGACAAAGGTACTAGAACCAAACAATCTACAAAGTAAAAAATTCCTCCTTGATCAAGCAGTCAACAAAACAGACAGGCAAGGTGCTATGTGAGCCTCTCCTCCAGACAATGTCAGGAAAGTTGTCATGGACAAGAGAGGGAGGGCAAGAAAACAGGCAGTGAGGGTGGAAGCCAAGCAAAAAGTAACATGCAACTTGACAGTACATTAGAAGAAAGAAAATCATAAGACAATCCCTGAATTATTCACAGAGTAATGACCCAACGGAAATAAGCACAAGTTTTACTGGGGTGTAAAAAAAAAGAAGAAAAGTCATGACAACCTGTAGGACCTCCATGCCACCCCTACAGTCTAAATATTGTTAACAGTGGTAAAAACCAGCAAATGGGCTACATAACTACTATTTACAGAAGTAGGACCAATTCCCTCAGTGTTTTTGATGAGCACATGCTATGGTTAAAATCTGAGATGAGTAATGTGAACTACACCTGTTCTGGAGACACTTAAAACTGCTTTAACACTTCATTGTGTTGTTTTGGAATACCTCACACACCGTAATTTTCCCAGACATATCCCCCACTGAGAGTCTACCACCATCCAGTTCACTAATTTGAATCCCATGCTGACAGTTCAATCTTTCCTCGTTACTGTTTCTGACGTGCTTTATACTAGTCTGCACACACAAACAACAAATAGCAGCTGTTTCATATTTTCCCATACCAAAGTGTCTTTTCTTATATTTTCATGCCCAGATTAACTTGCAGCTGGTTTGGACCAAGTTGAAAATTCAAGGCTTGAACTGGATTAATGAAGTCCTCTTGCAAGTGCATATATAGCATGGATATCCTGCAGTTCTCAAAAAACTGGAATCAGGATGCCATGACTTATCTTGAAACTTAATATTTTTTCGCCCACAAAGCTGTTTGCAGGGTGAATGCAACACAGAAAAACTTGAGGTGCATGCAGGCATACCAACAAGATGTGTTTGATGGCACACATACCCTGTACAGTAACTGCAAAGAGAAACAACATGGCTACATTTTGTAACTATACATACATTCATAAACATGAGCCTGAGCATGTAAGCAACAAAATAACCTTCATATATTCCTCATACTGTTAAACTTTACAACTATAATACATTAACAACATAAGGCTTCATAATCTTGGGTGACTGGTGACATCAAGGATGAATTAAAAACTTATGTTTCAGAGACACGGTGTACCTTTGGCAACAAAGCCCACAGATAGCGATCGTAAGCTGCCGAGATGTGCACACATGCATTCGCACACAAACACACAATAATCCACTGGTTTTTGAGCTCAGTTCATTCCCTGCAAACTACTCACAAGGCTTGAACTGGTAAAAACAGGAACTAATTTCAAACTTTTTCTCCATTCCAAAAATTTTAATTGGTTCCAGATGTCAAAAATTTCTCAACCATAAAAATTTCACCTCAGTACTACACAAACATTACCTAAGAATGAAGACAGATCACTAATGATGCGTTACTGTATTGCAATTATGTTCTTTGTCACTGGCCTGGGCACGAGCAACAGTTGCATTATGCGCCAACAATATTATAGAAACAAGCACAATACAAACAAATGTTTATTATGTATTAAAACAGTAAATTCTACAATGTCAGAGTCTGCAGGTCATCAGGACTAGGATCTGCACATCCAAGATGATTCAGCAATAGAAAACAACCGACATGAAGCAACATGAACAATATTTTTTTTAATAGAGGAAGGTGCTCATATAAGCCGGATATTAAATTTAAAAAAAAAAAAAACAGGTGTTAATTTGTGCATCTCGTACAAGCGCAAACTTGCAAACTAACAGCTCGTACACTGAGGCAGTACTGTTAATGTCACTCAGTCAACACAAGACCACTCTTTGCCACTACGACAGTGAGTGACGAACTGGTTGGTGCTCATTCCCGTCTTCAGACTTAACTCTCTGATCATTCACCACATCAACTCTAATAATGGAAACAGGACATCTCCAAAATGTTGGTATTTAACTCAACTTTGACACAGTAAATTTGTCTGAGAATGTTCTGCGCACTTCATTTGCAAAACACGACATTAAACTGTCAGCTGTAACCTACCCCACATCAACACTGCACATCTCCTACATGACAGGAACATAAAAATGATTATAAAGTTAAAGGTAAAGTGATCCCGTTACAGGCCCGGTGTGGCCCAGAGGGTGGGTAGAGGTATAGCTCTACTGTTCCATGACTGCGACACTAGAAGGGGGTGAGTGGTCAGCAGCACGCCCCGGCCGCACTTTACCCCCCGGAAAGACCCAGTACCCATTGTACAGGAGGCTGGGTGGGCCCCAGGGCGGGTCTGTATGGGCGGAAAATCTCGTCCCCATCGGGATTCGATCCCGGACCGTCCAGCCTATAGTCGGTCACTATACCGACTGAGCTACCTGGCCCACATAAAAATAATTATAACATGTAAAAGTCATGTTACCTATGGACCATTCATGTTTGTGATACCAGTTTTTGGGTGATGACATTTTGCACAAGGGTAACTGGAGGGGAAATGAAGACCAAGCAAACCCCCCAACCCAATTTTTTGCAAAAAATTAAAAACTGAAAACTGAGTAAAATAAGGAAATCTAGACTACTGTATATTAACACGAAAAACTAAAATTATTTTTAAAGAAAATTTAACCTGCATAAAAAGTCAATGTTTTTGCGGAATATTTTTTTAGGTCCCCTTCCTACCTCCCACTGCCATAAAACGAAAATTCCAGGTGGCACACAGCCTCAGTGGTCTGCTGTCAGTCTGTTTGCTCTGTAGATGGAAACTGCCAACCAGCTGAGCGCCATCACACAAAAATGAACATGTGTATGCATTAGGCCTGTCAAGAACTGAACTATCTAAGCTTGCTGAACTTTACTGCCAAGGCTCATAAAAACACTTTTACTTTGCATCATTACTGATGTTTGCTACAAATATTATTATTCTCTCTTTAAAGGGCACAAGTTTTACCTTACACCACTCACCCATCATCAGTTGTCTGTGTAACAAAACAAGGCATTATGCTGCACAAAACAATATATACACAGCTCCACCACGCCACACCCCAATACACAACACAGCTTATGGATCCACCTGCCACAACTAAGCACTGGTGACTCACCAAAGTTTGCAAGTATCTGAACCGCAGTAAGAGAAGCAGTAGGCTGTAATATGAAGCCCAAGCCTTTACAATATGTATGTCTTGCAATCTGGATTTCTTGTTGGACATGTTCATTTACTCTAGCTACAAACTTATTGTTGCAAAGCCCGTCACAATACAAAACACTGCAAAGGATCACAGTCGTGAATTGTGTCATTAACAAATCAAATAAACAAATAATGACACTTTTTTTAACATTCGTAGGTCCATGCATCACTACAATATTCGCACAGTGTAACCAACAAAATGCAACGTTTCTGAATTTATTTATTTCTGTAAAATGCTCTACATGTTTCAGACGGTTTTTCTGTCCATCATCAGGAGCCCAAAACTGCACATACAGCATCAGGTATTGGTCTGACAAATACCTAACGCTGTATGTGCAGTTTTGAGCTCCTGACGATGGACAGAAAAACCGTCTGAAACATGTAGAGTGTCTTACAGAAATAAATAAATTCAGAAATGTCACATCTGCAAATATGGAAATAATTACACACACACACACCACACACACACAAACACACATAATTAACTTCCTCACAGTGCTTGCTTTGCATATAACCCCTGTAGCACAAAACAGATGAGTTCTGGAACTTCAGATCTACTATGATTATGAAGCCATCCTCCCGACGTTCTCCTTTTCCGAACCAACTAAAATTTTTCACTGATGTCTCAGCAGACATTTTGCTGCTGAAGGCCACCTCAACCTCACACTTCCCAATTTTTGACAATCTGTAGTAACAAGTATCCAACACAGTAACTCAACAACAGAGCCATTTAATTTAGCTCATTCCAATAGCGTGTGCTAACAGAACTCCAATACATACCCAACTCTAGTTACTGAACTTCCCTATTTGCAGAATGTGAAATGAATTAATGGTGGCCATGAAGAAATATATTTTTTTTTCCTCCAGAGGAACAAGGGGACAACCATCACAAAGGACTGAGTGAAAGGCACAAAAGTGCGCAACCAAATGTGTTATCACTCAGCCTAACACAGATCAGGAACAATATAACATATTTATTGTTATAGATATCAGTTTGCAGATGTGACAAACTGAACTAGCTATGAAAAAAGCATCAGAGGTGACAGAAATGACAGTAAAAAATCTGATCTTCATTTTGTTTGCAACAACATGGTTCCAAACTGCATCCACTTCATGTACCAAATGTAACCACAATTCATCCAATTACAGTCAAGTTCATTATGACATCAGTGACACAACTTATCCAGGACAGTTCTCACATCACATTAGCATACAGTCTGTTCACATGTCCAACTCACCTTTGCCACTGACACATGAACACAACAAACTACACCTCTGTTTATCACTCTGGTCTTGCATCTGATAATATCAAACCCCCATATTTTGTAATTATTTTTATTTGAACATAGGAATGCTCAAAAGAAAGCAATGAACTGAACCAGAAATGAGGCATTTTCTGCAGATAACACCATGCAACACCATGCAACACCATGCAACACCATGCAACAAAGCCAGCCACTTCTCAATTTTAGGGAAAAATATAAAACTAGTACATTTGAATGTGCTCAATTTCAATCTATGTTTCAAAGGTCTGTATCATTCACCATTTTCAAAGGACAGGATTGAAATTTATCACAATGGAAGTAATAAGACAGGTGGCCAGATAAGATATGGCAGTTTAATGATCCATCAGTGCAAACAGTGACATCTCCTGACCAATGGTTGAATCACATAAGGCACTGAAGTAGTCAAATGTTACATGCCTGCCACTCTCCATTCCCAACCTTTATGAAGTGTGACATATTTCTCTATATTTCAAAAGAATGACACACACAGTCTTCCAAAGAGAACAGAGGGTGACATATCAAAATGTGGATATAAAGATACAAGGAAATTGCATGAATTTACACTAAGGAGAGAATGGCTATTGAAAAGTGTATGGAGTTAATATATGCAGTGCAACTGAACTGGGACACTCAATGTATCCAGCCATGTAAAAAAACCAGACTTTTTGTATAACGACAAAAATAAATAATCAATTGATATACCAGACCATGTCGTATACATGAAGAAACGAGCAGCACTTGCCAGAGAAAACCTAAATCTCTGTGGGACAAGCAAGCAATGTTCCATTTCTGCTGGGAGGGTTCACTGCAGCAACAGCAAGGTACCCCCACCTCACACCATGCTATACAAGGATCAGATAAACATGGCAAGCACCAAGAAATCAATCTCATTCCAAATACTATATTTGGGTGAATAAAGGGAATGTGACATCTGTACAACTAACAATCTGTGTATCAGGATTTAGGTCTTCTGGGACATGACGCCACATTGTCGTGTTACTGTTTCCCAGCATTTCAAAGGAACATCAAAATGTCAGGAGACACTAACCCAGCGGCACAGCATCACATTCCAGCAGACTTGACTCCTCAAGAACAGTGCTGTGAGAACCTAGCATCTTGCACAGGTTTACCTTGCATGTTTAACTTCGGCTTTCAGGGTTCAGCCACAAGACCTAAATTTTCATATCAGGCTATATTCACTGTCCTCCTTGCCCACTCAGGTATACCAACTGTAATGTTTGTTGGGTCAGTGGAACAGCCCCAACTATGATACAGCTAAACACCAAAGACCATGGATGACAAAATCCTGACAACAAATCTGCTCATCAAGTGACATGAGAATCAGTAGAAAATATTCATAATACTAGGATAAAATACTAGCAATGCCAAACAAGAGCACTGGCTCCAACTGACATTTTGTTTGCTCGCATGTTCCTTCAGCGAGGCCAGGCTACTTCCACCAAGTACCATAGCTAAAAACGAAAGAAAACTCTTGGTTCATCTTAAAACATAATACGGTGTAGGAATATCAGAAAGGGCCTGCCAGTCTTAATGCAGAAACAAGAAACAGTACTTAGCTTATCTCACACCACAGCAGTGACAGAAGCAGTTGCATCAGTCAGAGGTATAGAGGTCATGCATGCACATCCATGATGTAAAAGAAACAGAGAAACAAACAAACAAACAAACAAACAATGAAAGAAACTTATGGTATGTAAGTTTGGAAAATATAATGAAAAAATAGTTTCATACATGTAGTACATGAACTTGAGAAATACTTTAGACCTTCACTGTTTTGGGTTGTTATGCAGCGTTGATTGGTAGTTAGTTACCAACATAACAGGATAACTCATCAGTCCAGACTGCTTGACCTCTGAAGATGGGACCGACAAGTTGTCCCAAAACATCGGTAACTACCAATCAATGCACAATATCCCAGAAGAGTTAAGAAGTCATTCACACCGCAGAAGAAACCTGAAATCACACACTGCACAGTACTTGTGCCTTGAAAGTAAAAATAAATAGCCACAGAAGAACTACGAACATTATGTCGGACTGTACGTAACAAAACCAGCTGTCAACATAATGAACAAGCAACTGCTGAAATGTTGTGTCTTCTGGGATGTGATGCTGTGCCATTTGGTCAGTGGCTCCCATATGAGGGATCACAGGGTCAAGCAGGCTAAGGACATTCCTATTAATGGATAATGCCAACGAATGCAAAAGTATTAATATACACACAATTGTATGCTTTCTTCTGGGTAATTCCCTGGCATCAGATACTGGGGAATTTCCCAGAAGAAAGCATACAACATTCAGAACACAGCGAAAGTTTTAAATAAAGAATATACACAATTATCTACAAAATTCTTCACTAATGCATGGATATGAGTATTACTTGGGATCCTGTCCTGCTTCATTGCTGCAGATGAAAGCACTCATTGCTTCAAAATGTCAGCAACCACTCACCCAGTGACACAGCATTACAAGGCAGAAAACTTGAATCCCCAGCAACAATGCAGTGAGAACTTCAAATCTGGCATGCTGAGTTCTGTTACAATGAACATATGATGGAGGAAGCCCAGAAACCAAGTAATAACAACCACTAGCACAATGCCATGTCACATTCTCTCACTGTTTTCTCACACCACATTTTTAACAACCAGTGAGCCATGAATGAGCCTGACTCTTGTGTTTGAACACCCCTCCCACCAACACACAATTAACATGCTTCCTCACAGCACACAGGAAGTAATTATACCTTGAATTCTAAACCCTCTGTGTTGCCCAAATATGAATAGAAACCTACAAAAAAGGGCAGCCATCAGCCCTTGCTTTGTGTCTCCTTCAAGATAGGAAATCCAATAAACTTCACAAATGAACCGAGTTGAAAATACATCATCAAGCAACACATATACAGTATAACAACCATTTCCACTCCATTTTTCTTCTTACAACAGGGTTATATTTACTTCTTTGACACAATGAGACATTAAGGTGACGCAAAAAACTCAGCTGAAATGGGTGCCTTCTATTCACAGTCATAGACACAGTGCAGAAGCCATGAGCATTAAGCTAAATGTTTACCAGACAAATGGCAGCTAAATGAAATAAATAGCTGTGTCAACATGAAATAAGCATAGAAGCCAGTGCACCTGTGAATTTATTGACAAAGGAGTGGAAACAGTTGAAACATTCATTTTAAAAATCTTCCACAGTTTATTCACAATGATTAAAATGGACATTTTCAGAGCACTGATACTGGAAAACTTTATGATATATGTACATGCACGTTGTGTGTGTGTGTGTGTTGGGGGGGGGGGGGGCAAATCCACACACAGTTTAATGTATCCGAAATCATAAATTACAAATATGTTTTCCCCTCTCTTTCCCATGTTCAATCCCCCTCCCC
>Ga0123354_10019140_pt1 | contig 10751 bp, 7 predicted proteins | sample TergutLab28metaG_2_FD_97872 | JGI IMG/M metagenome (GOLD analysis project Ga0123354, IMG submission 97872) | Labiotermes labralis P4 segment gut microbial communities from Petit-Saut dam, French Guiana - Lab288 P4 | ecosystem: Host-associated > Arthropoda: Insects > Digestive system > Gut ... | reverse complement strand
TCCACTGATGCTGCACTCTCCCTTGATACTAAAACCAATACAAAATACTGGATGCAGTACAGAAATTAACTTACAATGGGTATCACGACCTCCAGCATCATTTGTTAATACCTGACAAATTTTTAAATAGAATATGAGACCTAATCTGCTATACAACTGCAAGAACATGTCAGCAGGACTGCCATTATTGTTCTCTGCTTTGGCTGTGAGTTGCAACTACAATAATTATCCTCTCAGCTCATTTGAAAGTAACATTCATGGCTAATATTTTAGTTTCAATGTGTGAACTATAAAATTCACAGCTGGCATTGTGCTCTCAAAAGTTTTCAGCCGTGTGCACTTACAAATACTATGATAATAGGACGATGCATCAGCTCTTAACATCGTAACAGATCCAAAGCTCCAGACAAACAGGACTGCAAATTAACCAATCTCAGTAGTTCCATGTGTGCAAAACCAGACATAAAAATATACATCAACCACCACCACCACCACAAAAGTCATCTCAAAATGTGGCTCACCTCTGGTTCACATTCTTGTGTCACACAAACTTCATTAGTTTCCAATGACATCCTCTTGATTATGAATGCTCACATCTGTTCCTACTTTGATGGTCTCAATCCTCTGTTTTATAATTATAAACACAAATTAATATCAATACACGACACAATTCTTATGCTTTCAGTACATAAACAAATTAGACTAATACACATCTCATTCCACAATGGAATTTATAACATTCTGATCTCAAAAATGCAGCACTCCACTAATATGTGTCAGAATTTTGGTGCTTTTTCAAGCTGATGTGTTTGGTGAGAAAAGTGCTTAGCCAAGAATGTCTTAAGCGAGTTTCAATGCACATGCTGGTTTGGGAGATGTTCCGTACGTAACAACCGTTACACAATTAAAATTAAATGAGATGTCATTACAACTTATGCAACATTTAATAGGCACATTAAATTCCATTTTACTGAGCATGGAACATAGATATTGTGGTGATGCCCATGTATATGTGGCTCCTGTTGTGACACCAGAGGATAAGTGGCCCATGTGCTGTTGTATTATGACCATACGGTGCAGGTGGAACACAAGAGAATCATTCAGCAAGGCAATATACGCATCAACATAACAGAAGCCTGTTTGAATACCTTATGTAATTACATCTACAGTACATTCAACTTTATTTAACAAACCTTATGTTCTAAGGAACATGCTACGTTACACCAATTTCACTAACTGTACTACCTTTAAACAACAAAATACAATTCTCAATAATTCATGAACAGCCAATATTATATGTCTAGATTCTGTTTTTCTTTAAAATCTACAGTGACAGGTGAACTGGCACTTTGCTACTTAACTTCATACATTTCATACAGTATCTGGACAACCGACACGCAGGCAATAAAATATGTTCCATTTAAACTAAACAGAACACCAATTAACATCGGACACAACACGGAAAGCTTACCTGTGAAGTGTAGCAACTTCAACATTTAAGCGACCTGATGCTTGAATTGTTCATATTCTGAAAAACTGTTGTGACCTACAATTCACATCACTGTAAATTCTCATTTGTAGCACAATTATTGTGATTAAAATGTGTCAAATGCTCTCTTCTCAGTATAAGCTGGTTTTAATTACATGGTAATATCTTCAGTATGTCCCACGCTGGTGTATACCCACTTCTCAGAGAGCTTCCGCATGTCCAAATCGTCGTGGATGATGGATGCAACCCGCTCACGTGAGATGCCCAGTTGCTCAGCTATTGATTTAGCAGAAATCCGGCGGTCTTCCAAGATTAGCTTGTGAATTTGATCAATAATCTCCGGGGTGGTCACTGTTTTGGGTCGTCCAGGACGAGACGCATCACAGGTGGAAAAATCACCACGTTTAAACAGGGCCACCCGGTTTTTGACGGTGGCATACGATGGTGCATGTTCCCCTAATGTTTCTTTCAGAATGGTGTGAATTTCCTTTGGTGCCTTGCCTTGCAGGAAAAAAAACTTGATGATAGCTCGCATCTCCATGTTGTTGAAATCACACGCATCGCCTGACAAGCTTCCTTTCAGCTTCTGTAACAAGAAAAGACTTGGAATTCAGCACATGAACAGACCCCTCTTTCCAAAGACACTATCAATTCCATCCTACATTGGGAAGCAGGTCGGGCTAAGGACTTATCAGCACCCCCTCATAACTGCGTGCTGTACAAAATCTATCCGGCACCATATTCTTCATCCACCACACTAAATCAGAGAGCAAACCTCTAGAGAAATGCATGTATGTATGTCATTACAACACTGGTTATGCTGCCACATATTAGCAAAATTGGTGACGCCACACATGAAGCTTCATTCCATGCTACAGACTCTATCATGCTGTTAATAGATGCCGTGATCATGGCGGCCGGATCATAAAAAACATATCAGATATTTTTCACTCACCACAATAATGACATCAAACAAGCTGACTCATGACAGTCATACGAAACTGCCTTAATACCAACAGTACAAAATAAACATATTTTGGAAGAATCTAAGGCTACTGTCACTAACCCATAATCACTCATATGAAACTGTAGGGGAACTTTTGCTCAATAAAAAAAACTTCACTTTACAAACGCTACAGTCAAGTGCTAAAGTGCATAACAGCATGACAACATGCATCTTCAGTCTTGAAAATTTTTGGCACTTCCAGGTTACCTACTAACCACCGATTAGAGTAAACCGCAGATATTATATTCCCAAATTTTGCCTGTAATTTTACACACGTTTTGTAGACGCTTAACAAATGTCCATAAGAAAAAGGTTTATCAGATTTTACACTATTTTATGTGGCCCCCACACAAACACAAAACGAGGGTTATAAAAACAAAAAGGACTAGAAACACACATCTTATCCTACACACCTTAAACTGACAGTTAAAAATAAGGATCATGCATATGCTGAACAGCTGATCCCCCATGGTCAATGTAACATACCAGTTGGTACTTTTCAGTGTTCAGATTCACTGTTAATGGTTGTGCAACTAGTATTATAGATGAAAGAAGAGCCAATTTTGGAGCTGCGCAGTAGGCAGTCAAGTATTCATACTTCACTTTGGATGATAAATTGATAAACTTAGTAGGCGGAATTAATAACGCTGTCCCATTAATTTTAAATCAATTTCATCTGCAAGGGAAAATGCTGTGTTGCATTGGGTATTGCAATTGAACAGTGCTGCAGAGCAGAAACCTGAGATTTAAAAGGCCCGATCTTAAGATCTAGAAGAATGTGGTCATGGATTATTTTAATGCACAACTTTGGATTTAACCTGAGGGAAAGAGGAACATTTACAAGTAGGTTGGCATATCTGGTCCAGACAAGATTAGAAAATGCTTCCCTTAAAGTATCACTTCTGGTGAACTTTAATGACATTCCATGAGTTTATAGCTCTGGAATTGAACTACGTGAAGGGTACTAGATTTATATAATACAAATCAAAGTTCCATATACATAAACTGTGCAATATACATCACACACACACACACAAAACAAGTGCACAATCATCCAATTAACTCCCTGTATACAGCCTATTTATTGAGCCACAGAGATAAAAAATTCAAATCTCACTGCATCACACACTGCAACATTCACTGAGAAACAAAATATCCACATACTAAACCATATAATGTGTATGACCATCCTAACACAATTCATAAGTTGGAAAATAGAAATTCAAACTAGACTGTCACAACATCTATGATAAGTGGGTTCATCTCAATGGCATGGTGCCTCTTCGGGTTGTGGATGCAATTGGCCGCCAGATATTCAGTGGCTGTTAATATAGTGAATAAGAAGTTGTGGACAGCAAACAAACAATGATCCTCCAGCTTGGCGAGCGGCTGACACTCCTAACCATAAAAACGTAACATTATGTAATGGAACAGACAGACTGAGACCCGGACCACTTGAATGGCTATTCAAAAACTATGATGATACCGGTATAGATAACGGATCATAGCACACAAAACAAACTCTAGCATAACTGTTTCAACCTGGAGGCAGGACAATACATTATGAGATCCTTAAACTTATTAATTCTATTTGGAATAGTGCGGAAAAGCCTCAACAGAAGAAAGAGTCTATCAGTGTTCCCATCTTACAAGAAGGGTGACGGCCAGGTTGCAGGCATCAACTTTATCAACTACCTGCAAAATTTTATCCAGCTTCCTTTTCTGAGGTCTAATTTCACATATAGATGACATTACTGCGCATCATTTGTGTTGATACTGACATAACAGGTCAACTACTGACCATATATCCTGCGTTCATCAAATACTTGAGAAAAAATTAAAATTAATATAATGGTGATATAGTATAATATTTTCATTGAGTTTGGTATCCATACAAAATTACTTCAGCTAATAAAATGTGTTTAAATAAAACCTATAGTCAAATACAGACATGCAAACCTCTGTCAGATATGTTTCCTATTAAGAATGATGTAAATAAGGAGATGCTTTATTATCCCTGCTTTTCAAATTTGCTTGTAGAATATGCCATTAGGAAGGTCAAAACAAATCACAAGTTGTTAAAATTCAATGGTACACATCAGGTCATTATTGATGCTGATAATGTTAATTTATGGGGTCAAAGCATAAACACCATAAGCTTCATTAGTCCATTGTAAGGAGACTGGTCTAAAAGTAAATGCTGAAGAAGCTGAAAATATGTTTCTGTTTCATGGACAGCATGCAGCACAAAATCACTATATATATATATATACACACACACACACACACGTAATAAATCCTTTGAAAGTGTGGCAAAGTTCAAATATCTGTGAGTAACCCTAACATATCAAAATTGCATTCACAAAGAAATCAACAGCAGCAGAATGCACTTGGGGAAAGCCTGCTACCATTTGGTCCAGAATCATCTGCCATCCAGTTTGCAACCCCAAAATGTAAAGATTAAAATACACGGAACTATAACCTTGCATGTTATTTTATATGGATGTGAAACCTGGTCTCTCACAAGGAGGAACATAAACTGAGGGTGTTTGACATTGGGGTGCTGAGGATGATATATGGGCCTAAAAGGGAAGGGTAACACAGGAATGAAGAAGGTTATATTATGACCAGGTTTATATTCTACTCTTCACAAAATATGGTTTGAGGAATCTAACGAACAACGAGATATGTGGGGTATATAGCATTCATGGAGAAATTAATTATGCATAGCTTTTAATTGCGAAACCCGAAAGGAAAGACCATTTGGAAGACTCATGCATAGAATGGTGCATAACATTAAAAACGATCTTCAAAAAACAGGATGGCAGGCATGGACTGGACTGATCTGGCTCATGACAGGGACATGTGGCTGGCTATTGCAAACATGGAGAACCTTTGGGTTCAACAAAATTTTGAGAGTTTGTTAGTTAGCCAAGGGAATATTAGTTTCTCAAGAAGGACTCTACTCCATGAAGTTAAGAAGTCAGTCAGTCAGTTGGCTACGTATCATTTGATATTTAGTTTCTTTTCCTTGTATTTACTGAAGAAGTCTTGTTCTTGTGTACACACAAGCACAGAACACTCACCATGCTTTGCTCCATAACGCAAAATATTTCTTCAAGTCTCCGTACTACAATTCTGGAACTCTGACTGCCAGGAGCTGCAGAATCTTCAGTAAGTGTAACAAAGTGGCTGACAAGAACCTGACACAGCTCTAGACTTGTAATAACTGTAACTGAAAGAAAACATACTGATCACATACATGTGATTAAACATGCCACATTATAGAGTAACACACATACACATTTATATCAAGCACTAACTCTCAAAAATGCTACAATAAAATGTGAATAGCAATGCAAACCCAACCCGGATACACTGTCTGCTACAAAAATCAGGCAAAATTTATTTAAATGAAATCTGATTACAGATCTTTTTTTTTTCTGTGCACGTAATGGACACAGTAAGAACATAACAGTATGCCACCTTACCATCTGCATACTTCTAATGATGCTGAAGAGATCTTTACAGGAAAACATGTGGAACTAATGGTAGCACAGGGGACATCCACAGAAACAGCACACTTCATTATAAAACAAGAAAATTGCCTTCTTTCACGCTGACATTTACAGGGAACCTTACAGCTCACTGTGCCACAAGGTGTACCAGCACCACAACCAGACAAACCTCTATGTTAACTTTGGCAGTCTTAATATGTGCATAATATGGACACACCACATGGCACAGTGGTGAGAAGTTTCCCATTATTCGGAATTACGCTGATAGCTATGGAGAGACTGGTACAGGTGGTAATTTTCGACTTTCAACTGCCGCGCCACGGAACATTCGTACGGGGCAAATTAAACACAGCCACGGAAACTACTCACAATTAGTAGGGCTCGTGACAGCTGCGATGTACCAAGTGACCGGTTTAAAGTGCAGTTTCGTTTACGGCATGGGTCTCCAACCCGCGGGCAGAATCCATAATAATTCACCTGGTGACGCACACCACGTTTTTTTCACGTGCGCCCCGCGAACCAACCCACTATAACGGGTATGGACCTTTGCCATAAAAAGGATGGACGCCCTTGGTTCACTGAAACACGTGTCATTCGTTATCAACTACTTGTGTTAGTTCACAATGCACGATTCCATTCTGAATGCTACAAAACATTTGAAAATAACATCATTCTCACTACGAATATACAGTACGTTAAAATTCACATACGTAATTGAATATGATCCCAGACCTCAAACTGATACACAAACAGAATGAAATGAACATGATATGACAAACTGCTACTGGTACAAGTCCACAGAATACACCATCACCACCACTTCGAATACAGGTCGCGCAAAATATGGCTTCCTAATTCATAGATTCTAAGTCAAAATTACTGCTTGTAGGTAGTTGGTTTGTTGGAGGTGGAACAGTAGCGCTACCCGCGGCAGCCTGCGTTAATGCTGTCATGAAACGAGACCGCCATATACGGCAGACGCGCAGAACTAACATACAATATCCGAAAGAAGAGCGTCCTGAACTAGGTTGGACATACATACGTGTATTATTTCGTAGGTTTAAATCGTACTCTCTATGACTTGGCTAAACGCTGAAACCATTCCGTCATCTTTAATCTACCAGCTCACTGACAGCTATACGTTTTGGGAATTCACACAATAATCTAAATTTTCTTAGAAAATACGCAAAGTGCTGCAAGCTAGAATATTACGCTCGATGAGAGACGTACAACGCTTAGTTGGGAACCCGGCACTTCCTGCTATCTGATCGAAAAAGTATTCACAGTAGTTTCAAATACATAATTTTGTGTGTAAATTCCTAACATACTTGAATGGATTCATACAAACGGGGCAATGAAAATTTACAAAATGCCAAGAAAGAAAGCCAAGTGTTCCATTCGGGTAAAAACGTTTTACTATCTTCAATAATAAAGCCATGACGTATGGATTTTAGCACAAATTTTTTAAACTACAGACGACGATAACTGCTCATTTGTACTCAATGTTCTTACCCAGTCAAATTCCACACTGTAATTTCCTCTTTCATATATCACTTGCTTGTTATAAACCAGTGTCTCATGGACACTTCCAAGTGTTTCCAAAAACACAAACAAATTGTCAGAGTACCTCAGCGGTGTCTACAGACCTATGACCACAGACACAGATTATCTAGTTCACCACAGATATAATTTGTATAACCATGCATTACCAACCATAGCTTCTTGTCATCTGTTAGGAATTTCTCCACTATATCACCCTAACCACAATTTAAAATATTTTCACGTGTGGTTACACGTTACACGTTACTACTATATTTATGGTAATAACAAACTGCAAGTAATAATAATATTAATTAGCTTGCGTCCGGTGACATGTGCAAACTAGGCACACGCATTTCGGTAATAATCGCGCACACATGTAATCTTGTAGCGCAATGGAGCTGTGAGTACCGACAGGACTTGATGCAGAGTCCGTACGCGAGAGAAATTATGACATGAAACTCTGTTGTTGTTATGGCTTGTAGAGTCATCTTGATACCGAACTGCTATATGTCAACCTAGTTATTATGTAGGAACAGCAAAGGGAAGTGCATTGACGCCACGTGAGCATCCTTAACCTTTAGACGCCTAACGTTAACTATAGTTGAGGTACCGCACCGCTAAACTCCAAAGTTGCATTTTATATATTTATTCAACAAATATAGGTACTGAATATATTAAACATGGTGTATACTCTCCGTTTTCTTCTTTTCAAAATGCAGTTTGTTTCATAATCCTAATGTATTTGGTTCCTGTATTATTCACATTTTATATACAGAATGTGCTAAAATTTAAAAAATGATTCCGGCGCCAAAAGGTTAATTTGCTCTAATTCTCCATCTCGTTGGTGCAAAATAACGTCTCATTCGGCTTCCATATTATCGTCTGAGTAAATGGCAGCCACTTTGTTACATATGGGCTATCAAATCCCAGGGCTTGCCAATCGAACAGTGAGAACTTACACATTTCTTATATTTCGCCAGGTCCCAGTAAAAATTCCACGAATGAATTCGCTAGATTTAGGAAAGGCTGGTTTGCTACCACAATTTCCCTGTCCTAGCCATCATAACACAATGTCGCATATTTACTTATGCTTCCATATCACTATCGAAAACATTAAAAAGTGGCAGGTGCGAGTAGAACCTAAGTACGTGTTGGACTTACGATTCTTCTTTTTAATAAACCCCCTGAGAGTGGTACCTTGGTGCCAGAATGTGTAGGATTTGGCACCTATTGAAAATGTGTTTTATTATCTAATTTGTTGTACCTTAAGTAGTGTATTTTGTTGGTTAAAATATGGAAAATAGGTGGATGGTGTTTACCCGCATCTATCTCTATTCCAAGGCCTATCTTCATGTGATGCCCAAGAGACAAGTGCGTTATAAGTCCGTTCCACAGTGCACTAAATGAGGTGATTTCAACCAGCATAATTTATACTGATAGGTTCTTTAATAAGAGTTCTGAAGAATGTCATAATTACATAAATTAGTACTGTTCTGTCATGGACATGTGGCGTAAAATCGAATTGTTATCGTAAGTGAGCAGAAATTGTATTTCTCAGAAGTGTGTGATGCAACAGTATGAAATTTAGACCCACTCAAAGCGTAGGTCGTGGGCAACACAGTGTCTCAATCCTTTCCGTAGCGTGGTCCAAATAGAGCGCCAGAGCAATTTTGAAAATCTATGAGTTGTTTGTTAATGGGGACATACTTTATTAATCAATTGTTTAAAAAGAAGTACTAACAGCAGTGGCACTATAGCTTAGGTTGTGAAGTTTATTTCTTGATCAATTTTTTCTCTTGTTGTCAGCCTATTTTTATTTAACATGGTGTTTGGGCAAACACAGGCAAAACTATGCTTATACTTATAGTCATACATTCTTCATTCTATGTACTGAATTTGTTGCCTGCATGCATACCAAAGTTTGCCAGAGTTGCACGCATGACACAAAAGGTTGAGCAGACCCATGTCAGTATACTGTTCATTTATTGTACTGTGGTGTGCAAGTATTCTAAGGTACCCAAGAATCTGTATACACCTTAAGAAATATAATACTGAAATTATGGCTTTATTTTCCAGCTGTTGTGCTACAATAGTATTCTTCAAAGGATTAATACACCCACCATCACCACTTCCACACTCACTACCATGTGCAGAAGCAGTTTGCATTTTTGAAATGTTAATAAGCCGAACGCTTTCTCCTACGTTATTCAGTCTGGTAATCAACACAATATTAAAGAAATTGGACATAAGAGGCAATATTTCCATGTGACTTAGACAACTTATGGTTTATGCAGATGATATATAGATAACAGCACGTACCAAAGAGTCACTAACGGACACATTCCAACAACTAAAAAATAATTCATTGGAAGTCGAATTAACAATAAACGAGAAGAAAACAAAATATCTGAAGTGTGTCAAAAAAGACATCAAGCTAGAGAACCTAAATATTAGAAGCTCATATATACAAATAATATATATAAATATAAATACTTAGGGTCCATTATAAATGACACCAATTCTATTGAAGAAGAGGTTAAGGAAAGGATAGTTCTTTGTATAAAGACATACTATGCAAATCTAAAGTTCTTCAAAAGCAGATTAGTCACTAAAGGTTTGAAATTAAAATTATATAGAACAGTAATAAGACCAATAGTGACCTATGCATCAGAAACATGAGTGTTGAAAGAAAATATAATTCAGAAACTGCTAGTCTTTGAGAGGAAAATCTTAAGAGGCATATTTGGGCCTCCGAAAGAAAATCAAATATGGAGGATTAAAAATAATGAAAATTGGACAAACTGATAAAGCACGAAAATATAGTCAACTACATCAAAGCCCAGAGACTAAGCTGGTTCAGCCATATGCAAAGAATGCCTGAAGCCAGGGCAACTAAGAAGATATTTAAATGGAATCCCTTAACCATGAGACCAAGAGGAAGAACCAAATATAGATGGGAGGACAACATCGTACAGGACCTTGGTCAAATGAAGATGAAAAATTGGTTAACCTGTGTCCAGGATAAAGCAAAATGGAAGGATGTCGTTGAGAAGGCCAAAACCTCCAATTAAATGAGGTTCAGCGCCTGAAGAAGAAGAAGAAGAAGAAGAAGAAGAAGAAGAAGAAGAAGAAGAAGAAGAAGAAGAAGAAGAAGAAGAAGAAGAAGAAGAAGAAGAAGAAGAAGAAGAAGAAGAAG
>Ga0123354_10019136_pt1 | contig 10752 bp, 6 predicted proteins | sample TergutLab28metaG_2_FD_97872 | JGI IMG/M metagenome (GOLD analysis project Ga0123354, IMG submission 97872) | Labiotermes labralis P4 segment gut microbial communities from Petit-Saut dam, French Guiana - Lab288 P4 | ecosystem: Host-associated > Arthropoda: Insects > Digestive system > Gut ... | reverse complement strand
GGGGGGGGGGGGGGGGGTAACCGAAGGTTGTGCATCAAAAAAGACCCTTTCAACGCAATTTGCGGTTTCATACTCCCCAATTCATCGAGTCGCGTCAACATCATTGTCATTGCGAGGAGGGCCTTTAGGCCCGACGCGGCAATCTCTGCGATGTTGCCGAGATTGCCGCGTCAATCCGCCTTCGGCGGCTTTCCTCGCAATGACAGGTGGGGGGAATACTACGCCGGATTTTCGACCGCTTTTATTTCCGCATTGTGGGCGGCTTCTTTTTGTAGGTGTTTGGTGTGGTTTTCGCCCACTAAAAGAACAACAGCCGGATGGACGAACAAAGTAAACAGTGTGCCGATGGAGAGGCCTCCGGCGATCACGAGGCCCATATTAAAGCGCGCGAGCGCGCCGGCGCCGGTGGCAAAAACCAAGGGCATCACGCCGAGAACCATCGCCGCTGTCGTCATCAAAATAGGCCGCAGGCGTGAGCCTGAGGCGTGGATAATCGCCTGACGTTTGGGCATGCCTTGCAGCATCAGTTGGTTGGCGAACTCGGCAATCAAAATGCCATGTTTACTAATAAGCCCCATCAGCGTCACAAGCCCGACTTGCGTGTAGATATTGATACTGGCGCCGCGCAGGCCCAGCGTGATAAAGCACAAAGCGCCCATAATGGCCATCGGCACCGAAATCAAAATCGTGATCGGATCGCGGAAACTTTCAAACTGCGCCGACAAAACAAGAAAGATGATAATCAATGCAAACATAAAGGTCGGAACAAAGCCCGCCTGTTCGTCCAGAAACTGTCTTGCTTGGCCGCCATAATCCACAAGATAGCCTTCGGGAAGGGTTTTTTTGGCGACTTCCTCAAGCGTTTGTATCGCCGTGCCGAGCGCAATACCCGGGAAAGTCGCGCCGCCGATGGTGGCGGCATTCATCTGCTGGAAGTGATTAAGCGTTTGCGGCGTGGCTTTAATCTGCACATCGGCAATCGTGGAAAGAGGAATCGAAGCGCCGCTCGGTGTGCTGATGTGATAGTCAAGAATCTGATCGACATTCAGGCGGCTTTGTTGCTGAACTTGCGGAATGACGCGATAAGATCGCCCGTCATAGCTGAAATAATTGACATAGCCGCCGCCGAGCATCGCACTCAGCGCCGCGCCGATATCGCTCATGCCGAGGCCCAGAACAGCGGCTTTGTCGCGGTTGATGGTCAGCGTGGCTTGCGGCAGGTCGATTTTCAAATCTTTGTCGATAAACAGGAACACACCTGATTTACGCGCTTCGTCAAGGAAATTGTTGGCGACTTCAAAAAGACGGTACCAGTCTTCCGTGGTTTTGATAACAAACTGCACAGGCAGACCACGGCCCCCCGGCAGGGATGGCGGTTGAATGGCGTTGCCCATCACGCCCGGCAGTGAGGCCATATCCTGCTGGATAAGCGGCATAAGGTCGCTGGCGGTGCGCTTGCGCTCTTCCCAAGGCTTGAGCACAATGCCCGCGATGGAAAGGCCCGGAATGTCAATCTGGAACACGGCGTTTGTTTCAGGATAGGCTGAATAAAGCTTGTAGGCTTCGCGCGTGTAAAGAAGCCTTTGTTGAAGCGTTGCGCTGGTGGGCGGCATGCCGAAAGCTACGACGATGCCCTGATCTTCCTGCGGCGCAAGTTCAGCGCGAGAGCTTGTATAAAGAAAATAAATGCTGCTTAAAATAATAAGCGAGAAAACCACCGTCACAGGAAGATAATTAAAGCTTCTGTCTAAAATACGCTCATAAGCGCCGCGCAGGCGGTTGAAGTGATGCTCAAGAAAATCTACAAACTTTTCGTACCAGACGCGGTTGTTGGGATCGTGCGGTTTAAGAATCCTTGCGCACATCATGGGCGAAAGCGTCAAGGCCACAAGGGTTGAAACGGCCACAGCGCCGGCGAGCGTAAAAGCAAACTCCGTAAACAACGCGCCTGTCAGGCCGGGCTGGAATCCGATGGGGATATAAACGGCGACAAGAACCGTCATCATCGCAATAATAGGCGAGGCAAGTTCGCGCGCTGATTTTATGGCTGCCTGAAAGGGAGAAAGGCCTGCCTCCATATGGCGATCCACATTTTCAACGACAATGATGGCGTCATCCACCACAAGGCCGGTTCCAAGAACCAAAGCCAGCAGCGTCAGAAGATTGATCGAAAAACCAAGCGCCAGCATGACAAAAAAAGCGCCGATCAGGGAAAGCGGAATGGTCACAAGCGGAATAAGAACGGAGCGCGGCGATCCTAAAAACAAAAAGATCACAGCCGTCACAATCAAAACCGCTTCGATCAAAGTATAGACCACTTCGCGGATGGAGCTTTCGACGACCACGGTTGAGTCATAGGCGATTGTAGCGCTCAGCCCCTCGGGCAGTTCTTTTTGGATGCTTGGGAACAGTTTTTTGGATGCCTGCACGACCTCAAGCAAATTGGCGGTCGGCGTGACGGAAAGGGCCAGATAGACGGCTTCTTCATCGTTAAAGGCGATGCGTGTTTCGTAATCGTCCGAGCCGAGCAGGACATTGGCTACATCTTCAAGCCTGACGATTGCGCCGTTATTTTCTTTAATCACAAGGCGGCGGAAATCTTCAAGCGTGCGCACATCTGTCGAGGCGCGCAGGTCAATCTGCACCATCTGTCCTTTTGTGCGGCCAAGTCCGGAAATATAGTTGTTTTTTTGCAGCGCCGCCGCGACATTTGCCGCTGTCATGCCGTAGGCGTCGAGCTTTTCAGGAATAAGCCAAGCTCTCAGCGCCAGATTTTGCGCGCCAAGGATCGTTGCCGACTGAACCCCTTCAATCGCTTGAAAACGAGGCTGGACAACGCGCAGCATGTAGTCCGTGATTTTGTTGCGCGGCATGGTCGGGCTTTTGAAGCTGAAATAAATCGCATTCAGCGTTGTGCCCATGCTCATCCCTATAACAGGCTGCTGCGATTGCGGCGGGAGCTGGTTGATGACGGAATTGACTTTGGTGCTGATCTCGGACAGCGCTTTGTTGGAATCATAATTCAGGCGCAGATTGACGGTGATCGTGCTCAGCCCGTTTTGACTTTGGGAGGTCATATAGTCGATGCCATTGGCCTGCGCTACCGCATTTTCAAGCGGCGTCGTGATAAAGCCCGCCACAACATCGGCGTCCGCGCCGTAATAGGCTGTTGTGACCGTGATCTGCCCGTTTTCCGTATAGGGAAACTGCAAAATAGGCAAGGAAAGCAGCGCCCGCAGGCCCACAGCCAAAATCAGAAGGCTGATCGTGGCGGCCAGAATAGGACGGCGGATGAAGATATCTGTAAACTTCATTTACCTGTCCTCAGGCAAGGGGTTGGGATCATTGGCGGGGACAATGTTGTTGTTGATCGTCACAACCGTGGCATTGCGCAATTTCATCTGTCCGGCTGTGACGACAGTGTCGCCCTTTTTGATGCCTTTGGTGATGGCGATCTGATCGCCGCGCGTCATGCCGGTTTCCACAAAAGTCATGTGGGCGCGCAAGGCGTCCTGACCGCTTTCATCTTTTCCTTTTTTGATGACATATACAACGCTCCCATAGGGATTAAACGTCACGGCGGTTTGGGGCAGGGTGATGAAATCCTGCTGCGGGCCGTTGGCCAAAGCCACGGTTGCAAACATGCCCGGGCGCAATTTTTTGTCAGGGTTTTTCAAGGTGGCGCGTACTTCGATATTGCGCGTGCTGGTGTCAATCCGCGCTTCAAGGGCCAAGATTTCACCTTCAAAGACTTCGCCCGGCAAAGCATCAAGCGTTGCCTGCACTTTTTGTCCCACGGACAGCTGTTCCAGCGATTGCTGCGGCACGAAAAAGTCGATGTAAATGGGATCAAGCTGCTGCAACGTCACGATGGTTGTGCCGACGCTCAGGATCTGGCCGATATCAACGCGCCTTAACCCAAGCCGCCCCGAAAAGGGCGCGAGGATTGTTTTTTTCTCAAGCAACGCGCGCTGCGTTTCGACCTGCGCGGTTAAATTATCGAGATTGGCTTTGTCCGCATCATAGGTGGCCTGACTTATGCCGTTGACTTGCAGGAGTTTTGCGCTGCGCTCAAAAGTCAGGGTCGCCAGCTGCCTGCTTGCGATCAATGAGTCAAGTCTGGCGCGATCATCTGCGCTGCGCAGTTGAAGGAGTAAGGCGCCTTCCGTGACATCCTGCCCCGAGTCGATAAAGATATTTTCAACCATGCCCGCCACTTCCGGCGCGACATCCGTGCCTTTGACGGCGCGCAGTGAGCCTACCGTGCGGATCTCAGGCTGCCAGCTTGATATTTCCGCATCTATCGAGGACACAGAAACGGGGACAGACGACATGGCGGTGATGTGCTTCATCATCATGGTGCTGATAAACTGTTTATAGGCAAATAAAGAGCCCAAAACCAAAGCGCACAGGATGAGCATGATAATCATTCTTTTGGTCATAATCATGAGCTCCTTTTTTTCTTCAGTTTTTGGCTGAAGCCTTTTTTGTCTTGAGGTCATACGGGCGGTTCCACCATCCGCCGCCCAAAGCTTGGAACAAGGCGGCTGTATCGCTCAGGCGCAGGGCTTGGGCTTTGATAAAGGCGATTTCCGTTTGCTGGTAGTTTGTCTGCACTATAAGGAGCGTGATGAAGTCTGTCGCGCCGGCATTAAAGCGTTGCGTGGCGAGATCAAGAGCCTGCGCGGCGGCATCACGTGCCTGTTCCTGCGCTTTTAAAGCAAGCGCATCGGCTTCAAGGGCTTTCAGCGCATCGGCCACATTCTGGAACGCGACTAAAACAGTCGCGCGGTAGGTGGCGGCGGCTTGGTCAAAGCCGGCCTGAGCGGCTTTACGATTGTGCCAAAGTTCGCCGCCATGAAAAAGAGGTTGCGCCAGCCCTGCGGCCAGACCCCACATGGCGGTGCCGGCGTTGAACAGATCGCCGATGTGCGATGCGCCCACGCCGTAACTGGCCGAGAGGGATATTTGCGGGAACATGGCGGCTGTGGCGACCCCTATGCCCGCACTGGCGGCATGAAGGCGGGCCTGCGCGGCCATAATGTCCGGACGCTGCTCCACCAGCTGCGAGGGCACCGAAAGCGGGATATCTTTGGGAAGATGCAGTTGCGCGAGATCAGAAAGGGGGGCCGGATTTTCACTTGGGAAGCGGCCCAAAAGCACAGCCAGAAGATGGCGTGTGGCGGCGAGCTGTTGTTCAAGCGGCGGCAGAGAGGCTTCTGTTGACGCTACGGATGTTTGCTGCGTTAAAAGATCCTGCTTGGCGATGCTGCCGACTTCAAACTGGGTCTTCATAATATTAAGCTGCTTTTTCTGCGCCGCGATGATGTCCTTTGTGGCGCGGATCTGCGCGCGCAGCGCGGCTTCCTGAATAGAGGCGGTTACGACATTGCTGGTCAGCGTCAGATAGGCGGCTTCCAGCTCAAAGCGCTGCGCCTCAGCTTGCGCGGCCAGCTGCTCCACAGCGCGGCGGTTCTGGCCGAAAATATCGGGGACATAGCTTATGGATACCGAGGTGTTGTAAAGCGTATAAGGGCTGCCCCCCTGACTTTTATTGCGGGCGGTCGAGGCCTTGCCGTCAAGCGAAGGGAAAAAGCCGCTTTGCCGCGCCAGAACATTTTCCTCAGCCACCCTTAAAGAGGCGCGCGCGGCGTCCAGATTGGGGTTGCCTTCAATCGCAAGCGTAATCAAATGGTTCAGGGCGGGGGATTCAAAAAGAGTCCACCAAGCTTCGGGGACATCGCCGCCATGGACAAAACGCTGCATGCCACCGAGGCGCGTTTTGGCTTCGGCCGTTACATAGGGCGCAGGCTCCGCGCCATAGGAGGCGACAAGAGGCTTTTCAGGCGGCTTGAAATTAGGCCCCACCGCGCAGCCGCCCGAGGCCAAAACAAGCGCCGTTAAAACAAGGGCTTGATGGCAAAATCGGGTGCTTTTTTTCTTTTTCATGGTGAACATAGAGGTAAGGCGGGTGATTTTTTGAAGGCCCATCATGATGCTGTTTGCTTTCCGGTGCAAGGTCTTTTCAGGCTTATTCACGGATGAAGCTTCTTTTTCCTGCGCGGGTTCCTTTTTTGTCTCATTCCTTTTGCAAAAGGGGTTGTTTGTTGTTAGCTTCACCGAGCTTTGAAAGTTTTTGGGTGTCATGCGCGTTCTGGCTTCTCTTTTTTCTCTTTTGTTTTTTCTCGGAGTCACGGCTTTGGTCGCGGCTGTCGTGGTGTTTCAATATTACAGTCAGGATCTTCCGGATTACGAACATTTGAAAGATTATCAGCCGCCCATCGTCACACGCATCTATGCGGATGACGGGCGCATGATGGCAACCATTGCCGCTGAAAATCGGGTCTTTGTTCCGATCAGCGCTATTCCGCCTTTGGTGATTGACGCTTTTTTAGCGGCGGAGGATCAGAACTTTTATTCGCATGCAGGTCTGGATATGACCGGTATTGTGCGCGCTGTTTTGGTGAATCTCCAAAATCTCGGCAATACCCGCCGGCCTGTGGGGGCTTCGACCATCACGCAGCAGGTGGCGAAAAACATGCTTTTAAGCGGCGAGGTTTCTTATGAGCGCAAAATCCGCGAAGCCATCCTCGCCTCGCGTCTTGAGCATGTGCTGACGAAAGACCGTATTTTAGAACTTTATTTGAACGAGATTTTTCTTGGCAATCGTTCCTACGGCGTGGCGGCTGCGGCTTTGAACTATTTCAACAAATCTTTGGATGAGCTGACTTTGGCGCAGGCGGCTTATCTTGCGGCTCTTCCCAAGGCGCCGAGCAATTATCATCCTGTGCACGATCATGATGCTGCTTTGGCGCGGCGCAACTGGGTGATTGCACGCATGCTTGAAGATAAGCGCATCACGCAGGAACAGGCCGATGCGGCGATGGCCGAGCCTTTGGTGATGCGCGCGCGCGATGCGGCGGAGATTGTTGAGGGCGGCGCTTATTTCGCCGAAGATGTACGCCGCCAGCTTGTTCTTGATTACGGCGAAAAGCTCGTTTTGGAAGGCGGGCTTGCGGTGAAAACCAGTCTGGATCCGCGCCTGCAGGCGATGGCCACGCGCGCACTGCGCGAGGGGTTGATCGCTTATGACAGGCGCGTGCGCGGCTGGCGGGGGCCCGTAACAAAATTGTCGTCTTTGCAGGACTGGCGCAGTCAGCTTGTGAATATTGCGCATCCTGCGGGCGGCGAAGACTGGCTTTTGGCTGTGGTGATTAAGATAAGCGCCAAGGACGCCATTATTGGTCTTGTCGATGGACAGGGCGGGCTTATACCGCTTGAGCAAATGCGCTGGGCCAGACGTGAATATGACAAGGATCAGTTCGGCCCTGCGGTTTCCAAACCTTCGGATGTTGTCAAGGTCGGCGATGTTGTTCTGGTCGAGCCTGTCGATAAGGATCAAGATGGCAAAGCTTATGCGCCACGGACATTCGGTTTGCGTCAGGTGCCTGCCGTGCAGGGGGCTATTGTTGTGATGGACCCTCACACAGGGCGCGTTTTTGCGATGACGGGTGGATTCAGCTCGCAGACCAGCCAGTATAATCGCGCCTCGCAAGCATGGCGTCAGCCCGGGTCAGCCTTCAAGCCTTTTGTTTATATCACGGCGCTTGAAAAAGGTTTTACGCCGTCTTCGCTTGTGATGGATGCGCCTTTTGAATATGTGCAAGGGCCCGGGATGCCTATGTGGAGGCCGGAAAATTACTCGCAGACTTTTTACGGGCCAACACCTTTACGTCAGGGAATTGAAAAATCGCGCAACGTCATGACCGTGCGGCTGGCCAATGCCATCGGCATGGACTCTGTCGTGGAAACGGCCACACGTTTTGGCGTTGTCGATCAGATGCCGAGCCTTCTTTCTTTTGCTTTGGGCGCCAAGGAAACCACGCCTTTGCGCATGGCGGCGGCCTACAGCATCATTGTCAATGGCGGAAAAAAAGTAACGCCCAGCGTGATTGACCGCGTGCAGGATCGTAACGGCACAACCATCTGGCGCGCCGATGTGCGCGCTTGTGAGGGCTGTGAGGCGCCTACCTTCCTTCCGGGCATGCAGGCGCCCGACATTCCCGATACGCGGCCGGAAGTCGGCGATCCGCGCATTGTTTATCAGATGACCTCCATGCTTGAAGGCGTTGCGCAGCGCGGTACGGCGGCGCGGCTCAATGCTCTGGGTTTTCCCGTGGCGGGGAAAACCGGCACCACCAATGAAAGCCGCGATGCATGGTTTGTCGGCTTTACGCCGGATTTGGTCGTGGCGGTTTATGTCGGGTTTGATGATCCGCGCACGCTCGGGCGGCGAGAAACGGGCTCAAGCGTGGCGCTGCCGATCTTCCAGTCTTTTATGGCGCAGGCGATGACGGACAAACCAGGCGTACCGTTTCGCATGCCGGAGGGAATCCGCCTTGTGAAAGTGGATGCGGCGACAGGCGCTCTGGCGGCCCCCAGCGCGGCGGGCGCGATCTGGGAAGCCTTTATCCCGGGCACCGAGCCGCGTGAGGGTGAGGTTATGACGGTTCTGGACGGCAGCATCACCGGCGAATATGCGCAAGGCGTAAACGCAGCGCCCACCACAGATGGCGAAAATGGCTCCCCCTCCGTGCCGGCGACCGAGGGAACCGGCGGGCTTTATTAAGAAAGTGTCTTTGAAATCAAACAGTAATTTTCTTTTTTTGCTTTCAAGGTGAAAAAAACGTATTGTTTTTCATGCGGAATAATTTTTCAGGAACATTTGCCATGATAAGTGAAAAGGAAAAGCTGAAACAATTTTTTAAAAAAGGAACCGCTTTGGTTGATAAAGTGGCGGAAGATCCTTCCATGAAGTCATTTCATCAGGCTGTGGTGAAAGGGATTTATGAAAGGGTTCTGGGCACAGAAAAACTGCCTTCCGAGGAATACAGAAACGCGATTTTAACAGCCGGTTGCAGGCTTTGCGGGCGGCATCCTCTGGTGGTTCAGCATTCATGGCTGGTCGGGTTTGTTGCTGTGGCTTTGGATGAGTGGGCGCATGAAGGGCGGGGATCTGGCCGCGCCGCGCCGTTTTATGCCGTTTCGGTTCCTTTGGGCCAGATGTTCCTGCCGCTTGAAACGGGCAAACCGCAGAAACTTCCTTTGCAGACCATCTGCTTTCGTTTTGCCGATTCGAAACAGATGCTTTCAAAAGAGCGTTTTAAGATTGAAGTTTCTTTGCAAGAGGCGGAAATCTTGGCCTTGCGGATGTGGCCGGGCCGCACCAGATCCCAACTCAAACCAACGCAGCCGCAGCAGGGAAGTCTTTTTCCGCAGCGGGGGCGTTCGGCTTATGAGCTTTAAGCTTCTTGCCTTGCCTGTGTTTTAGCTTTAAAAAAAAGTTGCTTTTGAAACAGGAGATCAAATCCCATGCGCGCTGATGTTCAAGCGGCTTTGGCGGCGACAGAGAAATCTTTGGCGCTGCTGAGGAGGCATCTTTGACTACGATCAAGCTCTTTTACGGCTTGAGGAGCTGAACGCTCTTTCCGAAAATCCTGCGCTCTGGGACGATGCTGCGCGCGCGCAAAGCCTGATGAAGGAACGCACGCAGCTTGAATCCGCGCTGGGGGATTACAAGGACATGGAAACGCAGCTGCGCGATTCCGTCGCTTTGCTCGAGATGGCGACGGCGGAAGATGATGGGGCCATGATTGACGATGTTGTGGCGCATATTTTTTCTTTGCAGAAAGAGTCCGCGCAGAAAGAGATTGAAAGCCTTCTCTCCGGCGAGGCGGACGGGCGCGATTGTTATCTTGAGGTCAATGCCGGCGCGGGCGGGACTGAGGCTCAGGACTGGGCCGAGATGCTTTTACGCCTTTACACGCGCTGGGCCGAGCGGCACGGCTATAAGGTTCATCTTTTGGATGAATCGCGCGGGGAAGAAGCGGGCATTAAATCGGCGACGATTGAAATCAGCGGACGCAATGCTTATGGCTGGCTTAAAACGGAAAGCGGTGTTCATCGGCTTGTGCGCATCAGCCCTTATGATTCAAACGCGCGGCGTCATACAAGCTTTGCCAGCATTGCTGTGATGCCTGTGGTGGATGATACGATTGATGTTGAGATTTTGGAAAAGGACTTGAAGGTCGATACGTTCCGCGCCTCCGGCGCAGGCGGGCAGCATGTCAACAAAACAGACAGCGCCGTGCGTTTTACGCATATACCGACAGGGATTGTTGTGTCCTGCCAGCAGGAGCGTTCACAGCATAAAAACCGCGCCAAGGCCATGGAGATGCTACGCGCCAAGCTTTACGAGATTGAACTTAAAAAGCGCGAGGACGCGGCGGCCCTGATTGAAGCGGGCAAAAGCGATATTGCTTGGGGGCATCAAATACGTTCCTATGTTTTGCAGCCCTATCAGATGGTCAAGGATACACGCACCGGCGTTGAAACCAGCCAGACGCAGGATGTTCTGGATGGCGATATTGATAGATTCTTGCAAGCATCGCTGGCCGCGCGGCTTGCAGGGCAGGATGAGAAGGGGGCGTAGGTGGCTCCCCCACGCAGGCCCTCCCCCGCGGAGGGGGGAGGGCTAATAGTGTCATTGCGAGGAAAGCCGGCGAAGCCGGATTGACGTGGCAATCTCGGCAACATCGGGAACGAGATTGCCGCGTCGGGCCTGAAGGCCCTCCTCGCAATGACAAGAGAGATGTTGACCCGACTCGATGAATTGGCAAATATGAACTCGCAAATTGCGTTGAAAGGGTCTTTTTTGATGCACAACCTTCGGTTACCCCCCCCCCCCCCCCC
>Ga0123354_10019134_pt1 | contig 10753 bp, 5 predicted proteins | sample TergutLab28metaG_2_FD_97872 | JGI IMG/M metagenome (GOLD analysis project Ga0123354, IMG submission 97872) | Labiotermes labralis P4 segment gut microbial communities from Petit-Saut dam, French Guiana - Lab288 P4 | ecosystem: Host-associated > Arthropoda: Insects > Digestive system > Gut ... | reverse complement strand
GAAAAAAAAAAAAAATTGGGAAAAAACGAAGGAAGAAGGGGTGGGGGATTTTTTTTTTGCGCCCGCCCCGGACGGGGGGGGGGGGGGGGGGGGAGTGCTAAGCCGGCCATCGGGGACTGAATGAGAAACCAGGAATACTGGCAGTCCAGACGCTGTATAACGGCATTTCTTCGGGAGTTCTCTGCTAAAGAACTAAGGAACTGTAAGTGCTGAATGCGAATTAGTAAAGACACGGTCTTCGCTTTTCTGGGTTGTTACGCAGCGTTGATTTGTAGTTGTTTACCGACGTTTCGGGATAGACTATCGGTCCCATATCTGAAGAAGGGACCGACTGGCTCTCCCAAAACGTCGGTAAACAACTGTCAACATGCGCTGCGTAACAACACAGAAGAGCGAAGATCTCATTTACACCGCGGAGGAAGCAATGAACTCTCGCATATTTGAGACAAATGGCACACTATTGACAGGGCAATATAACTTGAAGAGATCCATCCTATTCACACTGTTATTGATGAAACGTCTCACCTACGATAGGGGTCATGTCACAGAAGGGTGACCGTGACTTAAGTTTACGTCAGCTGGAAACCTACTCCACGAAAGCAAATTACTGCCATAAATCAAAGAACTGCACTTTATTTCACGTGTAGAAGAAGTGGTGAGATAAAGGAAGAGGATGCACACGAGGCTAAACACGGCCAAGGTGCAGCGGTCGTTTCACGTCCAGCCATTTAATCTATTCAAATGTGTTCTAATATGAAATTCTAAGTAGGTAATTCATCGAAGGAAAGTCCTTGACAAGATAATGTCATTCGGCCGGCCAGGAAATCCCCCTCCCTTTACTTTATAAAATCTAAATGTTCATGATCATGCTCACAAGAACCCGCCCCTCCATCACACACCGAGTCATCTGATTCCAATCCACAACCTCACGGCCTATTTTTGGGCGCAATTTTTTTATTATCCTTATACTTGCATCACGGTCTCCAATGTGGTAACGTCTCGTCAGATTTCCTGATGAAGATTTTGTGTGTAATACGTACCCCACTCATTCAACACTACTTGGAGAAACAAAAAAAAAAATCTGAGGAACACATATTATGAAGTTCCTAATTTTGCAATTTCATTCTCCCTCATATTAATTCTTCCTCTTCGACTCATATAGTTTCCTGCGCACCCGCTCTGGAATTGTATATTCCTCCTGTACAACGACAGGCCAATTGCCATCAATAAGTACAACATCTGCAGATATCCATCACGGTCGTGACACAGATCTACGCGCTGGACAGCACGCACACTGCAGCTTCCTTCAGCAGTGTGCACAACTGCAGCCAGTACAGTCGTATTTCTGACGTCCATCTTCAAGCTATACAGACGCCATAACAATTTCCACAATAAAAACTTTGTATACGTCTCCACTATTTCTGACAGTCGTATATAAAGACCATGGCATACGCCATGATGACTGCCATGAACTCTCATTCAGATATGCAACGGCCCATTTTGGGACATTCCATTAGGAGAATTTAAAACAACCACTGGAACTGGTCCGGACAGATATGTTTCTTGAAACGGCATTGTTAGACATTCGCAGATCACAGTTACATACCCGTGGATACGAGCAAATTGTCCATTAAATACATCAAGACGTAAGTAAAATTGTATTTATAATTAAACAAACTGCTTAAAAATCTAAGCTATGCGGTGTAACGAAACAGGAGTCAAGAGAGCATATTTGGTGTAATGACTGAACTGTGGACTGGACTATCCGGTGTTCTAATCCCAACACAGGCAACAGAATTTTTCTCTTCTCCAAAACGTCCAGACCGGTTCTGGGGACAATCCAGACTGCCATCCAATGAGTACCGGAGTTCTTGGCGGGGTTAACGCAGCCGGGGCGTGAAGATGATCACGCGTCTTCATTTAGTGCTTTTGTTAAGAACATGTGGAGCTATGCGTATACTCCGCCTTTATTACTTCATGACGTGAAGGGAGATAATTTACCTTTCAAACCCCCTTAAGTACTGAAATTTGTAGAATATCAGTAACTTTCAAAGTTCTGATCGCACTTAATGCATTTCAATTCGAGACCCACTCATGATTATAGAACGTCAAACTATTAGTCCGTCCTATTTCAGACGGTGAACAAGATCTGCAAACTGTCTTATTTGCTAGCACCTCGAAATCGAAGTTTGATTTCGTCGAGACTATGGGGCAACTCCTTTACGTATTTTCCATAAAAGAAAATTCAGCAAAAAAATCTTACATTGTCCCATTTAAGTTTTCTGTTGTAGCATGGGACAAAGTTTCGTCGGTATAAGTGTAGCTTCGTGCTGCTAACTCAGAACCAAGGCCAAATTCCTGTGGCCAACATACTGTGAAAGAAATCCATGTCAGTGAAGGTTATGGCACGGAACAGGCATTCAGTAATTTCAACGGCCGGCATGATGCACAGCATTCTAATATATTCCACCAACGTTCACACATTCAACTCTATATGTCGCCTATAGAAATAATCTGTGATCGAGTGTATTTCACCGTAAAGTAAATTTAAACAAACGCTCAAGTACGTACATACACAACGGTGCGCATCAGATTTATAAAAACCGTTGTCAATTATAGCTCTGCGAACACGCTTTGAAGAAGTGGCCGGCCTAGATAGAATTGCTCATTACTTACGCAGCGACATACAACGAAAATCACGTACAAATACACAGAAACACACACAAAAAATCGGCTATGCTAGCCATTTATACAAAGCAGGAGTATAAAATTATTCCTACTAACTCAAAAATTGTCATCACAATAACAGCAACAATTTTATTTGCTTTTCTGTAGTTTAATACCTCTGATAACTTACAGAGGCTTATAATATTTGTCCGTAAAACAGCGCATTATACGTCTTCCATATCTACAGTTTTAAGCAGAAAACTGTTGGAGAAGAAGGATTAATATTATCCAAATACGAAGATGAGATACGCTCATGTTAAGCTTTTATTGACAGCTTACTATCGCGGTACGGATTTTCTAACAAAACATTAGTAAAGCGAATTATAATACCGAGAGCTTAACTTTTTATATACCTAAGGTCTAGGCATTAAAAACTGCAAATACACGTAAACATATTTCCCATTTTTCATTTAACCTCTTACCTACAATAAAACTATGCTAAACGGCATTTAATAATCGGTCATTTACCTTACCGTATATCAAAAATCAGCCTACAAAAAAAAAGGAATGTTATTCATTTTACGAGTTTTTTACGAAGAAAAAGAGGAAACCCCTATATGCAGACCACGCCCCTCAGTCTGTGACCTAGTATCGGCGACTTAACTGTTTGTCGGATTTTCAAGAAACTCGGTACTGCAGCTTCTTTACGAAAAGCTGGGAAGCCAGAGTGAGTTTCGTGAAAATCGGGTCAATGACGGTCAAATTTTACTTGCGGGCGTTAACTGTATTTCCCTCCTTCAGTTTCCATTTCCTTCACCCATCCGGACGCAAATTGGTACAGGAGATCTCCACATAATACCCTGGGGCGGACTGACCGTGAAACGTACGAAGCTTCGGAGCCACTCACTTGCATGGGCCCCTTCCAAGGCCCTGGGAGGATCACTAGCAATGTCTTCACATGGTTATATGTTTTTAAAAAATTTGCAAAATGAAAACATTTTAACCACATTCGGTTAAGTGTTATAGAAGTGGTCAGGCGGTTAATTATTAAAAATATTATGTTATTTTTCTGGATTTTGTGATGTTTGTGGTATTTGTCAGCTTTTTTAAATCCGTATCTTTGTGATTTTTTCTCTTTCCAAATAAATATTCAATTTCGTACCTAATTTTGTATTCTTTTTCTCAAAGGGGACTTCAAAAACTATACAAGCTTCAGCCCCACAACACTTAGATCCGCCCCCTGATAATGTCATTAAGCCGCTGTGACTCTGGTAAAAATGGATGCGATAGAAACCACGTTCTACCTAACCGCGTAGACGCATTTTTTACTTACACTCTACACTTCTGTCAGCTTTCGAAAATTCTGTAGAGGAAACATACATAAAAACGTACTGAGTGATTATGGGTTTCGTGAAAATCGGCGCAGTGAACAACATACTTTTCTTAATGGCGTAAAAAAAACCTCTCTCCACACATTCCACATTAATTGACCGATTTTCGTGAAATCTGGTGTAATCGCCATATAACAATAATCAGCGTTTGCGAGTTTCGCGAAAATTGGTGTGGCGAAGGTCGTTCGTTTCTTATGGGTGTAAATGAAATACATTTAGGTCCGTGTTATGAAACTCTATGACGTTTTGAAAGCAAAGAACACCTTTGTTATTGCGTGTACTGCGTAACGATATTCACCACTTGCAGTACTGTTGTTGAGATTTTGGTACCCCGGTAAACTTCAGAGCCGTCTTGCAAACCTGCAGCTAACAGAGCTTATTATGTAGAAATAGTCAAATACCAACCACGCTCCGTAAGGAAAATATATAAGTATCATTAAATGAGCAAGCTCCCTGACAAGCTTCATGTATCACTTTCATTTGAATCGTCAATTTGAAAATACGTTAAACAAACCACGTAACACGTGGATCATTATAGAATTAATTTATTCCTACTTCTTTTCGAAAAAAACATTCCCATTTAGAGGTACAATGCTGCTCCTAATCTCAAAACACACCAGCAATTTAAGTAAAAAAAAGTTACCTAATTTCAAGACATATCAAGATATACCGGTACCACAGCGTATCTTGCCAAATTGCCAAAGCAACAAGAGTCCAAAAACTGTACACAACAAAAACAATACTTCCATTATCGAGCTTGTAACAAAATTTCAGTGCTGTACATCCCCACGAAGCAGGATCTTCACAATTAAACAACTTTCAAAAAACTAATTTACTAATAACAGAATTTACAATATGTATGATTTACCTGTTTTTCCAATTCCAGGAGGTTGACTTATATTCGATATCAGTTCTTCTACGGAAAATCATGGTGCCTTTTCGTAAATGAAATGTATTCCACCAATGCACTTATTACAAATTCAAATTATCTTTAACCAACACCAAATCTTGGGAGAGGAGGGAAACCGCCACTCTATTTTGATTGCATCACAGAACACCACACTGTCTTCATGCGTCCGTAACAGCACTCATTTCAGGTTGGAATCTTAAATATGTTCGGCATGTGGTACGCAGCTTGATTTGTGAATTGTGCTAATACTTGGCGTTTTCATACACACATCACGAAAAGCATATCAATTAATTCACAATGAAGTTAACAATTGATATTAAACACTGCGGAATTCTCACGTACACTTCCGCGTATTACTGTATCACTTGCCTCACATCACACAGTTTGTACCACGCATCCACTCAACCAAACACCCGGCCGGCAAATACAGGTACAAGCAACTGCATGCTGTGACTGCAGCTGGCCAACGTGGGGAGACTACGCTTTAGACACCAGCCAGCAGGTAACCGAACGACACAATCCTCAAAACGAGGCTACCAACATTCCACAACTATAACCAGTCAACTTGTGGGTGCAACCAACATAGCCCAACTCTAGCCTCTCTTGCAGGTCTCGCTATCCAATAAAACGATGCCCGAAGAATGATGTTCTCTTCTCTCTCCTCCCACCCCACCCCGACCGTGACAGCAGATACACATTCCTGTAAGTACTGACCAATAGCATTCCTTTAATCTCGCACTTTGAACGCAACGTTAAATAAACCATATATAAAAATTAATCTCGCACCAACAAAGTTTCCTCCGTGTCTTCTGCTAAAGTCGAAACGCAACCTGGTGGCAAACATCTGAACTAAAACAGAATGAAGTTGTACTCTACTTTCTTCAAGGTAATGCTACACGCGACGCAATGAAAAGTAAAAACGAAAAAAGCAACTATAATTGAAAAAAAGACATTTATATAGTCCTGAAATACCTGAACTCGGGAGAATTTTACTTTGGCAAGTTGTGGATAACTCACAATATAGTACACCACTTACTGAATGAGAAACAAAACCTCTGATTTCTGATATTAGGACCGCTGGTTTTCTTCAGCAAAATCAAGCAACCGTCTTTTGCTTTATGCATTTATAACAATTACGTACTTTTTACTGAACTCCCACATATCTCGCAGCAACATAGTTGGCACGAGACTATAACACATAATAGCTGTGAACAAAATACAGAGGTATTTTCCATCTCTAACTTTGTAGGTATCTTTTTGACGCCTTCCCTTTGATTTCTCTGCTAATACTACGCACACAGAATAATTTTAGAAGTGGTATTTACACCATTCGATATGTCTCTATGTCAGACAATAAATACGTCAAGTATCAGCGAAACACATTCGTCATCCTGCAGCATGGTCTTATAATTAAACAATCACAAAAAATAAATTAAACCACGCACATTGCAGTTGGGACCAGCTAACTGTTTTTAATAAACTTGCAACTCGTTTCGGCCCATCTGAGTTATTCCCAAGGAACTATTAATTGGCTTTGAAGTCAATAACACAACTAATGTTTAGTTAGATGTTATATGCTAGGTCAAAAGACTACATGTTTCGGCCGGTAGTGACCATCATCTGGTCTTAGACGTTCGACACGCTTAAGAGTACTTTATACAATTGTGTGTTGGCCAACACACAATTGTATAAAGTACTCTTAAACATTTGTTGTGTTATTGACTTCAAACCCACTTAATAGTTTATATTACACAACGCGGATGGCACTATTCAAAGTTATTCTCAAGGACTTTTTAGCATTCGTCTAAAAACAATAAATGATTAAGAAAGAGCGTACAGAGTATTTAGTGAATTTATGTGTTTGTGTTATAATTTCCTCAACAAGGACACCTAATTTCACTCTACACTCCTACAGTTACAACAAGAACAAAAGAATTTCTATAGCTCATTTCCGAATTAATGATTGAAGTTATTATTTAATTTCAAATATAGACACTTGCAAAACTCGATGGCGCTCAAGACATTAACACAAATTCAAGAATTCTTCAAACCGTAAAAATCCTCACATTTTACTTCATTATTATAGCAACTGCTTATTACTTATCATCATATGAATTCTATCCTTTGATTTTAAGTAATACCCACATTCGCATGTACAATATATTCATAACTTACAAACTGTGCTGCACATATGTTACTATAATACTAAACCTTCATAAAATCTCCACTCAAGAAATGAAAACCTTAAAACCTTGAAACTATTGTACAGGAAGTTTTCAAATCAATATTATGTACAAAAACAAAAAACTCAGCATAAAAAATTGTAAGCAGTTTAATAGCTAGGAATTTCAATGCAATATGCTTGAATACCTTCAGGATAGATGTCATTGTATCAACTACTTAAATTATATAATATTATGAATCGTTATGAATAATTGCTATTTATATGAAAATTAAATCTCATTCCCATTTTTAGAATCTCTCAAGTTTTTCGAATTTTGTTTTACATGAATAAGGCCAAGCCGGCCGAACCATGTTGCAATAAAATTAAATACTAATAATAAAAAATGTACTTATGGTTGACGGTTTATTCTAACACTGTATAAATTTTGTATTACTGAAAGGGAACTTACAGAATAAAGGTTAAAAATTCAGATATTTCTAGATATGCTGGATGGGATGGTTGGATGTGAAATGAATCGTGGGGTCCGTAGTTGTTGGTATTCAAAAGATATCTATCTCACCTTACCGTTCTGCCTGACAGTTAGAAGGTTCTGGCAGCTAATTTTGTATTCGGTCTTATAAGTGCAACTGAACAGGCAAGTTGTTCAGTTTTGGTTCGATTCTGTAGCAATCAGTTCGTGTTTCGTCGTAAATTATCAGGATATCATTCCCACATATCGTGAAAAACGACTTTTTTCTAGCCTCTCTTTTGATGTGAGTTTTGTATAGGATTGCAGGAAAATTTCTTCATGTAAGCCAGAAGTTGCGGTTCCCGTCGCTACATTTCCATGGGTTTGCAGAAGTGCTGGTTAAAGTGGAAATAACTTTGATTCTTGACTGAAGTAAGAACAATATTTTAATATAATATAATATAATATAATAATTGAAGTCCGGAAAATTGCTGATTAATAATTAAGATATCTTTTATATGAAGTTTAATGTACAGGTCTTTAATATATAAGGTTATTAACCTGTGATTAGAATTTTCAGTAATTTTACCACATCTTGTTTAAATTTTATTGAGTAAGATGCGACAGGTGTCTTAGATAAACACATCATATCTTTTTGTTTTTACAAAGAAATTTCGCTTATTTTAGGCGAGTATCCGGAAATTACTCACAGCCTGACGGATAGGACTATTTTTCTCATGATTCTGAAGTAATGCCTTTAATCGGGTAAGATGATGGATTAATTTTAAAAATGTCACATTTAAGGTAATTTTTGCCTTTGTTTCTGCCTTAAGTCAGTATGTCCTATAACGGTGTCTAACAATAAATTGTACATCAAGTAGATAATTTTCTTTATGGTTGAACTGATCGTGTCCATTATGGTGGCAGTCCTGTCTTATCGGTGTTATTAGCTGAAGAAGTATTACCTTCCGCTTTTAGGCGTGTTCGCAAAATTGCGGAAAACGACTATTAGCTACGTCATATCTGTCTGTCTGTCTGTATACCTGTCTGTCCGTCCGCGTGGAATAATTCGGCTTTCACCGGACGGGTTTTCATAAAATTGGGTATTTTAGAATTTTTCGAAAATCTGTCGAGAAAATTCAAGTTTAATTACAATATAATAAATAATAATATCGGGTACTTTACATGAAGAAATATTTACATTTATTATACTATCTCGCTGAATTCTTCTTAGGATAAAATGTTCAGCCATTTTGAAGAGAAAATCAGAAAACAATTTTACATTGAATACATTTTTTCTTTTTCCGGAAATCGTGCCGTTTATGAGAAAATGTGGAAAAGGGTGGTAGAAACAAACAGGCCACAGATGATAATATAAGAAGGCGCATGCGCTTAACTTACTGGATAACTAATGCTACAGACACATACTCAGAATTTGTAATACTTACTGTTTTTCCACGACAACAACGGTTTCACGAAGGCGACTCAGTGTTGAATTATACGTGCATTGCCTGAACTCGTCAATGTCCTTTAAAAATACGCGTTTGTCTTTCTGTAGAATATTTAGCTGAAGGGAAATCTTCTTTTAGCTTGGGCACAAAGGTCTATGGATTACAAACTTAAGAACGTACTTTCTATACACGTTCTAAATTTTGTAAAGAAGCCCTGCTGATAGTCAATTGACCGAAATATGTCATCAAGATAAAAATAAAATAAATGTATTTTTGTGTTTGACTGAAACCAGAAACTATTTTGTGTCTTTTGGTTCATGAACATGAGTAAATCACACTATAACACACTCAGTAAAACATTACACACCTTGAGAAATACCAACAAACAGCGACAAACAATCAACGACAGACGTAATCGTGCAACACATAAATTCTAGCCAAGAATGAGTCAGTTGTCATACCACGCGGACAGACAGACATGGCGAAGCTACTAGTCGCTCTCCGCAGTTTTGAGAACGCACCTAGAAACCTACCAAGTACCAGGTCAACCGTGACGAAAGACGTCGTTAGAGATAGGCTGTTTAATAGTCTTAAAATACCATAATATTTGCAATAAATTAAGTTATTGGAACAGAAAACATTAATAGGTTTCCAGAGGTCAAGCTACAAGATGCTTACAGATATCCATCATAATCACCAGCACAACATCATCATCAAAATCAGTAGCGCTACAGCCCACTGTGAACCTCCGTTTCCCGCAGAACCTTCTTCCACAGCTCACTATCCCTGGCGACCATCTTTGGAGCCGCAGAAACTCGAATATTCATCCACACCATTCATCCACCGAAGTATTCTCCCATCTCTGCTGCATCCTTCGATTTTCAAATTCTTTACACTTTTGGGCATTTCTTTATTGTCCATTCTTTTTAGGTCCTTTCCCCCCAGCAAACTTGTTGCTTTTATCCTTCCGATAATATCCGGTGACCAGTATACTGTGACACTTCTTGACTGTACCATTCTTATCCATTCTCTCTCTTCCTTGAGCTGGAGCCTACATTTTGAGTGATGTTTCCTTTTTAAACCATAAGTCTTAATTCACCTGTGTTAAGATCCATGTTGTGTTTCCGTACATTAGAACATGTCTAACAAGGGTCTATGTCTTTATGTTCATGGTATATAGTATGTTTTACATGCATCAGTATAAGACTGCTTATATTGATACAGGCAAAACACATTATACGATACTTGTATATACATATATACAACCGTCTACCTGAAGATGAACCCTCGGTTTCGAAGCATGTACACAAATTAAAATATTAGTTTAGAAAAGGTGCAGTGTATTGGTTTGTTTTGTGTAATTATATCGCAATGCACGGCGCAAAAAACATAAAATTGGCTAATAATGTTGGGGGAGGGGGGAAAGGACCATGGCTATTAGAAAATTAGTAGCAAAAAAAAATCTTAGGTAGAAAAATACTGGAACGGCATTTGCCCACCCTTGCGCCCCCTCCTCCAAATTATGCCTATGTGTTCCAGATTGGAAGATCAAGCAAGTGTGATTCTCGGAACTTCAGAGTAAAGATTCATAGTCGGGGGGGGGGGGGGGATGAAATAAGCGGGCCTGGGCCTTTTTTTCCTTTGTTAAAAGAGGGTCCCACACAAATAAAAATCGAAGAATATTCCACCTCCGTTTTTTCT
>Ga0123354_10019133_pt1 | contig 10754 bp, 7 predicted proteins | sample TergutLab28metaG_2_FD_97872 | JGI IMG/M metagenome (GOLD analysis project Ga0123354, IMG submission 97872) | Labiotermes labralis P4 segment gut microbial communities from Petit-Saut dam, French Guiana - Lab288 P4 | ecosystem: Host-associated > Arthropoda: Insects > Digestive system > Gut ... | reverse complement strand
GAAAAATCGCTAAAAGATGTCCAAAAATGGCTAAATCGCTCTTTACAAACATACTATCAGTGTATTAAACCCAAATGTGTGTATGGCTTTACACTCAAACCGGATGGACAAGATCCGTTTTGTAATATCGTGAAAAATGCCGAACCGCATGTCAATAAGCGTTTTGTACTTAACATGGACATCAAGGATTTCTTTCCAAGCATTTCGGCAAAGTCAGTTTTGGAGCTGTTTCGCTCGGAATGGTTCAGGTATAACGAAAAAACAGCTATTGCATTTGCGCTCTTGCTTACGTACAAAGGGATTTTGCCTGCTGGCGCGCCCACTTCGCCTGTGATTTCCAATTTTATATGTCTTCCCTTAGACAAGGAACTGTTGCAGTTTTGTCAAATCAACCAACTGTGTTACACCCGTTATGCCGATGACCTCACTTTTTCGTCCGATTTGTCGATTACGAGAGAACAGATTTTGAATATCATCGCTCTTTTGAAAAAGCATGGCTTTCGGACAAATAAAAAGAAATTCAGATTACAATCCTATCATACACAGCAAAAAGTAACAGGTATCGTTGTAAATGAAAAAGTGAATATCGACCGTCGACAAATAAAAAAAGTCCGCGCCATGCTTCACGATTTGGAAAAGAACGGACTTATCTTTGCCGCAACCCATCATTTTGGAGTAGAGGCTGATGAAGAACTTCAAACGCGGTTTCTTAATCGTTTGAAGGGATATATCAAATTTATCGGGCAAGTCAGGGGGAAATACGATGCGATTTATTGGAAATTCAGGATTGGCAGTGAAGATTTGACTTGACAAATCAAAAGAAAACCATAACTTTGCACTATAAAATTTTCATCTCATGATTATAAAAATCTCATGCGAAAATGATTACTTGATGGATATCCTGTTTAAGAATCCGAATACCGATTTTGGCTTGTATCTCAAACCATTGAGGAAAGGACAAATAGCAGGTAACATGATTGATATGCATCATTATGAAGCGATTTTTCAGGACGAGAAATACAGTTATCTGCCGGAAGAAAGTAATCAGATTGATTATCAAAGTTATTGCTCGCCATTAACAGTTCTGCATATTTGCAACGAGCTGTTTTCACATATACTGAAAAGCAGGGACGAGTTTGCTCAAAAGGAAATCTTATGGCTGAAACGCACACAGGGCGAGTTGGATACCGTCCCCTGCCGTATCGAAATCCCTTCTTTTTACATTTTTTCAAACTGGTTTCGCGGAGGGCGTTTCTTGCTGACCAAGTATTTTGAAGGAATTGTCGTAGAAAAACAATCCAGCCGGATTTTCAGCCTGACGGTTTCGGCGCCTACTATCTTTGAAGCTTTCAACCTGCTTTGTTTAGTTGCGCTGTTTACGCATACCACCAATGAGTATGGGGTATTTACCTTTATCGACGACCTGCTTGCGCAAAAATACGGGCGCATCCTGACCAATATCCGGAATGTGCCTTATTTCGTTTTCTATCTTTTTATTTTGCGGGCGGTTAAATCAGAAAATCAGTATCACGAACTCAAACCGGTGTTCGAGAAATACTTGGCAGACGAAGGCTTGCAAGTCGATTTGAAATGGCAAGGAACTAAACAGCAACGGATGCAATTTATTACCAACCGGTTGGATATGGAAACTCCGATTTTGGACATCGGTTGCGGCGATTTGGAATATTACAAAAAAATGATGAAACTCGGCTTCAAAGGACAGTATTATGCGATGGATAAAGCGGAGAATATCGAAACATTAAGCCGTCATATCGCCAAACGTTACGAAGAAGATAACCTGACGTTTTTCAATTCGTTGAATGAATTTTCTTCACAGGATAAATTGAATGTGCTGCTTACCGAAGTCATTGAGCATAACAGCGTTGGTGAAGCCAAAGCGCTCATCCGGCAGGCGTTGGAATACAATGTCAATCAAATGATTATCACGTCGCCCAATGTGGAATTTAACAGGTTCTACAATATGGAAAACCCGTTGCGGCACGACGACCACGTTTTTGAACCCACAATGGCGGAGTTTCGCGCCCTGATTGAAGAATGTGCCGCCGGAAAAGATTGCACTGTGGAATATTTTTATCTGGGAGACAGCATCAACGGCATACAGCCTACGCAAGGATGTATTATTCATTTTTCATTATAATGGACTTAAAGAAACTGAAAAACAGGATAGACTGGTTTTGTGAAAACAGAATCAACGCTTTTTCACCGACGATTTCGCCGGCGCCAAAATCGTTCGAACGTAATGAAATTGAAAGTATTTACGAAGGCGTGCGCTATTTTTTTGAGCTGGGTGTTACCGAAATTGTAGTGCAGCGGAAATACATGGGTTCCTATTGCGATATTTACCTGCAAAAGAATCTCGGCGAAACCTATTTTGTGTCGCGCAACGGCTATTTAGTGAATCATGTCGATCTTGATCAAGCAAAACAAGCTTGTCGGGAGATTCATGACCGTTTCGACTGGGTGAATATGCAAACCGTTATTATCCAAAGCGAAATGATGCCTTGGAGCGCTCTGGGAAAAAGGCTGATAGATAATGAATTTATCGGATATCTAAATGTACATCAAAATCATTGCAACTATCTGATGCAGTCCGGATTATATGCAAAGGTAGACAGGGCGAAACAATCGGATCCCTATCGCCAATACGCTGATTACAAAGCCGGGCATAGCATGGGGGAAGTCAAGGAGCATTTTCCTTCGCACATTGTACGACAGTACGAATCGCTGACTGCGTTTAAAGTTCTCGACTTGCCGGAATACAAAAAATACATTGACATCTATGCCGAACAAATTGCGCATTTCGGAAAACCCGGCGACATCTATTTTAAGCCTTTCAATATTCTTAAAAAGGTATTCGCCGACGGAACGGAATTATTAGTGAACGACAACATGAGTTACCGCGAAATAAATGATGACGTGTTTCTTAATCTGCCGATAGGCGATGAGAAAGATATGAACCGTTCGATAGAAAAGATTTACGAATGGTTCGCGCAACTCGAAGCAGAAAATGAAGAAGGCATAGTAATCAAACCAAGGCAGGCATTCATTAAAAATGTTCCTCCTGCATTAAAAATAAGGAATAACCAATATTTAGTGATGATTTACGGCGTTGATTTTCAGACTAATTATGCCCACAATATTCAGAAGCGGAAAATTTCCCGCAAGTTGGAATGTTCCATCAATGACTGGATGCTGAATTGGGAGATGCTGAATGTGAGATATACAGATATTGATAAAGAAAATTATCTGATGAAAAATCTGGTATACAATCGCATTATGGGCGAAGAAATCGAATCAACACTCGATATTCGACTATAAATCAGTTATTCAGTATTTTAATACGCATCACTAATACTTACAATCTGCAACTGTTTATCAAATTCCGGCTTGCTCAGCGGTGTCGTCACATGAATAGTTGCCGGTTCGCCTGGTAACAAGTCGAAATAGTTGTCGGAAAAGAAATTATCAATGCCGTCGATGCTAAGGAAAACGCCGCGTGCAAAGACATCGCTTTTGAGTGTTACGTCGAATCCATCTTTAGCAACCGTCGAACTTTTGGAAATAACGGCTTTGGGGAAATCAATGTTCTTATACCGCGTCAGGAAATAATTATTGCTTACCGCTTCCGTTTTATCATTTTCAAAAAAGCGGGCGTTTACAACCACTTCGTTTCTTTGTTTTCTGTTCAACAGACGGTCAATGTTGTCCGTGAATTGTACCTTACTGGTATTGGCAGGCACAGTAATTGCTTTCTCCTGCGTGAAAACGACGTTCCCTTTCAAATCCATTATCCGTATTTGCAGTTTGCCTTTAACTGGCTTTAACAAGTCTGACACAATATAAACGTCTAATTGATTGTTGTTAGCAATCGGTGAAACTAATAAATTGGCGTATGCTTTTTTAGCAAAATAGTGTTGCGCTTTCCATCTGCCGTAATAGTCTCTGCTCGCCCACGAAGCGACAGGCCAACAATCGTCATGCTGCCAGAAAAGCGATCCCATACAGTAGGGCATATCCCTGCGATGCGCTTCCATTGCCGTGCGGATTGCGTCGCCCTGCAACAGTTGCCCCATATAGAGAAAAGACTGAAAATCTTTGGGTTTCCGGTATTCATTAAGTAAATACCATTCAATTAAGCTGTTGGCAAAACTTCCTCCTCGCTGATGCGCCATCATCACATCGGAATAGATATCGTGATCGCGTTCTTCGGGTGCGTATTTCAATACCGATTGGTATTCGGGGAACGACTGAAAACCGTATTCCGAAAAGAACCTTGCCTTGATGATGTTGAAATTTGCAATCGAATCTTTCCCATGCCAAACGCCCCAATAGTGAGCATCGCCGTTCGGATTCCAGTTCGGTTTTCCTGTTTCAGAGGCAGTGTCCGGATCGCCTGCATAAGGCGAAGAGGGCCAGTAAAACCGTACCGGGTCATACTTTTTCACTGCTTCCGGCAATAAATTGTGGAAAACATCTTTGTAGTCTTTCCGAAGTTCGGCAAGAACGCCCAACTTCTCATAACGCGGCATCCAGCCCCAGTTGAACCATGCGGTGTGGTTTTCGTTGTTTCCGCACCAGAGCGCTATACACGCATGATTACGCAAACGGATAATATTATCGGCTGCTTCCTGACGGATGTTTTCAAGCATTTCCGGATTCATCGGATAAGTGCTGCACGCAAACATGAAATCCTGCCAGATCAGAATGCCGTATTCATCACATAAATCATAAAATACATCATCTTCATATATACCGCCGCCCCAAACGCGCAACATATTCATATTGGCATTCACAGCGTCTAAAATCGTTTTCTTATGCCGTTTGGGAGTAACGCGGGGCAGGAAATTATCCTGCGGAATATAATTCGCTCCTTTGGCAAACACATTCACTCCATTCAAACGGAAATAGAAAGTAGTTCCGGCAGCATCTTTATCGCGTATCACTTCAAGTTTGCGCAATCCCAATTTATCGGTGCGGCTGTCCGAAGAATTATTCATGCTGACCGTAGCCGTAAACGGATAACGGTAGGCTTCTCCAAGACCGTTGCTCCACCACAGGCGCGGATTTTTAACCACAACCGGCAATTCAATCGTATTATATCCTTTTTGTACGGGGACAGTTTTTGTCCATATATTTTTAACCCCTTCCGTCTGAATGGTCAATGTCGCTGTTCCGTCTTTATCTGCAATAACTCCGGCTATCGCATTGATTTGCGCCTGTTTGGCATTGACATCGTCCTGCCGGTAATAGATATTGTCTAAGCGCAAGTTGTTCCATCCCGTTAAATAAACCGGTCGCCAGATGCCGCTGGTTACTAATCGCGGACCCCAGTCCCATCCGTAATGATAGCCTGCTTTCCTGGCAAAAACGCTGATTTTCTTATCTAATAATCCGCCGTTTTCCGATTGATCATTTCCCGCTTCAATGGGATAATGTATCGCGTCGAATTTCGGAAGGTCGATTTTGACAGGTGAATGAAAATAAACGCGCAACTCATTCGCTCCTTCTTTCAGCAACGTTTTGACCGGTACGCGCCATTCGCGGAACATGTTGTTCGCCTTCAGTATTAAGCTGTCATTCAGATACACATCGGCATAAGTATCCAAACCTTTGAAATCTAATTCAATATTATCTTTTGCGAAAATTTCCGGATTTACTTTCAGCGTCGTTTGATATATCCAGTCTTCTTTGTCTATCCATTGGACGCTTCGTTCGTTCAGACGGAAATAAGGATCCTCGATAATTCCGTTATTCATCAAATCGGTATGCACTACTCCCGGAACCGTTGCCGGATACCAGTTATTTCCCCTGACTTGTTTCAACTGCCAACCGGAAGAAATTTCCTGTTGTTGAATTGGAGTTGCTGACGCTAAAGGTTTTACCTGAGACATAAGTGGCAGGCAAAATGACAATGCGATAAATCCGCACAATATAAAATAATGTTTCATAAAGATAATTGAATCGAAATATTTTTGATTGGGTGCAAAGATAATGAAAATAAATCAGCTTCAAAAATTTGTTACTGTAAACTAAACTTCACTCTTCATCCGAAAAATTCTCCACCAATATTTCGCGATAAGCATTAAATATTTTCGATTTGGAAACAAAGCCGAGATATTTCCCCTGAGCATCAATCACCGGAAGATTCCATGCCTGCGTATCGTCGAAAATCTTCATGATTTTTTCCATTGGCATTTGAATCTGAATTTTCGCAGGTGGAGAAATCATAAATTTTTTCACTTTGAACCGGTCGTACAGTTCCGGACGAAACATAATGTTTCTGATGTCGTCCAACAATACAACTCCACGCAAAATATTTTCTTCGTCCGTAACGGCAAAAATGTTTCGGGGCGATAAGGCGATAACTTTAACGAGATCGCCCAAAGTCATTTCCGGACTGACAACTTTGATATCGTTTTCGATAACCGATTGAACGCTCAAAAGCGTTAATACCGCTTTGTCTTTGTGGTGCGTCATCAGTTCGCCTTTTTGCGCCAGACGGATGGAATAAATACTATAGCGTTCGAAACATAAGATAGTGATATAGGCGCTGATAGTAACAATCATCAATGGCAGAAAAAGGTCGTACCCGCCGGTCAGTTCTGCAATAAGGAAGACTGCCGTTAGCGGAGAGTGCATGACAGCTGCCATAACGCCTGCCATACCCATTAGGGTGAAATTCTCTTGCGGAAGATATAGAGATGGGAAAAAATGTCCCATAGAATAAGAAAATGTAAATCCGACAATGGAACCTAAAAACAGAGAAGGTGCAAAAATTCCTCCACAACCGCCGCCGCCATTTGTTGCTGCAGAAGCAAAAACTTTCATGAAGACAATCAGTAACATGAAAATAGCAACTCCCCAGAAACTACTGTGATAATTGTAAAAAAGGCTCCCAGCCAATAGCTTATCGTAATTTTTGCCAATAAGGTCGGAGATGGTATCGTAGCCTTCTCCATAGAGGGGAGGAAAAAGAAAAATCAGGATACTTAACAGAACAGCTCCCAAAACAAATTTATACCGGAAGTGTTTCAATTTGCGGAATATACCTTCCAGCCAAATCGTTACGCGGGTAAAATACAAAGCAATTAGTCCACAAACAATTCCAAGCAGGAAAACGTAGGGAATGCGTTGCATCGTAAAAACTTCACTCTGATGAAATTTGAACATGGCTTCCGTGCCGGTAAATATATAGGAAACGGTAGCGGCGGTAACGGATGAGATGAGTAGCGGCAATACGGAAGTCGTAGTTAAATCGAGCATTAAAACCTCGATTGTGAAAAGTAATCCTGCAATCGGCGCTTTAAAAATTCCTGCAATAGCGCCGGAAGCTCCGCATCCGACTAACAGCATCAAGGTTTTTTGTTCCATTTTGAACAGGCGACCTAAATTCGAACCTATTGCCGAGCCTGTCAATACAATCGGCGCTTCGGCTCCAACCGAACCTCCAAAGCCGATAGTGATTGAACTTGCAGCCAGCGACGACCACATATTATGCCGCTTAATCCGGCTTTTACGTTGCGAAATCGCATAAAGAATTTTAGTCACTCCGTGTCCGATGTCGTCTTTGACAATGTATTTTACAAATAAACCTGCAAGCAGAATACCTATAACCGGATAAATCAGATAGAAATAATTGGCTTCCGTTATTTCAATGTGTGAAGTCAAAAAACGTTGAATCAAATGAATGGTTTCTTTAAGCAAAAGAGCGGCTAACGATGTGCATATCCCGATTATAAAGCTAAGAATCAGAATGAAATACCGTTCGCGGATATGTTTTTCCCGCCACAGTAAAACCGAACCGAACCAATTTCCTTTCGCCATCTTAAATACCTTTCCCTGTCAAAATTGTCCGGAAAGTATAGACTATAATTTTGATGTCTAACATCAACGACATATTTTCGTAATATAAAATATCGTACTGCATCCGTTCAATCATTTCGTTTATGTTCCGTGCATATCCGAATTTAACCATTCCCCAGGAAGTAATTCCCGGTCTGACATTGTGAAGCAGGTAAAAATACGGCGCCTGTTTCACGATTTGATCGATGAAATATTTCCTTTCCGGTCTTGGACCAACAATCGACATATCCCCTTTCAATACATTCCAAAACTGTGGAAGTTCATCCAAACGGTATTTTCGCATAAATTGACCAAACCGCGTTACTCGCTCGTCGTTCGCGGATGAAAGGGTTGGTCCGTTTTTTTCCGCATCATTCAACATCGTCCGGAATTTATACATGATAAACGGTTTACCCCGATATCCGATTCGCTCCTGTTTAATTAATGCAGAACCTTCGGAATCTTTTTTTATCCTTAACGCCAAATACAAGTAAACAGGGGACAAAAATACTAAAAAGAACAATGAAATCAATTTATCGAGGCTTAATTTTATATTTTTTCCTGCTTCGGAAAAATTATTATGCGTTACATCAAATAACGGAAACCCGGTGATCGTCTTCATTTTGACGTTTCCGGTCAGTAATCGCGTATGGCTTATAGGAAGTTTAATCGGTAATTGGTAGCGATACAAAGTATACAATAAATTCAGCAAATCGTCTTCAAATTCCGTGTCAATGGCTATAATCAATTCCTCTGTTTTCAGATTTTCGATATGTGTTTCCAAATCGTCAAGGCTGCCCATAATCAGCTTTTCGTCAATTATCGTAGGAGAAGAAAATTTATTTATATCTATAAATCCCTGTACCTTATAAGCTAACGAAGTTGCCGGTTCATTCAGTAAATTCTGAATTTGCAGCGCTTTTTCACCGGTTCCAAGAATCAGTGCATTGGTTGTCCATTCGTGTTTTCTGATTTTTTGCGCAGTTTGACGGGTGAGTATCGAACGAAAAAAATAGGTAAATCCAAAAGTAAAAAAAAACAGGTAGGATAATTGTTCATAGTAAACGCGGATAGAGTCGGGTAAAATTTTAAGAAGAAGAGCAAAAAAGATGATGATAGAGCCAATCAGCGTTGCGCCGAAAGTGATGAAAAACTCCGTTAACCTCGATTTTTCAAATATATTGTTATAGTATCCCGAATAATAATGAAGAATGAGCCATCCGAACGGAATGATGATTTGCCCGAATATCACATTCCGGTAGAGCATGAAATCGCTTAATGCATCGAATCCGGTGTATTGGGCAATTGTATAATACCGAACGATATTAAAAGCAAACCATGACAAATTGGCTGCAAAAAAATCGGCGATTAAATATTTAAATAATTGTGATTTTTTCCACATTATTTATTCACGAATTACTTTTACTACTCCGTTCTTCTCCAAGCGGATAATACTCGAAGGCTTGGACTTTTGCGTTTCCTCCCTTCTGTAATTTACCACGTAATCTACTAAACGTAAAATTTCGCTATTTATTTCGGAGAAATTGGATGGCGCCGGTTCGCCGCTGAAATTTGCGGAAGTGGAAACAACCGGTCTCCCGAATTGCCGGCAAAGTTTCTGTGAAAACTCCTCTTTGGTAACTCGGATGCCAATGCTTCCATCTGAAGCAATTAGATTGCCGGCAAGATTTTTGGCTCCGGAATATATGATCGTCAATGGTTTATCGGCACATTCAATCAAATCAAATGTAATTTCAGGTAAATCATCGACATAGCGATCTAACCGGTCGGAAGAATCCACGAGCGTCAGCATAGACTTTGAATCGGAGCGCCGTTTGATCTCATAAATACGCTTCACAGCATCTTCACACGTGGCATCGCATCCAAGTCCCCAAATCGTATCGGTGGGATAAAGGATGACGCCTCCATTTTTTAATACTTCGCAGGCTTTTTTTAGTTCATAATTCATAATTCATAATTCATAATTCCTAATTCCTAATTCTTTAGTCGGAAACTAATTTGTTTTGAAGTTCTTCTGCAGAAATACCGATAAACAGCTTGCCGCGGTATGCCAAAGAAATTTTACCTGTTTCTTCGGATACAATAATTACTTTTGCGTCGGTTTCCTGCGACAGACCCAAGGCAGAACGGTGCCTTAAGCCCAATTCTTTCGGAATATCCTGGTCTTGGGAAACCGGCAGGATGCAGGATGCTGCTTTGATTCTTTTACCGCTGATAATCATTGCGCCATCGTGCAGGGGACTGTTTTTGAAGAAAATATTCTCAATCAGGCGGGAACTGATATTGGCGTTCAGGATTTCGCCGGTCTCGACAAATCTGTCTAAATTTATGGTTTGCTGAATGGCAATCAATGCGCCCTGTTTGCGCTTAGCTAAATCCATAGCTGCCAGCACAATCGGCATGATATAGCTGATATTTTCATCTATATCGTCCTTATTCTTGGGTTTAAGTAAATTTTTGATAAATCCGAGTCCTTTATTTGACCCTAAAGCTTGAAGAAACTCCCGTATTTCTTTCTGGAACACAATGGCTAACAGGATAAATCCGACGCTTACGAACTGGTCTAAGATTGCGCCCATCAGACGCATTTCAAAAACTTGGGACACCAGAATCCAGATAGCGATGAAAGATAAAACGCCAAGGAAGACAGGGGTTGTTCCTGTTTTTCTCATCAAAAGAAAGGTCTCGTAGAGAAAAAAAGCAACTAATAATATATCGATTATGTCTTTGATGCCGAAATTAAACATTTATTTTTAGTTTTTTATTGCATTGTTAAAAACGTAAGAAAGTACAAAGGTAGAGAAAAAAGGGGAAAAATGGCGATTTTGACGAAAATATTGTTCCTCTGTTAATCAAACTCAAATGTTAAT
>Ga0123354_10019132_pt1 | contig 10754 bp, 6 predicted proteins | sample TergutLab28metaG_2_FD_97872 | JGI IMG/M metagenome (GOLD analysis project Ga0123354, IMG submission 97872) | Labiotermes labralis P4 segment gut microbial communities from Petit-Saut dam, French Guiana - Lab288 P4 | ecosystem: Host-associated > Arthropoda: Insects > Digestive system > Gut ... | reverse complement strand
GTCTAGAAAACAGAGATTAACGGCTGTGGGGACCCGTTGCGCTGACCACGTGACACCCCTCTATCCGCAAAAAGTTGGCACTAACTTCGCCGACCGGCGGCGGCAGCTCTGTCGGTATAGTTCACGTGCGGACTAAGGCCACGGAGTTTGTTTGTTGTTTTGTTAATACAAAGAAACTTACAAACAGCTCCCAAGGTGATGCTGTCCTAAATACAGTATCTAAATCATTAAAACTTTAGATCTGTTTGTGAAGTGGAACACCACATACAAGATTCATGCATTATGTGATGTTACAAAAACTGGGTAACATTATGGAATCACAGATTTCTGTTGAGACCACAAAATACTATCCTGTACACATCTGAAACAAACATGATGCTTATGCTTGCACTGCTGCTAACTTGTCAGTGATAATGGTTAAAACTAATGGCAACTGTCATGACATCAAGTGCGAACAGCTTAGTTTATAACACTTTTATTCACAATTATTCAGTTTCTAAAATTTACTCACAACAGACTGTCAAATTTAATCCCCAACAAACATGGGCAGGTAAGCAGCTAGAGATGGTCATCATCGTCATACATCTTTCATGGAGATGGGCCACTTGTTGACCCGTTCCAATTTCACGTATCCAGAAGTCTCTTCAAAGGTCTACCATGATTCCTTCTGCCACTTGGGGAGTAGTGTTTCATTACCCTGGGTAATCTATTTTGAGGCATTCTATTTACATGTTGTATCCAGCTTCTCTTGTATTCCCATAATTTGTCCAAAATTTGTGTTATTTTTAGCTCCTTTGCAATTTGTGCTTTTGTTTTGTAATCTGTTCAAGTGTATCCTGCTGTTCTTCTCATTTATTTCATCTCTGCTGCTGTTATTCTTCTGGCGTCACTTGCTTTAATAGTCCAAGTTTTGCTGCCATATAACAAGTGTATTGTATAGTTTTATTCTTGTTTTCTAGAGATTGTTTCTTCTTGTTTGCTAGAGATGGTGGGTCAAGTAAAACCTTGGACCATCAGTTAATACTACTTACAAAGCAAATGTTGGGAACCCTAATAACACTTCAATCAGCAAGCAAAAAGGGCAGGAAAAGATATTCCGGTTTCATGAAAATATGTACTGATTTATGTGTAATGTGTGAACAAATAACATGCATTGGCATCCCTTTCCCACACTACAAATTCTCAACATAGACAGAATAGGACTGCTTCTAAAGTCATAAATATTGTTTGTAAAAGTGAAAAGGAGAATGGAAAACAGCTGCACATGGAAGACAAAGACACACCACTGTGAATCTGTGCACAATGTGGATAACCTATGGGCAAGACTGGATGAGATAGAGAATACACTCATCAGAGAAGTTTAATGCCCAACTGAAATGACAAATTGCAACACATAATCCAAAAATGGCTGAGAGGTTTATAAAACAGACAAGACTTAGCTGTGACCTTGGTCACTCAAATGAATCATGTGTATTTCTTAAGTTACATCCACATATCTTCAAGTTCTGTACATGTACCATGGTACGTTAGTATGCCCATATCATGTGGATTTAGTTTTCCAATGCCCCCCCCCCCCCTCCAGGTGAGCCTAATATTCCCTCCCATGCTTCCTACTCAATCCTCAAATATAGTGAACAGAAATGCCCAAAGGACCTCCATCAAAATGCAGCCCCACAGGAGACAGGAGTGAACAGTGGAAACATGTACGTATGTCGGGTCAGAAACGGGTATCTAAAATAAAAGGTTGGGCTGAAAAGTTTTACCTCTGCTGCCATAATTTTATTAGCATAAAGAAAGCCAGATGACTGTTATTCATAACTCCAGTACAGTGACAGTCAAAATGGAAGGCTGTGAGGATGTGCGGTTCAAACAGTGTGCCGTTACTGAGTGCTTGATTGGGGAAAGCATTCTTCCCATCGACATTCACTGTAGTATGCAGGCAGTTTAAGTAAGAAGTGGAGGAAGGAAGCTTGAGTAGCCAAGCAAGGTTATTGAGACCAGTGACTGCGACAGACAAGTCTCATCAAGAATGCGTTAAAGAAATTATTGGAGAAAATCAAACAGAAAGACACTGCTCTCAAACTGGGAATCTCTAAAGAAAGAGTGGGCCATATTATCAATCTTCTTGGATTCCAGAAAGGCTGTGCCAGGTGGGCAACATGAAAATTGACTGATGGGAAGAAAACACAAAGAGTCAGAGTTTCAAGGGAACTTCTCAGTCGTTCTGAAGAGTAAGGTGAGGGATTTTTACAGCAGATAGTGAAAGGTGATGAAACTTGGGCCCATCACAATGATCCTGGGAACAAGGACAGCCTATGGATTACCACCACAAAGGATTACCAGTACCAAAGAAAGTCAAAACCAAAGCCTCTGGTGAAAAAGTCATGTTGAGTGTATTCTGGAATTCTGAAGGTGTTGTGCTCACCGACTTCCTGGATAAAGGTGCTACAGTGAACTCAGAATGCTATATTATAAGCCCAAAATATCTATTTAAAAAAACATCATGAGAAAGGGGGCAGAAATTGATTTCAGCTTGCTTCAACAAGACAATGTAAAGCCTCACACAAGTGTCACAACTAACACCCCTGCCAGAAGTTAAGGCTGCAGAGAAAGAAAAATTTTTTTAAAGGACAAAATTAAAAATCTTGTTAAGCGATTGCAAACATGTACTGAAGTTGGAGGAGATTATGTGCACAAGTGATTATGCACAGTTGTAAATACAAGCTAAAGGGACATTTACTTTTTTTGTTTCACTTAAATATCTCCCTTCCCTCATTTTTTATCTAGCTGAAGGCAAAACTTTTCAGCCAACTTTGTAGCTGTAAATGAAATACAATGGTACCCTGCTTATTTTAGTATTCAATTAGTAAAGGCATAACAAAAAAGTTGTGATTTAAACACTAATTTACATATTTTATTCAACATTACTAAAGTGACTACCACGTAAGTAACCATAGGTAACAGCAGAAACCACACTGCTTACCAATATCACCATTCCCCTCAAGATCTACACCAGTGTTATTCAACCTTCTGTTTCTCAAGCACCAACAGGTACTGACAGTACCAACATGCAGTTACTAGTATTCAAGTTTAACTTACAAACACTTCTTGTAAATACAATTAAACAATTTTCATAATGCAATTAATGTCTTTAAAACTACATTATGAAAAAAGTCATAATTCCCAAATAACTTTGTGTACCAACGGACAGCTCTCTGCTTACCACTAGTTGAAAATCACTGATTTACACAGTGCTATATGATCTGTCAGAACCTTCCATCTTTGCGATTGACGACATTTGAAAGGGCAAAGATGAGAATCTGTGCAAAAGATAACATAGAATATCACAAACCATAACAGCATCACATGTTAAAATAAAAAGAATTCAGTCACATTAATATGTGGGGCTAATTTTATGCCATTACTGTACCTTCACCCAGCAATTAAAGACTTCAAAAAATCTTAGAATCCACGTCATAACTAGCAATTTTTAGTCATTTTAAAATATACTTTCAACATTTGTAGGTCCAGGTTTTTAAATCTGAGCACAAAAACCTACAAGATGTGACACACACACACAAAATAACATTTTCAATTGAGAGGACCTTCAAGTCAGGAGTTTCCATCCTCGAACCTGGTCAGATGAATGGAACAAACGGAGCTGCTTGTGTTACCAACAAAACCCCACATACTCATACTTTCTGATTACATGTATTGTTCGCAGTGGTAATAATTTCATGACATTATTGAGCAAATCAACAAAAAATCACACATCCTAATGAATCGAACATAAAAATTTGAGGTAGAGGTGTATACTACACAAGACATGGCACGTGGAACAAACTACATCATATTCAATAAGCCATATGTTGTTACAAATTCAAATTGCACATAAAATGTGCGTTCTGAAAATCAGAAGTTTGTATTGCTGGATTTCATCATCAAATTGTGCTACCACTCCATAGCACACATTTGGAAATGCATATGTGCATGATCTGATGATAACTGAACACAGGGTTGAAACTAAGCCAAAAGCCTGCACATATTTCATATAACCTATATAAGATCCACATACAACACTAGTTGTTGTGTAGTGACAGTGTCCTATAATTAAATGTTTGCTAATATTAACATTTTTTCATATAAAGATATTACAACACCAACAAATGGCACTGTACTCATACTGAGATATTCTTGGTTATAACACATTGTCACCTGGTTGGCATGCAGTAGCATTTCACAGCAAAATATCTGGCATAGCAATATACTTATATGTATATATATATATATATATATGGGATGGAGGGGAAGAATGGTGTCACAATCTTATATAGCATTCTGATTTTACAGTTCTGTCATCAAAAGGCAGGAAGGTGGGGGAGGCCCTAAAAACTAACTGTGCACAACAACTTTGAAATCATGAAAAGGCACATTATGAACACATGATATGTTACATATTTCTCTGACTGTTCATCTATCCATTTAATACATATCACCCTTTATCAGAACAAAGTACAAGTCCTGGGCCAAGAAGACCATTAAACAAGGATCTTCCAAAGCAATTTCATTGTCAAATTCGTCCTTCACAGTATGGAGGAAGATGGCTATGTACAAATGACTTTTTGTTAAAACATGGCCTGCACTTCTTGACATTCCACACTGAACAGCCACAGACTTGATGACATTCCTGGGCTTGCTTCTAATCAAGTACCACTATTGTCTAACTCTTGTTTGGGTGGTGTTTCTTTTTAAGTCTGCTGTTTGTCTAACAAAAATCAAGCTGCACAAAATATCAGCAATACTTTGTAAAATGTTTTGGAATGTATTACACTTTCAGAGAGTTCCTATAAAAAGTATTCAACATTATACCATACATTACTCCACAACGGTACAAATAATTCACCTCCTACACAGAACACTATATCACGTAACACAGGGAAGGGATCCACTACAGATCAAGAAAAAGACTGGATGTTTGTGTGCTGCAGCAAAATCTACTACAGTACAGTATTTTGACTGCACATATATCACATCTTTTGTGATTCTACTACAGTACATTGTGCACACAGACTATGCATACATTATGTCACTGTATTTTACATCCTATGAACTGTGGAAATCACTATCATACTGTAAATGTATGAAATGTTTATTATGTTTGACATATATTGGTGCATGCATTCTCTGATAATAGCAGTTTGCCACCAAAAACATATAGGAATATTCTTAGTCACTGGGCCCAGTGGCTGAGAATAGCTCTTTCTAAAGGTTCCACCAAATTAGATGCTTTCCTTTACTTAAAGACAGAAGTAGAGTTGTCTTCTAAAACATGGTACTGTATTAAAATTAATACAATGGACAATATCCACAGAAAGAAGTTTACTTCACTAAGGCATATACCATTGTCAGAGCCCCACAGGATTGAACTGGCGAGTCAATGTCTCAAGCTGTTGCTACAATACACAGCAATCTCACAGGGTGTGATGTGTCAAAATTTAAAAGACACATTACAAAACCCCATTTTAAGTGTTGACATTTAAATAAATAGATTTGAAGATATCTTGCCAGTTCAGCTCTGTGAATCTCAAAATCAAGATTCTATATCATCGGACTGTCACTTTTGATCAAGTATATCAATTCTTTAAATGTCAGGTGATAAAATATTTACAACAAATGTTGTTAACAGAAGTGTTACTGAACACTTGAAATTTTATATGACTTTTTGTTCCATGAGAAACTACAGAACATCAAATACACTGTTGAGCAATGAAATTTGCCCTGAAGTAAAATTAGGTGAATTTAATGTAATGTTTGCGGTGATTACAGATCTGAAATCCGTTTTGCGATATCACCTAAACTTTCTGAGGAACAGGCACATTTAGAGTACAAAGCACTTGCAGGTGGTAGGTTTATAGGTGTGGCCAGGCAGACAAACTGTAACAAAAGCTTATTCATCCCGCAATGTTTTGACACTTTCAGGGTTTTTGGGAGGAGAAAACAGCATATTATACTGAATGTTTCAATCAGCTTTGTAAGTTCAGCTGACCTTGTTCCTTGGTGAAGATCGGTGGTCCGTGGTAGTAAGTGTCTCTGCCTTCACATATCACACATTACATTGTGAGAACTTGTTTTTACTTTCATCACTGAAATTGTGAACCAAAGTGTGGTAGTGTTAATTTACCTATAGTTTGTTTTTGCCATGTCTCATACATGTGCCAATTTGCCTAACTTATTTTGTTAAACCCGTGGTGAAACTACCACAAGTCGCAGAGAAAATCATTACCTCTATAGTGAAGAAAGAGTATGAATTATATTTTGGCTGTAAAGTTTGGGATCAGGACAAGAGCTGGGCACCACATTGATGCTGCAGTAGATGTTCGTGATACTTACGTGGCTGGCTCAGTGGCACTCGCCAATAATTGCCTTTCGCAGTCCTTGTGATGTGGACAGTATAGACGGATCATCTTGCCAATTGTTATTTTTGTTTAACAAAAATAGGTGGACATAATTCAAAGTCTAAACATACCATAGTTTACCCAAGTATTCCTTCAGCCCTAAGACCCGTTGAACATGACTATTCCCCACCAATTCCTAAGCCACCTCAACAATGGACCCTGCATGAAGGCGAACCTGGACCTTCATGTTCCAGTGTGGATCCTGATTTCCTGGAATGTATTGTACCTAACCTTATATCACAGTCGGAACTTAATCATCTAGTGAGAGACATCAATCTTTTGGAAATTCAGGCAGAATTCTTGACTTCTCATCTACAGGGATGGAATTTGCTGCAGCAGGGTGTTTAAGTGTCATACAGGAAACGCTAGTAATTACTGCCATAATATTTTTTTAAGGTCAGAAAATCAGTCTATTGTAATGATGTGGAAGAAATTCTGCAAGAGCTTGGATGTACACACAACCCTGAAGAATGGAGAATTTTTTCTGTTACATTAACAGAAATATTCACCCAATCAGTACTGAGTGCCCACTCTGCCCACATGAAGGAAACCTAAGAAAATATGGATTTGTTCTTGAAAGCTCTAAGTTACTCAAAATACAGATGGAAAATATGTGGAGACCTTGAAGTCATAGGGTTACTCCTAGGAATGCAGCCTGGCTACATAAAGTTTTGCTGTCTTCTTTTTGAATGGAACAGCCGAGCAAAAGACAAACATTACAAAATTAATGACTGGCCCATGCGAGAAAACTCATTTCCAGGGGAAAAGTGTGTCAGAAATCGACTGCTAGTTGACAAAGATAAGATTTTGTTACCACCATTATACTTTAAATTGGGGTTAATGAGAAACTTCGTGAAAGCTATGAACAAACATGGCAAGAGTTTTCAGTAATTGAGAGAAAACTCAGTGATGATAAATAAACGAGGGCATTTTTATTGCACCAAAGATCATGAAATCAGATCTATCTGAACACCCGTTGATAGAAATGCAGAAATCTGCATGGCTAACATTGAAAGAGGTTTGTCTAAATTTCTTTGGAAACGTAAAAGCCGAAAACTACAAGCAACTTGATGAGGACTTGCTAAACCTACACCAGGCTATGGGGTGTAATATGTCATTGAAGATTAAATTTTTTACATTCCCACTTGGATGTCTTCTCTCTGAACCAGGGCGCTGTGAGCGAGGAACATGGGGAAAAGTTCCACCAGGATATTTCCAACATGGAGAAAAGAAATCCAGGAAAGTCGCCACAGAACATGTTAGCCAACTACTGTTGGAACCTGACTGAAGCAGCGTCTATTGCCAGTTACAAATGAATGAGTTACAGAAAGAAGTTTTAGATGTGATAAAAACTGAGTATTTAATTTCACTTTTTTGATGTGTAACTGCATGAAGTTATTTTCATACAGCACTGTTACTGCTATTTTTGGATTCCTTATGTTCATTTCAACATGAAAAAGAGATTTTAAACCATCAGACCATTACAAAATTGTAGATTCCAGCAAAATAAAGTAAAAATTCTTGAAAATCCCAAAAAACATGAACTGAAGTTTCATAAACACGATACGTGATAGTGTATTTTTGTTATCAGATTTTGATTCAGTGTGCCAAAATTACAAAAATTCACCTATTTACTTCCAGGGGCAAAATAAAAATTATAAATTTGTTCTTCAGTGTTATCATCGACTACTCATTCTTGTTGACATGTATCACCCGTCCCTTGAGATTGTGTTGAAAATCAGTTCATTTAACATTTCAATGCACAAATTTCTAATTAACATGGCATTTTAATAGTGTAATTCTGAATTACTGTTTATAAATGAGTCAAATTTGAATTGCACTTGCACAATGGAGGAGTCATGAAAATGTTAAATTTGATGTTTATGATAAGCATTATGAAGAAAATCGTTGTCAAATGAATGAACAATGAACCCCCCCCCCCCCGAGAAAAAAGTCCAATGAAAAGAGTTACTGGAATACGGAAGTTAAGGGTGAATTTCATTTCACTTTCCTAGCATAAAGATGTCTCAAAAATAATGTAAGAACCAGTACAGTAACAATTTAATCAATTATCATGAATCAAGAAATGCCTTTTTAAAGATTGGGGGGGGGGGGGAGAGGGAAATTGAAGAGAATATTATGTTAGTGCTGCCACATGATGAATCCATTTCTATTAAAAACAATGCAGAATGACCACCTCTGTGCCACCTGCAAACAGCAACCAAAAATGTAATGTTAGAGACAATGGAAAACTTACACATGATCCAAATTATTGCCAAGTATGGACTGCATTACCTACAAGAAGCCGCATATGACATTACCGCACAATACATTACAAGTATAAATAAAACATAAACAGCATAATTTTAATTCAATACCAAAAATTAACAGGGAAACATTTTGACATAATGGGCAAGAAGGCTGAGCAGATTATTTTCTGGGGTATGACACAACATCAATGGGTAAATGGAACCTAATGTTTCGAACCAACATGGTGCCAGTACCAAATCATCGAAACTCACAAAACTGTGTGATGTTTGCACCAGCAACGAGGAGTACAGGCAATGAATTGATGTGCCACACCAGGATGAGAAGCTTGTAGTTCATATACTTGTGGACGGATGTTGGTGCCTGACACTAAAGACATGAACCCAAATAGAGAAGGAAATTTAAAATGGGAGAAGGAAAGGTAAAAAACACAGTCACTTCAAAGTTCTGAGCATTATGGTCAATAGGATACCAGGTTAAAATAAAGAAAGAAGTCTGTTGCACAAGACTACAGACCATAACAAACATACTATAATGTGAGCAATGAAAATTTACAGAAAGGCTGATAGGATGTATGTTAATTTAAATGTATGCTTTGTTACTGAAAAGGACCATCAGGATAGAGGCACCAAGCTACTTAGGTAAATGTACTGAACATCATACTGTGACAGCTCAAACCAGTCTTATAAAACAGAACACTATCAACAAACTTAGATCAGTATTTCTTTGTGACACTCTGATACCACTGACATAACCTGCTGTATTAACAATGTCACTTCAACCTGACAAGCTAATATAACATTCATTTATTGATGAATAAAATGAACAACAGCATTGCAGTCTGGACCCTCCCTGCTGTCATTTTTCTTTGTTCACTGTCTCTTGAAACACCTCAAGAAGAAATGAGAAACTCTGACTCAGGACACTTTTGGAGGTGGTAGTGGAGGTGGCTGCAGTTGCACATCATGGAAGTACTTATGGCTCATTGCTTCCATCGCTGATAATCGTCTGTTGGGGTCATACGTCAAAAGTTTCTGTAACAATCAATGTGATAAAACAGACTTTCACCAATGGCCCAACTGAGGCTGAATCAAATATAATTACTGTATTATAAAAATACAGGAGCCAATGTAGGCCAAAGTGTAGTGATGATGGTGTAAGCTGTACAACCATGTTTGATTACTTTTCCCTCTGTCACCACATTCAGATTGATTGTGGGACCCACCCAGCATCCTATTCAAAAAGTACTAACCAATACTCTCTCAGTAAAGTGGCAAGAGCATGAAGCTGAAATGTCATCTCCATATAATACCTAGCTTATGTAGTGGAGCTACACCTCCACTCCCACATACATATTCCTGGTGTGGTATGAACAATTTTACTTATACTGTATGAAAATATTGTGTATTTTCATACAGAATGCAAGCAGGCATACTTACATAGTTAGCATGGTTTTTATCACTTTAATAGCCATTCATGATACACCGTATTTCAAAAATGGCTATGATGAGAAATGCCAGTTAACCCATATTAATAGCTATAATCTGATCTCGTGCACCATTGGACACTCAACCTGGCCATGGTGAAGAAAGGCTGACCATTACTCAACACTGTAACTGAATCTATATTAGATGAGGCCCTCAGAATGGGAATGGGGAAGTCACATATGGACAGCATCTTCATTATTGATCAAGTAGTTGAAAAACAAAGGAAAGTAACTTACAAACTCAAACTGCTTTAGTGGATCACAAGAAAGCCTTCGACACAGTTTTCAGAAACAAAATAGCAAGTAATGAGTGATAGGGTTCCCACAATACTTAATAAAGAGCACACTGGATAAGGAACAGTTAGAAATGGAAAAAATGGTACAAATAAATCAGGAAGTGAAATATGAGTGCCAACATTTTAATATATATATATATATATACAGGGTGTTTCACGACTTTAGGGCATAACTGCAGGAGGTGATTTCCTAGGCCTTTGTGATCAAAAAAGTTCATACAAACATGTGTCCGATTTTGGACGGTTACG
>Ga0123354_10019131_pt1 | contig 10754 bp, 1 predicted proteins | sample TergutLab28metaG_2_FD_97872 | JGI IMG/M metagenome (GOLD analysis project Ga0123354, IMG submission 97872) | Labiotermes labralis P4 segment gut microbial communities from Petit-Saut dam, French Guiana - Lab288 P4 | ecosystem: Host-associated > Arthropoda: Insects > Digestive system > Gut ... | reverse complement strand
TCTTAGCAAAAGTCTGCATGATGTAAAATTGTGTGATTTGCAACTAATTTGTTTCTATGAGAATGCACTTACCACATTATGCACTTACCACATTATGCACTTACCATATTATGCACTTACCACATTATGCACTTACCACATTATGCACTAACCACATTTTGCACTTACCACATTATGCACTTACCACATTATGCACTAACCACATTATGCACTTACCACATTATGCACTAACCACATTATGCACTAACCAAATTATGCACTTACCACATTATACACTTACCACATTATGCACTTACCACATTATGCACTAACCACATTATGCACTAACCACATTATGCACTTACCACATTATGCACTAACCACATTATGCACTTACCACATTATGCGCTGCATACTAAAATAAACGGTTACAAATTAAAATTAAAACGAAACGTAACCACAGCTTGCATCATACGCCACTGTCCTACGATTTATTCTTACTGATTTCCGTCTATCAGCAAACCTCCCTCTACTACCATTGAATGGCAAGTGCCAGCCTTGATTTGAGGTTCGTACAGTGGTTTCAGTGAGGACGTAAATCGCCTAAGAAATAACTTCGTGTCGACAAGTAAAGATTTACCGAAGTTTCGTAAGAACCCAGTGCATACTTCAGGGTCTTTTGATATTGTTTCACTCTAAATACGAGGGTTCAACGTTCCTCCGAAACCTCAGAAATTATTGACTGGTCGACACGAAGTAACAACTTCACACCATCTCACACATCAGACCTCAGGCAACAACATTTAAGGTAAAAAATAACGTAAATATGAGAGAATAATTTTCTTCAGTTTAGGATGTTAACAGAATTCACGATGCTCTCTACACTTTTCAAATTCCAGATGCTTTCTGAAACACATTAAAATGCAACAAAACATATTTAGTTCGATCAACCGAGCACATGAGATGTGGAACGGTTGGAATCTTTCCTATCTTCAAAGGACGACAGAGACTTTATGGTAAGCAAAGTAGTAACTTTAATATGGGTTAGCACGAGCAGTCAACAAATGCCTTCAGAAGCCTCCTTTCTGAAAGTAACAGAAGTTCCATTCATATTATAATAACACTATAACACTCAACTGTGTCATATAGGCAGTCTGTTCTGACATTCACACTTTGTCTTTGGACCCGTATTTATACTGACTGTATCCACTGTTACTATGTGGATCCGTCTCAGTGACAACAAGTGTTTTCCTGTGTTTCTGTGGCGAATCAGGGGGAGGCATAGGTACAAGCGGCTTTTTTTGATGGACATAAGGTATCATCTGTTGTGAAGCCTGAGGTGTTACTGCTGCAGACGGCTGAATATGCTGTGGCTTTGGAATCTCCCCGCTCGGAGATCCCTCCTGGTACAGTAGCTGGGGCGGTTCTTCGGTTTGTGTGGTGGCAAAATGAGAAAACGTCGGCTGCTGGGACACTTGGAGCTGTTGAACTGGATATAACAGTGTTTGTAGATTTAGTCCATGGAGGCTTGCCTGCATAATATTTGGGGAGACACCACCCTGGTGTTGTAAGAAGTTACTACCACTTGGGACATTATTGACACGTAGGATTAGCACTGGAATAATTTGTGGTCCAAAATGACCCGAAGGACTCTGCAACAACGCCAGTACACTGCTACCAGCAAGCTGGTGTACGAGTGGACCATCATGGACGTTTCCAGCACTGAAAAAACTATTCGGCGCGTTGAGAGGTGTGATTGAAGGTAAGTGATGATGTGTCGATGTCAGAGACTGCCCACTGAAGAATGGTGGAGAATGTTGAGGTGGCCCTGAAAAAAGAGGCGCTGCATGAGGATCCACAGAGGCGTAGACTGGAGCCTCGTTGCTGGGTGACGGAGGAGCCGGAGCTCCTCTGTAAGTAGGAACATGCTGGTATGAAGACTTTGTGTAATAACCAGGTTCCTGGGAGTCCGCGTGGATGCCTGTGCGGTAGTTGTTGTAGCTCACACTCGACAAACGCGATGTGCTGTAGGGCCGATAGGCCACGTCAGCCTGCTGTTGCCGGTTGGCAAAGTCTTGTGCAGTACGCAGAGTCGAGTACAGGCGCGGCTGCTGGTACGGGTACGCACGGAACTTGCCCTGGTTGTCGGCCTGCCCTTGTAACTGACTTGTAATATCGTTAAAGCCGTAACCAAAATGGCGTTCTATAGTTCTCTTGCTTTTACTGGACTTTCCCGTGTCATCTCTCTCACCTTCATCTGTTGTTGCGATGTCATCGGACATCTCTCCGTCATTATCATTCACAATTTCCGATTTTGTGGACACTTCAGTTGTCGTTGAACTTGTCCAACTGTCGAGTTTGGGGTCACTTAAACAACTGGATACAGACAGCAGGGACAGGAGTATCTGAAAGAGTAATTGAATGTAAGACAGGCGGCCACATTTCTTATACAGGCCTAATCATTATTACTTGTGTTAAAACTACCGCTACAGATCGGTCAGAACTCATTACGGTTGGTTATATGAACAGGTCCTGATCCGTCAGAACTCACCAGAGTTGGTTATATGAACAGGTACTGATCCGTCAGAACTCAATAGAGTTGGTTATATGAACAGGTCCTGATCCGTCAGAACTCAATAGAGCTGGTTATATGAACAGGTCCTGATGCGTCAGAATCCATTAGTGTTGGTTATATGAACAGGTTCTGATCCGTTAGAACTCATTACAGGTCCTGAGCGCCAACAGGAGAAAGGATTGAACGGTATCGTCAGTGCAAACCGACTAACTGGCCCGGTCATCCTTCTGGCTACTGAAGATGTTTTCGGATACGCAACACAGGAATGCGAATCTTAAACCAGTGTTGAGGTACCAAATACTATTATAAATGTCCCTCTTTAATGAGCCTAAGAATTATTTCCCTTGCTCCCGACGCGAAACTCGTGGTTGCAGGATGACGAGGTACAAACACACGTGTACATACCTGGCGTCAGACTGGCGACAATGAAAGCCAATGGGTAATTAGATTATACTTAAATCAACATTATGCTTCCACTTTTTTTCAGGTTCCTGTTGTACTGACGGCGAAATTTTTGTTTCATCAAACGCTTTATTGTCCAACTGATGCACTCAGTTATATAAAATCGTTGAACTGTTAAAAACAATTAAACTTATAAAACCGCTCCAACATGTTTCGGTTCACGTAGGAACCATCATCAGGGAGTTACGATAAATACTTGGCTAAAATTACAAATCTTGTTCGATTGTGCGTGTCGGTGCAGACGTTGTCAGTTTTATGTCGGCATATGCCAAGTACTGGTCGTGGCTCCCCGATGATGGTTCCTACGTGAACCGAAACATGTTGGAGCGGCTTTTATAAGTTTAATTGTTTTTAACGGTTCAACGATTTTATATATTTGAGTGCATTAGTTGGACAATGAAGCGTTTGATTTCATTGATGCACGGTATAACCCTGAAGATTACTATTTCACACTTGAAAATCATAACTACGAAAAACTTCATCCGCCGCTAGTTCATGAAAGTGAGACTGCCATTTAGGACAACAAGAATGACCACAGCAGTGGATCTTTTTGCTGTTTTTCTACTGTAAGTGTTCATCTCCACTTCGAGATACAGCCTGCTTATTAATTGAACAGAGATATAATACCCCCTGTCTCTTTCCTTATAATTCGCACTATTATGTCATAGTTCAACAACAAATATTATCGACAGTTCCACTCCTCTGGAACACAATCCTCGATTACTCTGCGGTGAAAACCCCCAGTCTCGCAAAACATACTATATTCAAAATAAATAACATACAGGTAACCGGCCTTGACGGCTTTTGTCTTTGCTTGGAATAGAGACGCAGCAGCTGAACTTTTCATGCACCTGATACACACCCCAGCTTTTGTTCACCCACTTGTGTATCACCTATTCTATTGACCACTACCGCACTCCTTGTGTTCGTTGTACTGTCTGCACACTTCAATCCTACTGCACTATAAACTGTAGTGTCTCATTGTGTTTTCTCATCTCTGTCCACCGCTGATGCCCCTGAAAATGTTACACCATTTTGCTCTGTAGAATTACAATTACAGTATGTAGTTTCCTTTACTGAATCCTGTTACTTTGCTGCTTTTAACCAGAACCCCAAATTTAATTAAATATAATGTTTAAATTTAAGTTATTGTAATTAGTTCCGACTATTAATGACAGGCAGCAACAGCGCTACAGGAACAATCCGATATTAACGTCAACATTTTACCACATGCAAGTAAATTACATTAGCATAGATAGCCACTAAGGGTGACGCGAATTTGAGCGAGAAAAAGCGTATGTCTGACAGACAGCAACGCGCGGCATTTACAATTAATTTGTGTGATCAAAGTCAAGCGGAATTCAAAACGTCTTGTCCAAGACAACTAAACACACCGAAGCATGGATTGGCTGTGCAAACTACACCGCGTTTAACACAATCAGTAATTACAACTGTGTGTCTTAAGAAGAGACTGCTGCGCCTATTCGATACTCGTTAAAATAAATGTTTCATTTCAACTTATTTTTATTAAAAATAAATCCAAGGGGCCGACATAACAGAAGGAGTTATTCTAGTTATTCAAAATGCTGTACACATCTGTAATTGGGCAAACTTTCCTGTCAATTTACTGCTAGTTGGTGTTAAACTGATGCACGTCTCTAAATGACACATGAACATGCACTGATGATTTCTTATAAAAATAACCAACAAGTGCATATGCTGCTGTGTAGATTTATTGTGTTCAGCGTAGCCTGCTACATGTTTCGGCCATCTATTGTGGCCATCTTCAGGGAGGTGTTCTTTCAAAGAATATTACATAGGACGCTAAATCAGTGTACAAGTATAAAAGGCTAATTTTTTTAATAGAGGTTTCTAAAACCCAAGTCATAAAATAAAATATTGATAACATTATTTATGTTGATTGTCCTGTCCATATGCTGAAGAAGGTAGCACTTTTTATACTTGTAAGATGTTGTTCTAACGTGCTGTTTTATATTCTTTCAAAGAAAACCTCCCTGAAGTTGTCACAATAGATGGCCGAAACATGTAGTAGGTTAAGCTGATTATAATAAACCCACATATCTCTATTTGCTCCTGTTTGTTATTTCCCATCGGTAACGCACAGCTGCACATACATTCCAATATCATGGTTCTTACTCTCTGTTCTAATTTCACACCAATTTTCTTTCATGGCACATGAGAAGTAAGAACTGAATGTTCAGATGGCCATTATAGTCCGTTAGAACACACTGCACTAAGTTGTTGTGCCTAACCAAAAGAAGGGTTAACAGCGCTAGCTCCAAAGGCTGCCAATCGGCACGTTCCATCCACCCCTTGACTTGCCTCCCGATGATCCGTATTGAATATTCATCGATAATTTGATCTCAGGCATGCTGCTATGCACTCGACATGTGATGTACTGAAAGTGAAATATATTTAATGTGTTATGTAAGGTGCCAGTTAACATAATCCATTTCGACAAAATTTCAAACTGACGCGCAAATATTCTACGTTAATCTTTCGGATTCTAAGCATGAAAATTCTCTGTTATAGACTGTCCTTTCCTGTCATGAATACAGTGTTTACTCCAGAACATCCGCGAAAATACGCCGTTATCTCTACTGATAGAAACTATACAATACTTTGCACGTTTCAACAACCGAGACTTTGAGTTACCACAAACAAATGTAGAAGGAAAGAAAAAATTGTTATTCTAGTCAGTATAAAGGTATTAATGGCATTGTATTAAATTATATCGAAATATATTTGAGTTGAGCTAATACATACAGAAGAGAAGACAAAATCTGATGAATGTTTAGACTGTGATCGATCGGCCGCCAACCGGCCTAGACACTCGAACCGCTTCCTAACTTTAATCACTTCAACCCTGTAGATGGAAGCAAAGTCTCCCTCCAAACGTCTGTATCCACCCACAAGACTACACGGTATCAAAATCCGGAAGGCCACAATCCCTGCCATGCGAAACTGAATATTTCAGAACAGTAATTTTAGGTTTAAAAACTTATTCAATATTACATGTGATGTCGTAATGGTTAACGTAATGGAAGTTGCCAAGTAATTTTCACCCATTGACACTCACTTCACATGTCACATTTTTCAACTTACCGAAATCCTCATAGTGGTAAGAAGCATTACGAATCTCTTTGTGTTTGTACCCGTGCAACAGGTCATGCGTACACTGAGGCTATACTAACAGCATGTCGCCATTATATAGCGACAAACAGCTGTTCCTTTTTTGTTATATCTCGAGGGATCATGACGTGAGCATCCTGAGGATGCAGTCATCACCGATGTACCTTGGATTCACTGTCAGCTTTCTATTCCGAACGCTGCATAAATCACCTCTCTCCCAGCCAACTGACACAAGGCTGACTTGAATGCAGGAAAGGTACATTATTTGTACTGCAAAGCTCTAATTTGTCAGTGAAAGGGTCATTAAGATGTACATTACAATTACTGTGGGAAGTTACTTGAAGCAAGAACTGATGAACAAGAGTGACATGCAATAATATGTCATGAGCCACACGTAAAACCACGCAGACATTTAAAATGTAAGACCAACTTGATGTCACTTGCTATTTTATTTCACTTCTTATGTGCTCAACACGTTTCCGACATTAATATATCCATCATCAGGAGCTTGGGATTATTCTGTTGAATTACCACGTTGGTCGTTTTGTTCTTGGTTCGATGTGTGTTGGAGATTCGGTGAGGTTGGGTTGGAGTGGTATCCGTGTTGCAGGCTGAAGTCAACCACACCGAATCTCCAACACACATCGAACCAAGAACAAAACGACCAACGTGGTAATTCAACAGAATAGTCCCAAGCTCCTGATGATGGATATATTAACGTCCGAAACATGTTGAGCACATAAGAAGTGAAATAAAACAGCAAGTGACATCAAGTTGGTCTTTTATTCTTCAACTGTCCCAATGATGCACGGTCCAGTAAACATAAGTTTAAAATTTAATTCAATGTGAGACATTTGACATTTTGACAGTCGTGCCGCCAGAGAATCAAGACCGATGTCATGTTGACTTGAGTATGTAATTAACTAACACAAATAATTTAGCGTGCTTCGACTGCAAAATGATTATTTTTCTTGGTAAAAATTGCAATTGTAAAGAAGGAACACCAGTGAAATTACTCAAGACAGGAAATGCACGTAGAACGTAACACCGAGGCGCATTCGTGCAAACGGTTTTACAATGGTAAAGCAATGAGTACTGCATATTCTGAGTGTGTGAATGTAGCCTTAGGTATCGAGAATGCAATACGCATGCACCATATTTTCATCTGTGGCCTGCCTACCTCTACAAAATTTTTCCACATTATCTCAAACACGGCACGATTTTCGGGGGGAGGGGGGGGGGAGTTATTGAAGATAAAATGTGTGATTCTATTTTCGCTCCAGCTTCTGTCTGAAATATCTCACATTCTAAGAAGAACTGAGAGACATATGATCAAAAATATACATAGGTCTTCATGTAAAGTAACCGTTATTTCTGTCCGATTTCAATGAAACTTGAATTTTCTCAGCAGATTTTAGAGAAGTTCTCAAATTTCAAATTTCACGAAAATCCGTCCAGTGGGAGCCGAGTTGTTCCATGCGGGTGGCCAGAAGGACGGACGGACGGACGGACGGAATGACAGACATGAAGAAGCTAATAGTCGCTTTTCGCAATTTTGCGAACGCACCTAAAATTAAGGTACGTTTATAGCGCAATTGGTAATGAGGCTTCAAAACCTCATCCAGAAAATAAACCACATAATTACACAACGGTATAACATTCGCCTCCAGCGTACATGCTGGAAAAAGTAAGAAATATAAACGCCAATATACATTTGTGTGTTCTCTTGCAGATCCATAGTAGGAAAAGAAAACTGACAGCGGCGCCCGTCTTCAAGCAAACGCTAAGATAGTTCCCAAGTTCAAAATTATTCTGCACGTTTCGAAGGGTTTCAGTTCATCAGAATTAATCCTCTTTCTGTAACAAACACCAAATTAAGTAACTAAGTATTAATCGGTAAATCTAAATTCTTCTGGTCTTATGTCAAGTCACTCTTTATCGTCATTCTAGCGCCTTCGGTTTCATTTCCATTACCAGAAGGACGAGCGGGCACAGGTGATATTCCTTCTCCCCCCACCGCGAAACAGCTTTCACTTAGTCCGTGACTTACCCTTTTGTCTCTATTACTGTTTCTCACGTCTCTCTCTCTTCCTGTTTTTCATGCTACACATCCTGCTCATTATGGAGAGGCTATTTGGCTCCGAATTACGACGATAGCTTGGTGAGCTTCAACGACATGTCATTGAAGGTCGGGTGTCATCCTCCTTATTCCAGACGCCCAAGTCTCCAGACAGGTCTTTTGTGGGCTTCCTCAGTCTCTTGGGGCAATAGCTGAGATAGCTTCCTGAATTAGAGATAACTTCCCTCCTTTCCTTTTATTACTCATTAACCATCCCACCTTTACGACCCTACATAACCCAAGCTAATTATGTCTTTTTTGTGTGTGTGGTGTTGCGGCCCAGCGCGGGCCACGGCCCCCTCATTCTTGAGGTTTCTAAATCACACACAACGACGAACCACAGTCGGTACGACTCATTTGGACGAGTGATCAGTTCGTCCATTGACCTCTACCTGACAACACACAACACTCACAACACACAAATATCCATGCCTCCAGCGGGATTCGAATCCACAATCCCAGCAGTCGAGCGGCTGCAGACCTACGCCTTAGGCCGCGCGGCCACTGGGACCGGCTATAGTGTCGTCAAATAAACAACAATAAATCAACAAAAAAAAGTGTGATACTGCAGCAGCGGAATTAAGGGCTGCAGCAAAGTGAACGGAAGTATGTTCCCTCCCGCCGACAACCTTATGGTTGAACTCGGCCATCAGGGTCATCCTGACGCAAGAATGGCTGACAGCCACGGATCATTTGCCCCTCCAGTTCAAAGTTGTCCAATTTTTATACAAGAACAGGATGATATGTAACGTATCAGAAACGAAAACGTGTTTGTTTTCGAGGCATGACTATACAGAGAGGTTGCCCTCAGACCTTTTACGCCAATACCAGTGTCACATGATTACACAGGACGACAGTGCGACATATCTTTCCACTCTACTTCACTTTGCACATAATTTATGTCTTTTCTTTCCGTATAATTGCAGGAAATCCGAAGATTGTTTAACTCTTTACAGACGAAGAGCAGACCGCTTTATTTAAAGGACCAGTCCGTACCGCGCTGTAAACACTTTCCATCTCGGTTATAAAAACCAATCAGTTTATGCTGTAAGTGGCACAAGTCGCTGTTTGTCCTCAGATAAATACAAAACACATAAATAGAGTGTGGGCAGAGCGTACAGTTGTTGAATGTTAAAACTTGTTACTGCATCACTTAATCAATAAATTTTATAAGGTTAAATTTACAGTAGAACTCGGTTATAAGGTCTTGACGGGACTGAATATTTTGTATCTTTATAAACGAGTGTCGTTATAACCGAGGAGTACAATGTTACGGTTAACAGTCAGGAATTATTTGGTACAACAAAATATCTGACGTTATAGACGACGTGTCGCATAAACCGACGTCGTTATAACCGGGTTCGACTCTATGCTGATACACATAGCTGTAACTGTGTTTTTAACAATAAGTAGTTTGATTGATTTATTTTATGACTCTGCTTGTATTAAGTAGCTCTGCTCTTCATTACCCTACATCCCACTGCAGCACATGAAAATTCAGTTCAACTAATATCGAAAACGTGTTTATTATGCAAGTAAACTATCAGTAAAGAGCATGACTGACAAAACTCGTACCTCAGAAGTGTTTCAGTGCTATTAACAGTAGGGTCCTCTGTCAGTATTCACTCGTTGAAGCATAGTAAGAGACAGTGTTGTATTCGCAAAAAGAAGGTCTGAGAAGAACACATCGCCTATACTTAACCCAAAATACAGCACCCCATTCAGTGAAACAAGGAACGAACGCACTAATAATTAAATAAGTTCTTAAATATTTCAGTGCATTATTCACAATATTACGGATTGACATTATGTTTTCTCAGATCTTCTTAGGTAAGTCCTTGTACTTACGGGGAAGCGTATATGACTCTAATGTCTTCATTTATTTAATGGCACTTTCCACAGTTTTCGTGCGTCATCTACAACATATTATATTAAAAATTTCGTCTTCTTGATTGGCCCTCGTTGCGTGCTAAACATCTGTCGCATCCTCACAGTCTTCGTAAGAACCACACTAATGGATCTGCTACGCCTGCCCTCATCACAACTGCAGTTCTCCTTCTTCTTCTTCTTCTTCTTCTTCTTCTTCTTCTTCTCTTCTTTTTCTTTTTCTTCTTCTCTTCTTTTTCTTCTTCTTTTCTTCTTCTTCTTCTTCTTCTCTTCTTTTTCTTTTTCTTTTTCTTCTTCTCTTCTTTTTCTTCTTCTTTTCTTCTTCTTCTTCTCTTCTTTTTCTTTTTCTTCTTCTCTTCTTTTTCTTCTTCTTTTCTTCTTCTTCTCTTCTTTTTCTTTTTCTTCTTCTTCTTCTTCTTCTTCTCTTCTTTTTCTTTTTCTTCTTCTCTTCTTTTTCTTCTTTTCTTCTTCTTCTTCTTCTTCTTCTTCTTCTTCTCTTCTTTTTCTTTTTCTTCTTCTCTTCTTTTTCTTCTTCTTTTCTTCTTCTTCTTCTTCTCTTCTTTTTCTTTTTCTTCTTCT
>Ga0123354_10019130_pt1 | contig 10754 bp, 7 predicted proteins | sample TergutLab28metaG_2_FD_97872 | JGI IMG/M metagenome (GOLD analysis project Ga0123354, IMG submission 97872) | Labiotermes labralis P4 segment gut microbial communities from Petit-Saut dam, French Guiana - Lab288 P4 | ecosystem: Host-associated > Arthropoda: Insects > Digestive system > Gut ... | reverse complement strand
TACAAAAACAACAAATGCTGGGGCAGGTCCCTGCCCACACCAACCGCTTGGGTTTCTTGGCCGGAGGGGTGTCGTTGGGGGGGGGGGGGGGAGGGGGGGGGGGGGGGGGGGGTTGGTGCGGTTGAATCCCAAGGGCGATAAAGTGAACGTTTTAAATTCACAAGTTCGTTATGACACTCTTAAAAGTTCTTTATTATTGCGTTAAGTGCAACGCATTTCATTAAATAATTGTTTTTTTAAAAGCCATTGCGATAGGCGCCCCCCCCCCCCGGGCGACGCTGCTGCTTGTCGGCATCATTCGCAACGTCCTTTTTACGCCGCGGTGTATGAACACGTCTGAACACAATATTGCCCTCGGCGTGCCGGTGGCCGAGTGAAACACGTGATGCAGTCTGTTCTGAAATGAACCGAACAGCAGCGCAATCTGCAGCCCCTTGCAGTACTGTAATCTTGTCTGGTGTAATTATCCGACTGGTTGCCTGATTACAGTTCCTTGCACGTTCCTGGCAAGTCGTCTTTTTTTTTTTTTAACTCGGCCGTGTTGCAAAATGATGGGGTCATTTGGTTCAAGCGAGCAACCGTGAGGATGGGAAGTTTATACAGGCTTTTGTGGCCACTGTGTTGCTGTGCGCTGGAATGGCTTTAGTAGATTAACTTAGGCCTTTATCTCTTTAACGACTTTGAGAACGTCATTTAATCTAGGCTTGGTCTGTGCTTGAAGTCACAATGATATCATGGTACCTTAAATCAGGTCGTGACCTACTTCTGCTTCCCACTCAGTTCAGAATCAACATCCAGTTCAGCGTAATGTAAAGCAGTGTGCTTGTTCTGAAATACAGCCAGAGTTAATTCACCTGGCCGTACCATGTTGTCCTGTATGAATGCGGATGTGCATCTGGCGCCACGGACTTACCTTATGCCACTTTTCTTCCCACATTTTGTGTTCCTGGTGAGCATTGCAGATTCGTTTTATCTGCCGAAAACCGATTTTAACGTACTTAGAGAAGAAAGTGGAGAAAGAAGCTGAAATCCCTTTCGATAAGACATTTTGCCACTAGACTTAAAAATAAAGCATTATGGGAACGGAAAGAAAAACAAACCGTTGTCGTGGGCCACGATCCCCCCTCCTCCCAGTTAGACATCTGAATATTCTGATGAACCTTGGACCCTGTGCAAACGGCGGAGCGTCTTGAAGCCAAATGTTGTTTCTGTAAACCTGTCAGTACCGCTGGGTCGTAAAAAAATACGCACATTGTACAGGGTGTGGCAGATAAACACGACGAACAAAACGCGCACATTGTCACAGGGTATGGCAGATAAATCCACCAACAAAATGCGCACATTGTACAGGGTATGGCAGATAAACACGAACAAAATGCGCACATTGTACAGGGTATGGCAGTTAAACACGACAATTTTTAAAATGAAATAACACGGTCAGACTTTACTTGCCTGTTTAATGTTTCTTATCACTGGATAGTACAGTGCTTACCGTTTTATTTTTAAAGAATATTCCTCGCCTGCCTTTCACCATTCCTCGGGCATTTTTTCCAGTTTTTCCGGAATATTTCCTTGTTACGGACATATTGTTTCTTCTGTTATCTCGGATATTTCGTCTCGTATTCTTGATTTCCCCGATTGTTCTATGTCCACCGGTATACTTTTCTACTTTGTGCCCCAAAGAAAGCAGTGACGCGGGGATAAATTAGGTGAAGGAGCGGACCACTTAATTTCACTGCTGCACGTAATAACGTGTTCTGAAACCTCATCTTGCGCCACATTTCACTGATGCCCTTACCGTACGCGCCTTCGCCCGTCGTGTACCACAATAGCGAAACCGTGGTTTATAAAGACGCGTTAACATTCCAGCGCGGTAGTGGAAGTGATACAGTCATGTCAACACTGCATCGCCTCCAAGGAAATAAGATCCGATGACCAGAAAGTACTAAATTCTACGCAACACAAACGTGTGTGTGTGACGTAGAAGAGGGTCGACGGCGGAGGTCGAGTGATCTTGTGGCCAGAAGTGATAACTGCTTGTGTTGCTATAACCCAAGACTGTGGGTTTCACTTTTCGTAAGGTCAGGGCTGATCACGTCTTTGTGATTCAAAATATCGAAAGACCAGTACGAAAGGTCCCATGATTTGCCATATCGCAATTCTGAAGTTGTCGCAGTTTATATGGATAGGACCTGAAGTGTTAGTGCCAGTGATGCGCAAAATGCAATCGGATATTCTCAGAGAAGTCGAAAGCTTTGATGTCACCTCCATTTGTTTGTAGCAATTGCTCAGTGCCCTCCAGGTATAGCAGTCACTTGGCCATGCCTTGCAGTCAGGTACGTAGCTGCTTGTAGCTACCAGTCGTGGTGATTGGTAGCTACGTGGTTGTTTAGGGTCGTCACGTCAACAGTGATCATTAGTGCGAGAGTCAACTGGAGTGTTGTTAAACATACACGCACATGGGAACAGTAAAGTTAAAGACTCCGCTTATAGTGCTATCAGCGCACAAGCTTGCTGGTTACAGCGCTGTGGTTGGCAGAAGTGCGATGTATGGAGTGCAGGCTGTGACAGTAATTGCGTTATTCCCATGGCACTGAGATTGCCCTTTTGAATGATTGGCCTGTTTCCAGTTAGCCTGTAAACTGCTACGACTAGATGCAGCTGCGCCAGCTTGCAAGGTGTGTGAAGGACCGTCACACTGATAGACCTCTAGGGTTTGAGCTGGCTGTACGGACTGAAACTCTGCAAATTACGTTGCAGAAGCTTTTTCATGACCTGAAATGTGAATCTGTTGGCACTGGACTTGATTTTTCTGCCCGAAATATCTGTACCGGTACACCAGTATAGGCAGGAGTGAAAACGAGTGAATTCCAGTTAGTCTGTGCTGATATTACTCAACCTTACAAACATGAAAGTTCCGTTAGAAGTTGGTAGGAAGGTGCGTTTAGAAGTGAGTGCAGATCCAATCGTGCAGACGCAGGGTTGCCACCAGAACAAAGTCGGTATGTAAAGACTGCTAACTAATCCTTCGGAAACTTGGCAGTGTCACATAGTTGTGAACGTAATCAGTATCGTTGTACATATAACCTGCGTATCTCGCACAGCACGGTCGATCTCCACAAAACATACACTTTGTGTGTTTTACAATCCCTGGACAGGCCCTGAAGGTTCTGGAGTTTGAGGCTTCCAGAGTTCAAGACAATCGGCACATAAAGGTGGTATGGTTGGCAGTTCTACGCACCCTCCGCCTTTACCCCTCAGGAAATATTCCTGGTACTCATTTCTTTTATAGGATGAGTCGACCGCAGGGCCATAGTGCTGCCGGAAGGATTATGCCAATGAAAAATTCCAATAACACAATCGGGAATCGAACCCGCTACCTTCCGGCTCGTAGCCCAGGGCCTCAGCCACCTGCAGCACCTCGTGCCGCCGTGTGCACAGTGTAGATGTTCTTAAAGTTCCATCAGGTCATGTGTTCTCAGTAATCATTACCGCTGACCCCTAAATGTTTGAAGTCTGAGAGGCATGCTGCCATTTACTGCTGTCCTTTGCCTTCCATCAAAGTTACAGTGTAAGCTCACCAAAGTGTACCCTGACTTACTGTTTCAAATGGATGTGAAACGTGGTCTCTCACAGTAAGGCAGGACAGTGTTCAAGAATAGTGTGCTGACGAACGTACTTGCTCTTGGGAAGGAGAAAATGACAGGAGAGAAGAAAATTACGTCATGAGTAGCTTCTGTTTAGCAAATGTTATTAGGGTGGTAAGGTCAAGAAGATTGAAGTGCGGGTGCGAACGGTATGTGGTTTTGTACAGAACTGTGGTCGGAACACCTGAACGGGAACACTAGGCGTAAATGGGGGATAATATTAAAGTGGGTGTTGGAGTAAGGGGGTATGAGGGCGTGAATTCTAAGTATCTTGCTCCGTGTAAAGGCCAATGGCGGTCTCATTTGGACTAGAATAAGAAGCGTCTGGCTTATTGAAGGGCGGGAATTTCTAGATTCTTTGCGACTGTGAGGTGGTGAACAAAGAAGTTTTAATGTCACAGAAAGATGTGTTGGCCTGGACAGATCGGACTGCAGTGTGTGTGTGTGTTTCTGCATGAAAGTCGGGTGTTAGGGCAAACAGAATCGCCTCGCTGCGTCTCCGGGGCCTCAGACGCCGGAGGGCACGTTGCATTAATTCCCGGTATAAGCCGGTCGCCACAGTGTGTGTGAACTCTACTCCCCGAATGTGATTCCTACATGAATTTTCAACCAAACGCGGACCGGATTGCTGCGTGCTCGACAAGGTTTAAAGGCATGAGGAAAGAGTGTGAGAGAGAGTTACTTACTTGTCTATGATCGCAATGTAATTTAATTGTTTAACTGTCGCATTTTTTGATTCCCTATTAACACTGGAAATGGAGCGTCACAGAAATTTAATTCATTTAATCTAGATATCTGGGCAACCGAGACACTGATATCTTGGATCCGAATCTCGAATCTCCGGGCGGGAAAGTGATAGGCTAATTGTCCACTGTTTTTAAAGACTTCTAGAGACAGACATATTGCGAAGATGTTGTCCTTGATGCAGCGAGAACTTGAGGCATAAGAAGTTGGGGATTCTGTAGAGTAAAGCATTTTTATAAGGGACGTAACTTAACTAATTTTCACTATTTTGTTGCCCTTGACATACGGGACAGGCTGACAGCATGAAGCCGTCAGGCTTCAGGACCTCGCGGATAAAATTCGTTTCTGTGAAAACATGTAAAGCTGTCAACTGTGTGTAATTAAGCAACATAACGTGAACACGCATGCGGAGTGGAGGCACTGTTCGCACATTCTTCTCCATGGCACTCAGTAGAGACCAGTGGTAGGTTTTAGGACCTGGTAGTTTTGGTCCTGGAGAACAGAAGCTCGATGCCCACCGAACTTTGATTGGATAGTCCCCAGAACCAGCGTGGTGGCTGTGGAGACAACCAGTATTAACCCTCGCCGAGAATCGAATCCACTAGCATTGACTTCCTTACGACACGTCACAAGGTGACAGAAAGTAGCGCTGTCGTGAGTCGAACGTGGACTGTGTTGGAGTGCGGCTTGCCCAAGGACTGGGATTTGGAAACTAAGCTGGTGTTTGCTGGCAGAAAGTGATAGAACAAGGACGCGCTGTGACAATGTGCAGAAATTACGCAATACCTATAGAATTCTGTGTGTATGAGCTGGTAACATATTACAGGAGATATATGCAACAGGTAAGCTGCTGCTAGCATGTATTTATTTCCAGCCAGCTGCACATGATGTAGCAACCGTACATTTATATCGTTCCACAGTACTCTGTCCCACTTGTTTCGGCTGTCCTTAGCCATCTTCAGGAAGAGTCTTTAACACAGCTATTCGTATGTCATAGAAACATATGAGGTTCGGCTGAACGAAAGAAACTGTTAACACTTTAAAATATGCGTGTCAACGACATCATCTGTATGACGTGCGTTGAAATTCACACTCGTACTCTCTCACAGTAGACAAAATGAGGTACTGTGCCCCCGCATGTAGAGCGAGTGAGGTTTATGATAAAGTAATTTATTCAGTCAAACGCAACACACAAATATTCAATAATACACAGTTGTAGTGAACCATCTTCAGGCCAATACTTAATATACAGACATGGTGCTTTTAGTGAGTGCGCACATTATGGGATCCCATATTGTTTACAAACAATTTTTATTTGAAATTCAAATTAAAAAATATATTGCGCGTTAATCTAAAGCTCTTGTCAGTTGACAAGAGCTTGAGATTAACTCGCAACGTATATAAGCTAGCATAAAATTTTTAATATGGATTTACCAATGTACTTATAGGAGGTTTTACATATATTTCAAAGGTACGTCGGCCAATAGGTTTTTAACTTGAATTTAAAATAAAAATGGTTTGTAAACAATGTGGGATCCCATAATGTACGCACTCACTACACCATGCCCGTATATTAAGTATTGGCCTAAAATGGATCACTAGAACCGAAACATGTTGACAACTGTGTATTATTGACTATATATTGATGCTGTGTTTGACTGAATAAATTGCTTTATCATATTGTGTAACACAACAGGATGGCTCCTACAAGACAAGTGAGGCTTAGCTTGTGCCTGGAGGGGTTGGAGAAGAGCCACGAAAAACCGCAGGATGTCCCCTGCCTTCCGGAGACGCTAGACAGCCTTCCGAATGAACGTTGGTCTTTGAAGGCAGCTTGACTCCTCTGCACCAAGTCTTGTTCCTTTTTGGGTGGGTACGTGGTTCGTGTCCTGACGGGCTCTGTCGGACCGTCGTCACCAGCCGGGTGCGCACGTCTGCACCTAATCTAGGTGAGGGCTCATAGCATTCCCTAGAGACGCTGTCTGGCCTAGGGCACTGCCTAGTCGTGATCCGTTCAGACTTATGCCCTTGCAAGGAGAAGGTTGGAATGCGCTGCAAGGAAACGTTTTAAACACATGTTATTGGTTTAAGTGAGATGAGCAGACATTGTCCTGCACCGCAGCGTAAGCAGTACAGTCTCTGTACCAGTGCACAGCGTACAGTGCTATCTTGTCAGCACTACACAGAAGTGGTACACCTTCGTCTCCTAGCCGGGGGAACATTAACTAGGCAGACATTAGCGTTCTAGACTCATTTACTTACGCTCGCAACTTATCGCAACTTGGCACGTCGCAAAGTTGCTGATGGGTGATGCGGGGCGTAGCAGGGAACACACTGCATAGACATATGGCGCTGGCCGAAATAAGGTAGTCCCCACCAGTTGAGGAGTTGGGTTGATGCTAACAACTCCCTGTAGTAAAATTTGAGCATGTTTCCTGTTTATGAAATGTTAGATGCGGCTTCGTATTTGGGATGGATCTAATCACAGTAGGGAGAGGTGGGGGGGGGGGGTTTATAACGCACAGATCACGAAACGCGGTTTGCGTACAGTGGCGGTATATTCATATTTTTTTTTGGCAGTATCTTAGCCACTTTTGCTATATCAAGGAGGGTTCTGTTTCACGGAGTCGCTGCTGGCAGCCATAATGCTCCCGTCAATGCGAGATATCTACCGCTGAACATTTCAAGACACGTTAGCAGAAGCTAATGTTTTCCTCCCAGAGAACAGTCTGTTCTACCTACGAAGACAACCAGTTCGTAATGCTTCTGTTGTGATAATGTCACAGCACGGTGTGTGTGTGTGTGTGTGTGTGTGCAGTGGCCACTGGCTGAGCAGTGCAATACTGTCGATCCCGGCCACACGTCCGACAGACGCCTGGTGTTCCAGCACACTTCCCTTCCGCCTTGTTTCAACAGCTAATCCCTTTAAGATGTTCTTAGCATGAAGCCCCGCTCTGTTCATCTGGTATTGAACTTGTTCGGTGTAATTTTCTTTCTGGATTGTCTGGGCGTCGCTGTGTCAGTGTGAAGTTACCGTGCCGTACCTTTTATACGAACCGCATTTTATTATGTCAGCTTTGCTTTTTTTTTTTTTGTGCCGAGCTGCGGTTAGGTCGTGTCGGGTGATCAGACAGACAGACAGCTTGCCGACAGCACATCCACTTGCCGAAGGCTTACTAATGAATTTAATAACGAAAGGGATTATTAAATTGCCTTCTCTACCGGAAAATCACGGGTAGAGGATCGCGCGCGCTCTGAGCGGGATCAAGAAACAGTTAACGGAGGCAATTTGCATTTTGCTGATTATATTCGTTATTTAAAGAAGAACTCTGAATAAAAAAATGTCTGCACTTCTCATCATGTTTACGGTTTTCTTTGTGTTCACGTTGCTTTAACAGGAGGCAGGAGGCGAGAGAAGTTTCGATGTCTTAGCGAATTATCAAATGCAAACGACAAACACTTTTGTCAAGACATTCTGTATTATTAAGTATTACTGGTTTCAATTATCGTCTGTTAAATTCCTTTCAGACAGACATCAAGCAGCCGCCATTGGCTGTACTATGTCAACATTAACATCAAAACAGAATATAATTATTTTTTGCATGTCGCTGAACGCCAGACGCCACGCTAATCAGAGACCTTTCATGTTATTTACTCTGTTTTCATTCGTGGAGGAAAATATTATTTGCATTTTGTATTCGTTCTGTCATGGTACACCCTGTGCCATCCGAAAGACATCGTTAGTAAGTGGCGCGGGATTTAAGTGTAGCCATCTGCACTGAAATCAAACCGTGTAATCTGAGGAGCCGACCACTGCCCAATAGCTTGTTCGATGACGATATTAACAGGAAATATTAATTCCCGTTTACCCTCAGCTACTGTGCACATTAACGTGCCACACTTAACATTATTTCGCAGTCTAATTAACCGAGAAAACTCGCGCGGTTGCTTTCATTTTCGTATTATTGCTCTGTACTTCCTACCGGTAACTGAAGGCGGTAAAGTGGTAATGTGATATCCCATTTTAGGCTGTGGGTTTCCCAGATGAGCTTTTCCATTGGTGCACCGTGACAAGCAGCAGCCCTTGAGGGACATTTTGAAGTCAACATTTTCACCGAATGCACCCGGTTTCTGCCATTTGTCGGCAAGGAATAAGACTATGATGCACACTGAAGCGTAAATACCATCCACTGCCCTTTCGTGTTCCCTTTCTTGTAACTTAGCAGCGAATCATATTACAATATTACTGTACACTATCTACACACAGTCGGTCACGAACCCCGTAGCCTGTAGGACGATATGCGTGGACATACTGCTTGCTCATCTCTGCCTGTCTTCCCTACGGCATGTGCTGAGGCCTGGCAAGCACCAGGCCGTGAAGGCCTGCAAGGTAAAGATCTGCAGAGGTTAAATCCGGATCTAGGTGAAGGTAAATTTCACCCTGTAACCGGCCATGAAGGCACAGAGGGGCTGTAGAGGTACAGCGTTACTCTTTCTCAACCTTGGCGCTAGGTAAGGTTGGGTGACGCTACGCCCCGGCCGCTCTACCTACGGGAATAACCCGGTGCGCATTGTAGAGGGGGCTGGGCGGGCCCCAGATCCCATCTGGACGGGAATGGAAAATCTCCCCCCCACCGGAGTTCGATCCCCGGACCGTCCTGCCAGTGACGAGTCGCTGTACCGACAGTTTTCTCGACCCACCATTCCAGATATAGATGCAGGTGAATGTGTCCGGCCACTTAACGGTAGTGTTTGTTAGAATATATGTGGACGATTTGCCATTTAAAAATGAAATTAAAATAAGATAAACAGTAACTAATTCCTTTTTTTACCATTCACAATTAGACACATGTTCATAGAACTTCTCTCCTCACAATGACTCGTCCTGTTCCACCCCACAATGTTGACCTCTCCCCCTTAATCACCTTGTATAATGTTGCTTCACACCTTACAGCCATGCCAGCAGCAGCTATACATTCTCGTACCTTCAAACAAGACGCTGCATCTTACGGCCCTCGTCATGCGTTAATATTTTCGAATCCTGCACGTGGCGTGGTTTTGTATCCAGTATTAGGTGTATTTTTTGTTACCTTTCGTATACAGAAACACTACGATAGGCTTATATCGTATCCGAGGAGTTCTACAAAATATCTGTGGGATTCGTAGCTTCAGAAAATGGTTCTGAGTTTGGACAAGCCTGTGCTGCAGCTGCCCACGTGAGTCCATTAGCCGCCGTGCAGAGTTTGTCGTCTGGAGATTAGGGAATCAATTTGTAGTCTGGTCGGACCGTAGTGTCAGTAGGTTAATGGGTTTGGTTGAAATCGGCTTCATTGTGGGATTAAATAACAAGTTAGCAGGGTGCTTATTTTTGCTTTCTAGTGGATATGCGTTATTTATTGTCGAGAAAATCTGTTGCTGCATGGCAGGCCAAAGGGGCACTTGGGAGGGTAATGTTATTATATGTCTAAGTTAGACTGTGGAAAGGTGCGGTTTATTGAACAGTCTGGCGATCACATATTAATGGTTTGAACCTCCAGGTTGTGTTGTGTTGTGTTGTGTTGTGTTGATCTTGATAGTGAATTTGTGAGCCATTTGTGTTAGACAAAAAATGTGAACGGATTTTGGGTGAGGTATACTACCGGCAACTAGTGAAACTAGTAACCTGGTAAACCTAGGGGCTGTTGTTGCAGTTGCTGAGGTGTTGCGCCATCTTTTGGTCGGTTTGTGAATTGGCAGGCTTTTTGATCTTGTTAGAGTTGTTGAGTGTAAATATGTTGTAATAAGGTTGGTTATAGACTGGATTTTACTGACGAAACCTCTGTTGCTTCGTACCAGGATGCACAGCAGGTTAACCCGGCAGAACTGCAGTGGTCCATTGCCCTCGCCATAAGAACCGTGTGTCGGTGTAGAATCGTAGTTGATGTTACAGGCGTCAGCATTTATGCTGTTTAAATTTTGAAACAAGGTGTTTGGCCTCTTCTGGACGGGACAATGACACAAAGTGACCTGACCTGATAGCATATCTGAACGGGCTTTGCGACAGAGCCTGGTAAGCAAGACGCCTTCTGCGGGCTTCGCTCTGGAAAGCTTGGCAAGAAATTCAGCTATGTAGCAGGTCTGTCTGGCTCAAAACGGATTCTGGGCCAAATGCGAAATCGAATTTGACACCTTGGGACACAAAATATGACTTCATATTCCTTCACCTTTCTTCATTTGTTATTATTTTTTCAGTGTGTTATGTAAAATGACCGCCTCTGTGGTCTAGTGGTCAGAGTTTCTGGCTACAGATACAGAGGTCCCGGGTTCGATCCCCGGCGCTACCAGATTTTCTGAGTAGTAGTGGGTCTGGAACGGGGTCCACTC
>Ga0123354_10019129_pt1 | contig 10754 bp, 9 predicted proteins | sample TergutLab28metaG_2_FD_97872 | JGI IMG/M metagenome (GOLD analysis project Ga0123354, IMG submission 97872) | Labiotermes labralis P4 segment gut microbial communities from Petit-Saut dam, French Guiana - Lab288 P4 | ecosystem: Host-associated > Arthropoda: Insects > Digestive system > Gut ... | reverse complement strand
CCTGTGGAAGCGCTTCTCGGCCGCCCGCACCACCTACACGCGTCGCCGCAAGGCCCATTTCGCCGAGGTCAGCGCCGCCAACGTGGTGGCCCAGGCCACCAAAGAGGCGATCATCGCCGAGGCGGCCCCGTTGGCCACGTCAACCGACTGGCGGGACACGGCCGAGGCCTTCCGCACGCTGATGAACCGCTGGAAGGCGGCCGGCTCGGCCGGGCGCCAAGCCGACGACAAGCTGTGGGGCGAGTTCCGGGCCTATCAGGACACTTTCTTCCAGGCTCGCTCCGCCGCCTACGATGAGCAAAGCGGCGAGTTCAAGGCCAACGAACAGGCCAAGGAGGCGATCTTGGCGGAAGCCGAGGCCGCGATCAAGACGCCCGTCACCGATCCTCAGCAGGCCCGCGCCCAGCTGCGCGGGTTCCTGATCAAGTACAACTCGCACGGACGGGTGTCGCGCGGTGCCATGCACACGTTCGACTCTCGTGTGCGGGCCCTGGAGAATGCCGTCCGGGAGGCCGAGGACGCCGAGTGGCGCCGCACCGATCCGCAGGCCCGGCAGCGGGCCCAAGACACGGTCGACATGTTCACCACCCAGATCACGAAACTGGAGCGCCAGGCCGACGATGCCGATACCAAGGGCGACACCAAGCGCTCGGCTCAGCTTCGGGAGTCGATCACCACGTACAAGACGTGGCGTGAGCAGGCACAGGCGGCCCTGGACGAGTTCGTCGTCTAGTGTGCTGACCCAGAATTGGCTTACTGCTTGACCCGGTAGATGTCGTACACGCCGGGTACCTTCTTGATCGACGCCAGCACGTGCTGAAGGTGCTTGGGGTCCGACGCTTCGAAGCTCAGCCTCATCTTGACGATGCGATCTTTCGTCGTCGTGATGTTGGCCGCCGTGATGTTCACCTTCAGATCGGCGAGAACCTTGGTGATGTCCGACAGCATGCCCGTCTGATCGAGCCCCTCGACCTGCACGCTGACCTCGTAGCCGACGGCTGCTGTCGGTGCCCACTCGACGGGCACGATCCGATCCTGCTGGGCCAGCAGTGCCCGGGCGTTGGTGCAATCCGTCCGGTGGACGGAAACCCCGTTCTCGCGGGTGATGAAGCCCAAAATGTCGTCACCAGGCAAAGGCGTGCAGCAGCGGGCCAGCTTCACCCACATGGACGGATCACCGTCGACGATGACCCCCACATCGTTTGTCGGGCGTCGCGACGACAACCGGTTCGTGAGTATCGGGCGATCTTCGAGGTTCTCCTCCATGGCCGGTTCGAGGCCGCCCTCGGTGCCGATCAGGCGCTGCACCACACCGGGGGCTCCCACCGTCCCCTCGCCGATGGCGGCGTACAGGGAGTCAACGTTGGCCACCTTGAAACTGTCCGCGACCGCCGTGAGGTGCTCGACGGTCAAAAGACGCTGCAATGGTAGGCCGGTCTTTCGCAGGGCCTTGGCGAGGGCATCCTTGCCCTGCTCGATGGCGTCCTCGCGGCGCTCCCTGGTGAAGTATTGACGAATCTTGGCCTTGGCCCGGGGGCTGGCGACGAAGGTCAGCCAGTCGCGGCTGGGACCCGCGGTCTCGGATTTCGTCGTCAGAATCTCGACCTGGTCACCCGAGTTGAGCTTGGTTTCCAGAGGCACCAGGCGTCCGTTGACGCGCGCGCCGATGCACCGCGCCCCGACCTCCGTGTGAATCTCGTACGCCAGATCGACGGGCGTCGACCCCGTCGGCAGGGCCACCACGTCGCCCTTCGGCGTGAAAACGTAAACCTCGTCCGAATTGATCTCGAAGCGCAACGTGTCGAGGAACTCGCCCGGGTCGTCGGCCTCTTTCGTCCATTCCCTCAGCTGGCGCACCCACGAGAAATCCATGGTGTCGACGTCGCCCCTGTTGGCGTTGGGGTTCTGCTTGTACTTCCAGTGCGCCGCCACGCCGTACTCGGCGCGTTGGTGCATGTCCCAGGTGCGGATTTGCAGCTCGACGGGACGCCCGCCCGGGCCCAGCACCGTCGTGTGCAGCGATTGGTACATGTTGAACTTTGGCAGCGCGATGTAGTCCTTGAACCGCCCCGGCAGCGGCGACCAGCGGTGGTGCATGACGCCCAAGGCCGCGTAACAGTCGCGCACGGAATCGACCAGGATGCGCAGTCCGACGAGGTCGTAGATGTCCTTGAACTCGCGGCCCCGCACGACCATTTTTTGATAGATCGAGTAGTAGTGCTTTGGGCGCCCGTAGACGGTGGCGCTGATCTTGCCCTCGGCCAGGTCGGCTTTGACGATGTCGATCACCTCGGCGAGCTGGCGTTCGCGCTCTGGCGCCGCCTCCGCCACCATGCTGACCACCTCGTCATAGACCTTGGGCTCCAAGGTCTGGAAGGCCAGATCCTCCAACTCCCACTTGATGGTGTTCATGCCCAGGCGGTGAGCCAGCGGGGCGAAAATCTCCAGCGTTTCCGACGCGATGCGCTCGGCCTTGTCGGGCTTCAGGTAGCCGATGGTGCGCATGTTGTGCAGGCGGTCGGCCAGTTTGATGAGCAGCACGCGGATGTCGCGGCTCATCGCGATGACCATCTTGCGCAGCGTCTCTGCCTTGGCCGCGGAACCGAACTCGACCTTGTCGAGCTTGGTGACGCCGTCCACCAGGCCGGCGATCTCCTCGCCAAAATCGGCCCGCAACTGCTCCATCGTGTAGCTGGTGTCCTCCACCGTGTCGTGCAACAGCGCGGCACACAGCGTCGCCTCCGTCATGCCCAGTTCGGCGAGGATCGTCGCTACCGCCAGCGGATGGGTGATGTACGGCTCGCCGCTGATGCGCACCTGGCCGTCGTGGTAATGCTCGGCGGTGCGATAGGCCCGCTCAATGAGCGCCAGATCGGCCTTGGGATGGACGGATCGGATGACGGTGAACAGCGGATCGAGCACAGCCGAATGGCTTGGCCTGGCGGCACCCCAGCGGGCCAGCAGGGACCGCATTATCGGACGGGTGGGTTCATCCGCCCGGTCATCGATGGGTTCGGCCAGGGCGGACGGCCGCGGCGCCAACTGTGTGTCCTCGCGCATCCCTCACCTCCATGCCCATCCCACTGTGGGGATAAGTCTAGTCTTGAAAAATGAATAATGGCCGGTTGATCCACACAGCGCAAGCGCTGGTTGATGACGTCATCAACATACCTTTCCTTCCCCGGCGCGGCGCCAACGCCGTCGCCACCGCCCGAAATCAACGGGCCGGCGGCGCCGTCACTGTGCTGCTGGCGGCCGCCCGCTCCGGTGCCCGCTGCGTTCACGCCGGGTCGGTCGGCACCGGCCCGGCGGGAGATCTGATCCGGTCGGTGCTGCAAGGCGACGGCGTGGCGGTGTCGTCCCCCGTGGTTGACGAAATCGACAGCGGTGTGTGCATGGTCTTCGTCGAGCCATCGGCCGAGCGCACGTTCGTCACCGTCCAGGGCGCCGAACGCCGGATCAGTATCGCGTCGCTGAATACCAGCGTCCCGCGGCCAGGCGACTTTGTCGCCATCTCGGGATACACCCTGCAGGGGCAAACGGCGACACCCCTGCTTGGCTGGCTCGACACGCTGCCCCCGGGCGTGGAGGTCGTCCTTGACCCGGGTGAAGCCTTTGCCGAGTTGGACGACGAGACGCGCGGCGCCGCCCTTGCCCACACCACAATCTGGACGTCGAACGCCGATGAGGCCAAGTTCATGACGGGCAGCCACGGCATGGCGAAAGCCGCCGAGATGCTTTTGGGTCTTCTGCGCCCCGGAGCGCTGGCCATTGTCAGGGACGGCCCAACCGGGTGTGCTGTCAGCGGCTGGGGTCAAACCACTGTCATCCCCGGGTTTCCGCAGACGCCCTATGACACCAACGGGGCCGGTGACACGCACACGGGCGTGATGATGGCCGAACTGCTGTCAGGTGCGAAGCCGGCGGTGGCGGCGCGGCGAGCCAACGCCGCGGGGGCTCTGAAAGTGATCCAGCGAGGCGCCGACACAATCCCGGCCGCCGCCGATATCGACGCGTTCCTGGCTGCTCAATAGGTGACGATGCTGCTGACAGAGTTGAGCCCGGCATCGGCCATGGCTTGACGCCCGTTCAGGTCGGTCAGCTCGATCAGCACGGTGGTATGAGACACGACCGCCCCAGCCCGCTCGATCAGCTTGGCCGCCGCTATCAGCGTGCCGCCGCTGGCCAGCAGGTCGTCAACCAGCAACACCCGTTGCCCCGGCTGCAGGGCGTCCTGATGCATCGACAGCGTCGACGAGCCGTATTCCAGGTCGAAGCCTTGCTCGAAGGTAGGCCCCGGCAGCTTGCCGGGCTTGCGGATCGGCACGAGGCCGACATGCAACATGACCGCCATCGGGGCCGAAAAGATGAAACCCCGCGACTCAATGCCGGCGACCGCGTCGATGTTGTCGGGCGACACCTCCAGCATCGCCACCAGGGCGTCATAAAGCCCCCTCGGCGAGCCGAGCAGCGCCGTGATGTCCTTGAATTGGATACCAGGCTTGGGAAAGTCAGGAATGTTGCGGATGAGTGCCTTCACGCGCTCGGTGGTCGCCGACATGCCTAACCTTTCCTTTGGCTGCGGGATTGACGAGCCGGCTGCGGACGTCCGGCTGAGGGCGCGTGGCGCACCTCGACCGGCACCGGCACCGCCGACACCTGGGCGCTGGCCAACGCCGGAACCTGCTCGGCCAGCGTGGTTGTGATCATCACTTGCGTCTGGGCCTTGCCCATGCGCCGCTCGACGCCTTCGCGGTGCAGCTTCATGGCCGGCTCGGCTTCTTTCAACATGCACAAGATCGGCGTGGCGATGAAGATCGACGACCACGCACCCGTGATCATGCCGACGAACATGGCCAGGCCGAGATCGGGCAGCGGGCCCTGCCCACCCAGCCAGATGACGCCGGCCAGCAGAATCGCCAACACGGGCAGCACGCCGACGATCGTCGTGTTGATGGACCGCACGAACACCTGGTTGACGGCCAGGTCGGCCGCCTGCGAATAGGAGAAGTCCTTCCGCTCCAGGTCGACGACGTTCTCTCGCACCTTGTCGAACACCACGACGTTGTCGTAAAGCGAATAGCCCAGAATCGTCAGGATGCCCGTGATGGTGGCCGGCGACACCGTGAAACCCACCATCGAATAGATGCCAACGGTCACTATCAGGTCGTGGAACAGGCCGATCATGGCCGCCAGCGACATCTTCCAGTTGCGGAAGTACAGGCCGATCATCAAGGCCACCAACACCAGGAAGATCACCATGGCCTGGATGCCCTTGCTGGTTATCTGCTTGCCCCAGGACGGGCCGATCAGCGTGTAGTTGACGCCGGCAGTCGGGTCGACCCCGGCCTTGGCGGCCAGCGCCTCACGCATGGTCGTCACCTCATCGGTGGTCAGGGTGCGCATCTGCAGGCGGACGGCATTGTTGCCCATCGTCGTCACCTGCAGGCCACCCATGTCCGGCAACCCGACAGAATTCGCGGTGGCCGTGTAATCGGTGATCGAGTTCGCGTCCACCGTGGTATTCACCTGGAAAACGGACCCACCAGTGAAGTCGACGCCCAAGTTGAGACCCCGGAAGATGATCGATGACAGGCAGGCGACGACCAGGATGCCGGAGATCAAGAACCAGATGCGGCGCTTCTCAACGAAGGCGATGTTGAAGTCGGACACATACAGCCGGTGGGCGAAGCTTTCGTGGTTGATAGTTCGGACCTTGGCCGGCTTGGCCTCTTTGGCCTTCTTTGTGTCGTCGGACGGTGCCTTGTCGACGGCTTTGACGTCCTCGACGTCCTCGACGGCTTTGACGTCCTCGACGCTCTTGACGGCTTTGACGTCCTCGACGCTCTTGACGTCATCGACCGCGTCAGCCGAGGTTTTCTTTTTGGTTGCCATCTCAGGCCTCCTTGTCGGTCACGCGAGGCTTGACGGTGCCGGTGCTGGCGCGGCGCCCGCGCAGGGCTTCCGGTGTGACACCCAGATGCGCGGCGTCAAAGCCCGACAGCGGACGACCAGAGCGGAAGTAATCACGTCTGGCCAGTAACGTCATCAACGGTTTACTGAAGAAGAACACGATGAACAAGTCGATCATCGTCGTCACCAGCAGGGTGAAAGCGAAGCCCCGCACGTCGCCGATGGCCAGGAAGAACAAGACCAGTGCGCTCAGCAACTGCACGGCGTCGGCCACCACGATGGTGCCCCGGGCTTTGATCCAGCCGCTCTCAACTGAGTGTGTCAGGGAGTAGCCGTCACGGATCTCGTCACGTATTCGTTCGAAGAAAATGATGAACGAGTCGGCGGTCACACCGATGGCCAGAATCGCGCCGGCGATACCCGGCAGATTCAGCGCGAAACCGACCGTGGTGCCCAGCAGCACGATGGCCGAGTAGGTGATGACGGCGGCCGAAATCAGCGAGCCCACCACGATGACGGAAAGGCCGCGATAGTAGAACATGGCGTACAACATCGTCAGTATCAAGCCGATGATGCCAGCCAGGATGCCAGCGCGGAGTTGCTCGCCGCCCAATGTCGGGGAAACGGTGCTGACGGATGACGCGTCAAACGACAGCGGCAGCGACCCGTAGTTCAGCACGCGGGCCAGATCCTGGGCCTGCTGCTGCGTGAAACTGCCGGTGATCTGAGCCTGGCCACCGGGGATCGACTGGTCAACCCGCGGGGCCGAGACGACCGCGCCGTCAAGCACGATGGCGAACTGATTCATCGGCGATGTCTGATTGACAAGCTTGGCGGTGGCCTGGGCGAATTCGTCGGTGCCAGTGGCGTCGAAGCTCAGCGTCACCTGGTAGGCAACCCCGCCCTGCGGAATGCCGGACTGGGCGCCGGTGACCCGCTGCCCCTGAACGATGACCGGGCCCAACAGGTACTTCTGGTAGTTGGAATCGCAGGCAAACAGCGGCTGGTCCCACACATCGACGATCGGCGTGCCGTCCGGGTAGTAGAGCGTGCCGTTGGGGGCCGGGGTGCCGTCGGGCAGCGTGCCGTTCTGCACGACCATGGCGCAGGACCAGTTGGTGAAATCGGCGGTGTCCTGGGCGGTCGGCTGCCAGTTCAGCAAATCGGTGAGCGAGGTGTTCGGGTTGCTGCCGGCAACCGTCGGGCGGGACGTCGGCGGGGCTGTGGGAAGCGCCGGGGCGACGCGCCGAGCCGGCGTGTCTGTCGATGTGGGAACCGTCTCTTCTGGCGAAACAACCGTCTCATCGGCGGACGGTGTGGCCGACGGGGACGTGGCGGTGTCGGTTGGCGACTCTGACGGCGTCGGCTGGACCGGTGTCGGGGGTCCCGATTGGGCAACCTGGTAGACGTTGCGGAAACCCAGCTGGGCGGTCTTGCCGACCAGGTTGACCAGTTCCTGCGAGTCGACGCCCGGCACGGCCACCTGAATCTGGTTGTTGCCCTGCAACTGCACAGACGAGTCGCCCACACCCAGCGAGTTGACGCGCTGCTGAATGATGTTCAGAGCCTGTTGCATGGCGTCGGCGCTGGGCGCTCCGCCGGTGTTGCCAGCCGTGGCGGAAGACGTCGGCTGGTCGGTCGGCTGGTCCGTCGGGGAGGCCGTCGGCGATGTGGAATCGACTGGGACGGGCGGGGCATTGGTGTCGGCTCGGGCAGTCAGGGTGACCGTGGTGCCGCCGCGAAGATCAAGCCCCAGCCGGGGCGTCCAGGTGGCACCCAGGGCCATCAGGCCATACAGGCACGCGATGATCAGCACGAAGGCTGCCAGCTTGTGACCCGGTTTGTAGTTCTTGTCCATGACTTCCTTGCGTCACTTCTTGGATTGGGTACCCGGTGCGGGCTTTGCCTCGTCCGCCGGAGGCTCGAAGTCGGGCGCCTCATCGGGCTTGGGAGTTTCCTCCTCCGCGGCCATCTCGATGGCGTTTGGCTCGCTGGCCGTGCCCTCGATCTGTTCATGCTCGTCGGCGTACTCGAACTCTTCTTCCGCCTCCGTCACCACCTTGGCCACCGCCGGCTTGACAACCGTGACCGCCATGCCAGGCGCCAGCTCGACGACCATCTGCTTGTCACCCACGGCTTGGACCGTGCCAAACAGGCCCGACGTCAGCATCACACGCGCCCCAGGCTGGATCGCGTCCATCATATTCTTCTGCTCGGCTGCCCGCTTCTGATTCGGACGAATCATCATCAAGTAGATGAAACCACCAATGATGACGATGTAGATCAGCCAGACCCAATTCCCCACAATGAATTCCGTTCTGTGGTTGACGAAAGGCGCCTGAAGAGCACGCCCATGAACGCCGATTACGGCGCACCGCACTATTCTATCCAGAGATTGGCACTTGTCCTAGCCGAAAAGCCCGGGCGGGTCACTTTGGGGCGGCGCCAAGCCCAAATGACGCCACGCCGCCGCTGTGGCGACACGCCCGCGCGGGGTTCGCATCAGGAAGCCCTGACGCACCAGGAAGGGCTCCGCCACCTCCTCGACGGTCTCGGGCTCCTCGCCCACGCTGATCGCCAGGGTCGAAAGACCGACCGGCCCACCGCCGAACTTGCGGCAAACCGCCTCCAAGACGGCCCGGTCGAGCCGGTCAAGGCCCAAGGCATCCACCTCGTACAGTTCCAGGGCCCGGTTGGCGACGTCCAGCGTCAGTGCGCCGTCCCCGTGAATCTGGGAATAGTCCCGCACGCGGCGCAACAGCCGGTTGGCGATGCGGGGCGTGCCGCGCGAGCGGGTGGCGATCTGATGGACGGCGTCGTCGTCAAAGCGCAGCCCCAGCTTCCCGGCAGACCGGGCGACGATGCCCTCCAGGTCGACCGTCTGATAGAAGTCCAGTGTGGCGGTGAATCCGAAACGGTCACGCAACGGGCTCGGCAACAGGCCCGCCCGGGTTGTCGCGCCGACCAGCGTGAAGTGCGGGATTTCGATCGGGATGGCGGTCGCCCCGGGCCCTTTGCCGACGACGACATCAACCCGGAAATCCTCCATGGCCAGGTAAAGCATCTCTTCGGCCGGGCGCGACATCCGGTGAATCTCGTCCAGGAACAGCACCTCACCCGTCACCAGACCGCTCAAGATGGCCGCCAGATCGCCGGCATGCTGGATGGCCGGCCCAGACGTGATGTGCATCGGTGCGCCCATTTCGCCGGCGATGATCATGGCCAAGGTTGTCTTGCCGAGGCCTGGGGGTCCTGACAACAACACATGATCGGGCGGCGTCCCCCGATGCTTGGCGGCGGCCAGCACCAGACCGAGTTGATCGCGGACCCGCGCCTGTCCCTCGAACTCGTTCAGGCTGGACGGACGCAGCGTGGCCTCTGTGGCGTCGTCCTCGGGTTGGCGCCAAGGGTCGAGAGTTGAGTTTTCGTCCATGTCAGGCCCTCGCCAATCCTTGCAGCGCCGCCCGCATCAGCGTGGAAACCGAAACTGCCGGGTCGTCCTCGACCATCGAGGCGACGCCATCGGCGGCCGATTCCGCCTGTTTGACCGGCCAGCCCAGGCCTTCCAGGCCGCTGACGACCTGATCGCGCCAGCCATTGGCTGCCGACGCACTGGTCTCGTCGGCGCCCGCCGCGGCCAAGAGCACGGGCACCTTGTCTTTCAATTCGATGACCAGCCTCTGGGCGCCCTTGCGGCCGATGCCCGGCACGCGGACCAGCGCCGCAAAATCCTCGCGACGGACGGCGTCGGCCAGGCCGACCGGGCCAAGTGCCGCCACCACGGCCAGGCCGATTTTCGGGCCGATGCCGGTCGCCCCGCGCACGGTATCGAAGCACAGGCGCTCGGCCTGCGTCAGGAAGCCGTACAGGGCCATGGCGTCCTCGCGGACGATCAAGGAGGTGAACAAGGTGACGGTGGCGCCCACCGCCAGCCCGCTGGCGGTTTGCGGCGGGCAGAGCACTGCGAAACCCACCCCACCAGCCGACACCACAACCGTGGACGCGTCAACGCCCACCACCTGGCCTTGCAGTTGTGCGATCATTCTTTCAGCCCCCTGGCGTGGGCGGCGACTGCCGCCGCATAACGGTTGGCGGCCCCGCCGCGCCACAGATGGCACAGTGCCAGAGCCACGGCGTCGGCCGCGTCGGCCGGTGTGGGCGGGGCATCCAGTTGGAGTATGCGCATGACCATGCCGCCCACCTGAGCTTTGCCGGCCGCCCCACTGCCGGTGATCGCGGCCTTGACCTCGGTCGGGGTGTGGGTGACGACGGGCAGCCCGCGCTGGGCGGCCAGAACCATGGCCACGCCGGCGGCTTGGGCCGTGCCCGTCACGGAATGCAGGTTTTGCTGGGTGAACACCCGCTCGACGGCCACGGCATCGGGGCGGAACCGATCGAGCCATTCGGCCAGACCCTCACTGATGGCCAGCAGCCGCTTCGCCGGGTCCAGATCGGACGGCGTGCGCACCACGCCGGCATCAACGAAGACCGGCTTTTTGCCCAACGTCTGCTCGACGACGCCGACGCCACACCGTGTCAACCCTGGGTCAACCCCGAGTACGCGCATGACACTAGTCTTCCTCGGCCAGCTTGGCCTCGACCTCGTCGGAGTACTTGGCGTTGGTGTAGACATTTTGCACGTCGTCCAAATCGTCCAGGGCGTCGACGACGCGTTCGATCTTCAGCGCCTGCTCGACGTCGTCAACGCCCTGATCGAAGGACGGCCAGAAGACGACATCGGCCGACTCGTAGTCGAGCCCGGCGGCCTGGATGGCCTTGCGGACGTCGACCAGGTCGGGGGCGTCGGTCAGCAGGGTGAAGCCTTCACCTTCGTCGTTGAT
>Ga0123354_10019125_pt1 | contig 10755 bp, 9 predicted proteins | sample TergutLab28metaG_2_FD_97872 | JGI IMG/M metagenome (GOLD analysis project Ga0123354, IMG submission 97872) | Labiotermes labralis P4 segment gut microbial communities from Petit-Saut dam, French Guiana - Lab288 P4 | ecosystem: Host-associated > Arthropoda: Insects > Digestive system > Gut ... | reverse complement strand
GCTTCAGCAACAATTTCAGTTGGAGCTTCAACTGTTGCAGTTTCCTCAAAAGATGCTTCAGCTGGAACTTGAAGTTCAACATTTTCTACCGGAGCATCAGCAACGATCTCGACTGGAGCTTCAGTTGGAGCTGATTCGATTGGAGCTGATTCTCCTGGGGTTGTCTCCATAGTTAGAGTTTCGAGCGGGGTTGGTTCAACTGATGTAGTCTCTGCGGCTGGCACTGTTTCCACGTTTGCGGATTCGATTGTGGCAGTTTCAACCGGAATTTCCATGGGAGCTGATTCAACCGGTGCTTCTGTTTTTGGAGGTGTTATTTCTGGAGTTGCAGGGGCTTCAACTGGTTTTGAGACGCCAAAGAGCTGGTTTGTTGCGTCTTTTATTATGCCCAATTCATTTTTGGTTGTTTCAAGGGTTATTGAGAGAAGGTTGATTTCTCGGACATATAGTTCTTCGTCGATTTCGCCCACGACATGTTGGATTTCATAATTGGCAAGGAGCATTTCAAGCGTTTTTAGTTGGTTTTCTAGTTCTTGGGTTTTAGCTTGCATTTTTTCTCCGAGGTCTTGGCGTTGTTTTTCGATTTCAGTGATTGCTTTCACGATATCTTCTGTGAATGAGTCACGTGTTTGTTGTGAGATTTTGCCTGAGGCACAAAGGCTGTCTATGGCCTGCTTCTTTTTTGTAGCAAGGTCGTATTCTTCATTTAATCTTTTAAACGTGTATTTCCATGAAATCATTATTGGTTGGCACCGCAGTGGAGTATCGCAGAATCAGAGATAACGTTTGTTAACATGCACATATATCGGTCACTATTAAAAACTGCTGGAACAGCAAAAAAAGAGCGGTTTTGCAGTAAAAAACAGCCGCAACAAACAGGTTTTATGTTTATCAATACAGCAATTTTTTATGTCCCTAAACATTTGGACTATCACGTTTATGTTAATTTAGAGATACTTCAAACACAATTATATAGATATACATGATCACCATTTTTTGTCGTCAATCATAAACTCAGAAAAACAGCACTCAAACAAACCATTGCCAGCACGCAATAACCAGTATTTATTGACAGCAACCACCCATGTGTCACCATATTTTCACAGATGAGAGACTGAGCAAAGTTATCTGTGAGTGGTTTTTTTGAGAAGTTTCTTTTTAGGAAGTTTGGGTTTTTTTACTCGGGTTGTATCAGCAGTCAAACGATCACCCATAAAGTAATATCTGCATCAGATATAAAATAAACGTTTAATACAGTTTCTTGACTCAAAAAAATAGCTAAAGATCATGTTGTTATTTTTTGTTGCCGCTTGGGAACCAGTTTAGCAGCAGACCCGCCGTTGAAAATATCGAAATACAATAAATCTTCTCGGAAAATTATGCATCAATTTGCTTGTTTGTATAGAGCAAGTTTAATTCATGTTTGGCTGTCTGGAATGGTATGAAAAAGCATCTAGCGTAAAGAATGTTAAACAGTTATTTAGCTTAAAAAAAGATATATGCCACCATTACTTTTAGTTATGTATTATTTGCAGAGGGGTATATGGCATGGCTACTAAGTCTAAGTCTGGTTTGCATGGTTCACGACGTAAAACATTGTTAGTTGTTGTTTTGGTTGTGATTGTGGTGTTGGTTACTTCTTTGTTTGTGTATAGGTTTTTGGTAGTAGATAATGGGCCTATACGTGTTAAAACGGCGGCTGAGCTTAGAGACGCTGTTAATAAGGCAGAAATGGGTTTGCATATTGATATTGCCCTCACTAAAGACATCACGCTTGGTCCTGTGCTCAATATTCCTGGAGGGACAAATATTACTCTAACAAGCGCGGCTGAGAATGACTTTTTTAGACTGATTGGTCTGGATAGCCAGAAAGTTATTACTGTTGATGGCGGCGCAGTGTTAACCCTTGACGGCATTATCGTAACTCATGGGAACGGTGATAATGGCCAGGGGATACTTGTTAATGAAGGCGGGACACTCATCATGCTTGATGGCGAGATTTCGGGCAACACTAACCCTTGGGGTATGGGTGGGGGTGTAGCCATTAATCCTGGCGGCGTTTTTGAGTTAGTTGGCGGGGTGATTTTGGATAACACCGCAACAGGTGGAGGAGGCGTGTACAACGAAGGCGTGTTTAAAATGACTGACGGCCAGATTACCAACAACCAAGCTACAGGCGGAAACAGCAACTATAATGAAGGAAATGGCGGCGGAGTATATGTCGGAGAAACGGGTTCGTTTACTATGTCGGGTAATGCAGTCATTGATAGCAACACAGCCCACAGATATGGCGGCGGAGTATATGTGATCCAGCGGGCTTCGTTTAGGTTATCGGATGGTAAAATTTCGGGCAATACCGCATTTGGCGGCGGGGGCGTGTACACTGGAGGTGTGTTTGAAATGACTAGCGGCAAGATTACCAATAATCAAGCTGTAGATGGAAATGGAGACGGTGATGATGTCGATGGCGGCGGAGTATATGTCGGAGAGGCAGGTTCATTTACTATGTCAGGTGATGCAGTCATTGATAGCAACACAGCCCACAGATATGGCGGCGGAGTGTGTGTAGCTTTTCGTTCTTCGTTTAGTTTATCGGATGGTAAAATTTCGGGTAACACCGCTGCTTCTGGCGGGGGTGTGGGTGTGTGGTTTGGTTCTTTTAGCATGTCAGGCGGCATGATTACTAATAACAGAGCCACCAACTATGGGGGTGGCGTGTATAACTGGTATGGGTATGGAACGATCAATAGGTCGGGTGGTGAAGTTTCGGGTAATACCGCTGATGTTGGCAACGACAGCTATTAACTAACAAATAAACCCATCAAAACTCACTAGACCTTGGCTCCTCAGAAAAGCAGGAGCCACAGCACCTATTTTTATGGAACTTCAAGAGTGATCGGACATGCCAAAAACGATAGCTACCTAAGCAGGCGTATTTGCGGCATAATTAGCTTGAAAACAAACTAATCCCCGAGAGGTCACAACTATACAGCAACAGAGAACAAAGAGATAAGGACACCTTTGGATGTTTTACAATATGATATAGTGCGGTCAATCAAAACTAGAGCATAATGAGAGTAAGTTCACTCAAGCAGACGTAAGAGTTGATGAATTGTCTACACAAGAATCATGTCGCAATGTTTAAGCAGCTTCTTGGCTTGTTTGATTCTGCATCTATGGGTCAAATAGGCGCTAAACCAGAGCAGACCGCTAAAACCAAGCACATGTATTATTATCCACAAATCTAACATTATATTCCCCTCTATGTCTCCAGGTCTACAGAAGGGTTTATTTAATTTTCCATTCCCTAAAGAAAAATCAGCGGGCAAAGCGGGCGTCTAGATTTATTATTTTTGTGTGTCATAGTTTATTTGTGTGTTTTTTGAGGCGTATTTTTGAGATATAGAGAAATTTATCAGCAGGCTAAACAGATTGATCACTTAATAGACAAACAGGCAGATAAAGAGAAACACTTTCCAACTCGAGAGAAACTCGAAGAACTAGTGCTGAAAAATTTTTCGGTGTTCTATGTTGTGGGTTGGGGCAGGCACAAAGTCATCTTTGGCAGCTATAGAGCAGACCAAAGAGTTGTTCTCAAGATAGGCCTCCATAGAAACATCGAAAGTGATCACCATGCCTACAAGGCAGTTCCTGAGCAGAAACGGCATCATTTTTTTGCTAAAATCTACTGGCATACCAGATACTGTATACTGCAAGAATATGGATTGCCCGCACAACCAACCCCAGAGCAGATACAGGAGTTTAGATATGCCTTGGCTAGGTATGGTATAGTCGATATTAAAGCAACCAACCTGCGCATGATTAAGGGTGAGCTACGGCTGGTTGATGCCAATACAACACGCTTGCCCATGCCTATAATTCAGCAAAAACTATCAGACCTCAAACGGATGATTTTCAAAAAACTGGGCCTCCGCTAAGCCCTGCTTTGAAATACTTTGTTTAGCCGTAAAGGTGTGCAGAAAAGATATCAAGCAACAACCCAATACCCCTTGATGTCATCTAGTCAAAAAGCCGCCGTTAGCACGCAAAATCCGGAGAATTGGTTAATAGATGTCATAAAGCATCTCAATCATAGCGTGCTTGAGCAAAATCAGGTAGTTACCCGCGCCAATAGCAGTCTTTGTGTTCTCTGCAAAGGGTCGCGGTTTCTTTGCGGTAAAACCCGATGCCCCATCATGGTTAAAGTCAACACTTTTCTCAAAAGTGTACCTTTGATGGACAGTCAAGATATTGCAGGCAGCTCTCCGCCCAGTGTCTTTATCGGACGAATCGGCTACCCCCAAGTCTACATCGGACCACTGGTACCACCCATTCAAGAAGACACAGGCATATACGATTTACCGGAGCAGTGGTTTGGCAAATCGATAGATGAGATTGTAGGCTTTCGCAGCATGCTTATCCGCGGCAAGCATATGGTTAATGTAAACAAACTCCATCAAGCAGGCAAAATCCTCGATAAAACTCGAGAGTTAGCACTTGTGGATAACAGCGTTGACACTGAACTTAACCTAACTAAAAAACCGCAAGGTTCCATAACACTTAGCGATGATGTGCAACCATTTGGGCCCTCAGCGCCTATTCGCGATCTCAGGGTTGGTAACGCACGCTACAATGACAAGATAGAGAAAGCTTACTATGACACAGATCTAGGGTCAATTAATGCGGTTGTGGATCTCTACAACAAGGGCGTCATGGTTAGCAAGATTCAGAAGGCCTTCAGCGTAGGTGCGTTTGGAGTAGAGAAGAGGCGGCGATTGGTGCCCACGCGATGGAGCATAACCGCTGTGGATGATATCATCTCAAAGAGCTTGGTAGCGAAGGTGAAAACATTTCCGGAGATCAACGAATACCAAGTCTATGAATCGATCTATCTCGACAACATATTTGAGATCCTCTTAATCCCCGCTCAGTGGAGCTATGAATCCATAGAGGCATGGTACCCCGGTACTGCATGGAATCCCAATGGCACAAGCACTGCCATATACAGTGACTGGGAAGACAACAACGGTCGAACCACCTACGCAGCCATCGGCGGCTGCTACTACAGCGCCCGCTTAGCTGTCTGCGAACGCCTCCAAAAAGAACGCCGCCAAGCCACCGCAATTGTGCTACGCGAAGCCCGCCCGGGTTATATCATGCCCATCGGTGTCTGGCAAGTTCGAGAAAACGTCCGCAACGCAATGCACCAACAACCCTACAAATTCAAAACACTCGCCCAATCCCTGCAATTTATCGCAACACGATTTGAGATTCCCCTGCAACGCTGGATCCTGCAAAGCGAACTCTTAAAAAGAACACTATTTCAAAGACGCATAAGTGACTTCTTTACACCCAAACAGGACACATAAACAAACAATAACCCACATAACCTGTGGAAATGAGGATTTGAGACAAAAATATTTGTGTCCGGTTTTCTTTATTGTACGTAGGTAATTGAGATGGCCCTCTCGGTAGTAGCTAGTTACAGTTTTAGACAGCATTTTGCTGTTTTAGCAAACCAAGCCTACATGTGGTGCACTGATTTTGATCCTCAAGATCATGTATTGATGGGAGACCTTAACGCTAAACGTGAAATCATACCTACCTCAGAGAGGTGTATAACTTTAAAGGATACCTTTCAAACAGAGAAGGGCACAGTAGTGAAAGAAAAGCTTGTGCAACTCGATCCCGACCAGTTATGTTGGGTCGCGATACATCTGTCGGGTCCAAATAGATGTTCTAGGTTCATCTACACAATCTCTGCAGAAAAAGACGGCTCCAGCCTTGAGTTTAGAGCAAACCACATCGAATACCAAAACCTAACCCAAAAACAAACCGAACAACTAACAAAACAACTACGCAAACATGATGCAGATGTTTGGGCGCTTTTGGCTAAAGCCATGAAAAAAGAACTGCGCACATAAGGTTATGACAAGTTTAAAAAGCAGAACTTTATACCTTCACTGACCACACATGCCTAGCTTTGCGGCTAAACAACTCGTACTGCCCTTCTGGGCTCAAAAAAACAAAGAACCCCAAGAGGCAGCCGCAATTTTTGCCGTTGCAGAACTAAACAGAAACCGAGGCGGAGGGTTACTATCAAAACAACCCCCCGAAAAACTCGTATGCATCACTAAAATCGGCTACCCCCTGTGGATGTTTCCAAAAAATGGCACCACCCTAATATTTGACGGTTTAAACGACAAAGACTACAACATACCCTACACAGAAATACCCTCCCCTGAAACATTCACAACCAGCCTAGAACAAAAACAACACCCCCGCGAAAACTATGCCACCTTCTTAGCGGATCATACCAACTATTTCAGTCAACCCCAAAAAGAGAAGCACTTCACTTTGAGGGGCTTAATTGCTGAAGAAGAATTTAGAGAAGAAATCAGCAACTATAGAAAAGAAGCCATCGAAACAACCCAACCAGACACCTTGCTCTCACCCACACTTGAAGAAGCAACCATTGCCGCTACAATACAGGAACTAGGTAAACTTGAGGGGTCACTTAGAGCAGAAGAAGAAAAACTCGACAAATGCCTCCAGCTTCTAAAAAAAACAACTAATCAATACATAACCGAAATTGACTATCAAATCGCGGCAACAACCGAGGAAGCGGATGCAAAAATCAAAGCTCAAGAGGAACTGGACAAACCCCAAACAACTAAACTTAACAAAGAATACAGTCGAAAACTCAAAAACCTAACAGAGAATTTTGAGGGAAAACTGGATAGTTTTGTGAAGCTACAACTTAAAATCCAAACCTCAATAGAGAAAACCCAAGATAATATTGAACAGTATAAGCAGGAAGCTAAAGCACATGCCAAAAAAGGGCATAAAATCTATGAAAAACGCTGGAAAGAGAAAATTAAAAAGGCTGAAAAAGAGCTCTCTGAACTTAAAAAAGAAATGAAAAAAATCGATGAATCAACCAAAAAGACATCTAGACAAAAAGAGCAAGATATAGCAGAGCTTAATTTTGAATGGGACACCAAAATAAAGTTAGTTTGTCAGCCGCTTGTTGTCCTTGAGGAAACCAAAAATGCAAAAATCACGGCGTTTAGGCAAGAAAGTATTCAGCTACGTGAGATAGAGAAGCCGGTATTGGAGGGTATAGAGAAAACGCTCAGGTATAGAGCGGTAATCGAGGCAGTCTTTGAGGGTTTAGGGTTTAGTGACCCCGCACTTAGAGCACCAAGTGTGGTTTATGTGCCCTTCTATGTGGTTAGATATAAGACTGATTTAGCCATACGTTACTTGTTTATTGCACCCTCAATAATCCAGAAAGCTGATTTTAGCTCAAAACTCAAAGGTGCATTGGGCATGTCAAAAACTAGAGATTTGCTTGCACCACGTTTCAACTCCGTAGCCAATTTTATCAAACAAGCTCAAGAGTATACTCAAAAAAACAGTGCCTTTGAGAAACAATTTTGGGGTTTAGCTGAGAAAAATAACTTGCTTAAAAACAGCACTTTTCAAACAAACATCAAAAACGGATTGAGTATGCTCCAAGAGGAGGGCCATCTTTCTCAACGAGAAATCGAAACCCTAATTCGGCAACTTGAAGCCTAAGGTATCAAATCAAAACTTATGTACTCCCCTTATACTATATAGGTTGCATGCATATGGTTGATGATAACGGGTACATACTAAAGGTTTCAAATCTATGTGTAAAGATGCAACATCAAGTTTTACTTGATCATATCAACTTTAAGGTAACAAGAGGCACCACCTTAGCGGTTTTAGGACCCAATGGCGCGGGTAAAACTGTGCTTTTCCGGACTCTGCTAAATCTTGTTCCCCACACGGGTTCAGTGGAGTGGATGGAAAAAACTAAAATCGGCTATGTTCCTCAGTATGTAACGGTTTCAGATATACCCATGACGGTAAACGAGTTTCTCTCTATGGGAAACGGAATCAGCGTTGGGGATGCTTTGGATATGGTTCGCTTGAGCAACGCAGGTATTGAAAATAAACGGCTTGGAGTTCTCTCAGGGGGACAGCTACGGCGTGTACTAATTGCGTGGGCGTTGAGCGGTAATCCTAATGTTTTGCTTCTTGATGAGCCAACAACCGGGGTGGATATGGACAGTGAAGAACCTATCTATCTGTTGCTCAATGAGATTAAAAAGAAACAAAAAATGACTATATTACTCATCACACACAACATTCACATTGTACAAGAATATAGTGATGATCTGCTAGCACTTAACAAATGCGTTACCTTCTATGGGCCCTCCTCAGATATAGTCAAACATGAGGTTCAGCATCAGATCCATGGCGGACCGGTCTGTGTTGAAACTACGCGGAGAGGAACCTAACTGCTTGATGCAACTTTTTTTTATAGTTTGTTTCTTGCCATATTTGTAGGCGCTGCCGCAGGCTATCTAGGATCTTTGATGGTTCTTGAAAAGATGGCTCTTGTGGGCGATGCGCTCTCACATGTAGCATTACCGGGTTTGGCTCTGGGTACTGTTTTGCACTTTAATCCCTATATCGGCGCGTTTGCTTTTTTGTTTGTAACAGCCATTATCATCTGGCAGATTCAGCGTACAACCAAGCTTTCCTTTGAGGCTCTTGTGGGTGCCATGTTTACCTTAGCGTTAGCTTTGGGTATTTTCATGTATGGTGGTGAACTTGAAGCGCTTGAAGAGGCGCTCTTTGGGGATATCTCGCAGGTTACTTTGATGAGTACGGGTGTAGCGGCCATTGTTTGTGTTGTTGCCATTGTGTTAACCAAGATTATCTATGATAAGCTGGTTTTGGTGATGATTTCTGAGGATTTGGCGGTATCTAAGGGGATAAATGTGGCGCGGACTAATCTGCTCTACTTGTTTTTGGTCTCAGTTGTGGTTGCCATAGGCATTCAAATTGTCGGCACCCTGCTTGTGGGTTTTCTGGTTATCGTACCGGCTATAGCAGCTAAAACGCTTAGCACCCGTATGAAACGCTATGCACTGTTTAGTTCAGTCTTTGGGATTATCTCTGCTGCAGGAGGCGTTTTGCTTTGGGGTTTTGTCGAACCGATTTTAGAGTTTCCAGGTCCGATGGTGGTTTTTGTAGGAATTGCTATATTTGTTGTTTCATTGATAATTAACTGGCGACTTAAACTAACTTCATAGGGAATAGATATGAATCGATATAGCGGCAAAACTTCAACAGCCATAATCCCCTACCCCGACAACAAAATTCTACTCATAAAACGCAACACCCCACCCTTTATTGGTTATTGGGCGCTTCCGGGTGGTCGAATGGATCCGGGGGAAACTGTTGAGCAAACAGTTATTCGCGAAGTCAGAGAAGAAACGGGGTTAGAGTCCGTTGTTGTGGAAGTGATTGGGGATTATGTTGAGAAGGGTAATAAGGATAATGTGGAGTACGAATACTATCCTAGGTGTTTTGTTGTTAGGATTGTTGGTGGTGAGTTGCGAAAGCAGGATAGTGAAGTGCAGGAAATGCAGCTTTTTAGTTTAAATGCTCTGCCTACGCCTTTGGCGTTTGAGCATGAAAAAATGTTAGAGGATTATGTTTCACGCCAAAAGCGTGAACCATAACTACTATTATTTAGTATTTGTTGGTTTTGTCTGTTGCGGCTGTTGCGGTGCTGGCACGGGGATTATGGAGGAGGCTTTGTTGAGGTTTTCCTGCTCGTTTAGTATCAGTGAGATGGCTTTGCCTTCGGGTACGATGATTTTGGTGTTGTTTTGTAGTGAGGTCATTATGGTTTCTAGTTGTTTGAAGGTTATGGCGCTGTCTTTGAAGTAGGTTGTTAGGGCTTCGTTGCGTAGTTTGGTTGCTTCTGCGTCACCTTCTGCGATGGCAATAGTTGCGGTTTTTTGGCCTTCGGCTTGTAGGATGGAAGCTTGTTTCATGCCTTCGGCGCGTTGGATGGAGGCGTTTTTTTCTCCGCTTGCTAGGGTTGCTTGTGCTATGGCGGTTTTTTCGGCTGCTTGGCGTTCGTTGTCTGCTTTTAGGACTGATTCCATGGAGCTCATTAGGCCGCGGGGGGGTTCGAGGTCTTTGATTTCGGCTCGGACGATTTCTATGCCCCAGTCGCGTGTTTGTTCGTCGAGGGCGTCTTTTAGTTTTGCATTGATGATGGGTCGTGAGGTGTTGGCAACGGCCATGTCCATGCCGCCTATGATGTCGCGGAGCACGGTGCGTGAGAGGGTGTCGATTTGGGATTCATAGTTGTTGACAAAGTATTGTGAGGCTTTAACCGAGTTTTCTTCGGGTTTGACTTTGTAGAAGACTACTGCGTCTACAGCCATGAAGACTTTGTCGCGTGTGATGACGTCTTGGCGTTGCACGGGAGTCATGCGTTCGGTGATGTTTACTTTGATTATGCGGTCGACAAAGGGTACAAGTAAAGTTATACCCGGTTGAACAAAGCGCTGGTATTTGCCAAGGCGTTCAACTAATCCTCTCTCGGTGGGTCGGACGATGCGTAGTGATGTGATGATTACATAGATAAGGACTACTATGGGGATGATTATAGCCATTATTTGTATTATATCTACCATTTCAATTTCTCTCCCTTTTGCTCGCCTATTATACACAATGCAGACAATTTAAAGCTTGTTATTAGAAATCGCACCATTTTAGCGTCGTTTAGGATTTCTTTTGTCTTGTCCCAAAATAATTTCCCACCCGAGTTATCTTACGACACACTACCTCACCACCCAAACTCTGCAAAACACCTTTCCAAAAATACCGCACCCACCCAACTAAAAACATGGTCAAAAT
>Ga0123354_10019122_pt1 | contig 10756 bp, 7 predicted proteins | sample TergutLab28metaG_2_FD_97872 | JGI IMG/M metagenome (GOLD analysis project Ga0123354, IMG submission 97872) | Labiotermes labralis P4 segment gut microbial communities from Petit-Saut dam, French Guiana - Lab288 P4 | ecosystem: Host-associated > Arthropoda: Insects > Digestive system > Gut ... | reverse complement strand
GCAGAGTCCTTCTTGAGAAGCTAACTGGTTTGCAGCTAGTCAAGAAATTCCCCGCATTTCACGGAACCCGAAGGTTCATTACCGCACGCACAAGCGTCCGCCACCTGTCTCTATCCTGGGCCAACCCAATCCAGTACATATACCCACATCCCACCTCCTGGAGATCCATCCTAATATTATCCACCCATCTACGCCTAGATCTCCCCAGTGGTCTCTTTCCCTCCGGTATCCCCACCAAGACCCTATACACCTCACTCTCCTCACCCTTACGCGTCACATGCCCAGCCCATCCCATTCTTCTCGATTTAATCACCCGCACAGTATTGAGTGAGGAGTACAAATCATTTAGCTCCTCGTTATGCAATCTCGTCCATTCCCCCGTTACCTCGTTCCTCCTAGGTCGAAATATTCTCCTCAACACCATGTTCTCAAACACCCTCAGCTTCCTTTCCTCCCGCAATGTCAGCGACCAAGTTTCACACCCATATAAAACAACAGGCAAAATTAGAGTTCCATATATCTTGATCTTCAAATTTTTGGATAGTAACCTGGAAGACAAAAGATGAAGACTTAAATTACTGTACATTTTATGTACCGATTCAGTTCGTAACTCACAGAAAACACGTCCTGTTTCCCGTAGAAAAACCAATCGGTGATAATGTTGTATAAGGAAGTATGGCTGCCACTTGTAAGAATAATAAGGAACACATTTGTAAAAACAGTGCATGTATAAGACACAGCACTTTTAGTTTTAAACCTGTGCGACCTATAGTAATTACTGGGCTTTAAAGGGTTAAGGCACCACCTACGTACACAGCAAATAATGTTGAAAACAAATGCGCGGCATGTGCCAAACCTTCGCCAACTCTTCTGAAATCTGGTAAACTTGGGCGTGTTCAATAATAAAAACCTTAGGTCCCTATACGTAACGCACTCAGACACGTGAGGGGTGGGGGGAGGGGGGGGCAAATCCTTGCCCATCGTAATTTTCGGGCGTTGTGTCGCAAACAGAATTCGGTGTTAAGCTTTGGGTTTTCCACAATATATGAATAGGAGGACTACAGGAACCAGACCTAAGCGCTATCATGACATCGTAGTAGTCAGCTCAAAATGAACTGGAAGCCCCGAATCGAGACGATTAAAGGACACGGAGTTTCTTGTGCCACACAACCAGAAGTACCAGCTCTTCACATGGGATGTGCATAAAAAACGGGTAATTCCACCAAGGTACGGAGTGTTGCTCAGCACTTGAGTGAGGCAATCCAAATACTTCACTGGAAACAACATACCAACACAAACAGAAAAGAAATGCACGTTCTGATAAGTACAGGGATCGTAAACAATCACACGTAACAGTTACGGGGTGTGAATCACACAGTTCTTACAGACCTGAAGACCTACAACACAACAAGCATCACAACACTACCATAACTATAAACACGAAAAGCGTAGCAAGCTTAACTTGTTACAGCAGTTTTCTGAACCGACGGATCGCCACCAAATTATGTAGACCGACTTCACGCAAAGCATTACATACAGAAACCATCAGATTCAAAATAGTGTACGTTTATAAACGTCATATTCGTAGCAGTATTCTAAATAATTCCCTGCAACTCATTCACTTTTTAAAACTTGATAATTCATTCTATGTTCATATCAGACCTGATAACATTGTAAACAACAAACCAGAATCAGTACGGCGACGACGACGACGACGACGATGATGATGATTATGACGATAATAATAATAATCTGACCGCGTTAAGCAAGTTTCGATCCCAGGGCGGTCCATATGGTATGTGTGTGGACAGAGTTGCACTTGTGCATGTTTTCTCCGAGTACTTCTGTTTCCCCTACCCACTATCATTCCACCCATGTTCCACACTCATATGCCTGTTCATATCCACTTACGTACCATCCATATTCCAACAACGCCGCTATATAAACTACAATAAACACAAGGGCCGATTCCACATAACAGATAAAATACTGATGACACGTGAGATGAGTTCTCAGACGGTGAAGACGGCTGTTATCTGGGATGCGACGCCGAGTAGTTTGGTAGGTATGCACCGACATGTCAGATAAACCCGCTGCCTCTGTATTCAAGATAGAACAATAAGCATGTCAGGTCTTTACATATTGGAAGGGACAGAACTTCATCTATGTAGACCTACGAAGAACTGGACATGCCATTCAATGCGTTTCAACTAAACATTTTAAATTTCCAAACACGTCTAATGCATTTCCTACAAAGAATGCGTCCGAAGAAGGAGATCCTTTACTGTCACATAATTACATCTTCGGTTTAAAATATGTTTTAGGAATGCCAAAAAAGTCAAGAACAATTTCAAATGAGTGATAATTAAGCTTACAATCAATGGCTCATATCAACTTATTTGACGAAAACGTAAACAGGGTGGTCTAGAAAAACACACTGACAAATCCGAATTTATTGATCAGCAGACTTGTCCTCATGAAGGAACACAGGCTACAGTAGAAGCGACATTAAACACAAAACAATAACTACTACCACTACCACCACCACCAACCCACCAGTACTACCACCACCACCACCACCACCACCACCACCACCACCCACCACCAACACCACCACCGCCGCCGCCAATAATAATATTAATCATAATAAACCACGGATCTGTGTCACTTGGGCCTAAAGATCTGACTGCACACAGCCTGCAAGACTCTTCTATCGCATATCAGTGACATTACGCCAGAAAACTGCAGTGCGTTCGCTAGGTGACGTACGGGTGGGGCCGAGACGTGCTGATGTTCATGCCCAGTGCCAATTGTCCACAGAACACATTAAATGAAACTTGATGGTGCATGAACTTGTGATAGCTCGCAGATCTCAAGTTTGATGCTGTGTACTGTGACTTTCATGTAACTTATTATTTAATTCTCTGTAACCTCTGCTGCGCATTCTGTTGCGTTAGACGTGCAGAAGCATGATCCCATTTCGCAGTTTTGGACTATTCCCGACTTTCTATTCACTCTTTTGAGTATTGCACATTTCCTTGCGCATCTTTTAACTTCTGTATTTTTATTTCTTTTGACCAGTCATTTCTTTGTCTCCATCTCTCTTTCCTCTTGCTCCGTCTAGTATTAATTTCACCCGACAGTGGCGTTAACGGTCGACTGATTTATAAGCGGACTGTTGAGCAACAATTAATTCAGAACCGAAAATTTTTATCATCACACTGGGAGAGAAAATAAATGTGTTTGAAGAAAGACAAGTTTGCTGCGAGCTGCCTGGCGGGGTGGCTTGGCAGGACGGCAGGGGTTTGCAGCCTTCTCTCTCCGCTCCCGCTCCGGGATTAATCTCAGGACGGCTCCCAATGTTCGCTTCTGCCTCTTCACTCGGCGGCTCGGCCTCTTAATGACTTGACATGAACATGGTTAACTCTCGGACTTAAAAAGCAAAGCAAAATTTCATCCTCTTTTGAATTCAGCACCTTATAATAATTCAACATGACACACATCCACTGGGTTGGTTAAGCGATGATTCGTTTGGATAGCCTGTAGGAGATCTCTAGTTCGAATCGAGGACTAATACATCTATCCTGGTTGGTTTTAAGTCATTTCCTTCGGTTCCTCCATAGGAAAGCAAAGACAGCCTAATTCCTAAAAACAGGCCAGAATAACTCTTCCAATAAATCGCTCATAACATAAGTGACGAATACTAGTCTTTCAAGTCAGGTAATGTGGAAATGCTAATGCACGAACTGGCAGTACAGCTAACAACCGTCTCTGTCTCTCTGTTTCACGTCGAGGCAAGCGCAGAAGCACAATTTTATGCCCAGAATCGAATGGAGAAACTACCCGCTTTCCTGGCCTGGAACATTATAAGAAACCCTTCGGGATTTAAAACAGACTACATAATACGTATGGTATATGACACAATGGCTATTAACAATTAATGTTCTAAAGACGAAGAGAACTCTTTGTTTTCACCATAAACGCCCGCAAGTAACTGCCTAAATAAGCTGGCACGGAGATATACGAGTATACATGCCGTGGAGAGCGTTGAGAATAGATTTAACTGGAACACACGTCTACATTGTCTTAAAACAATATTTACAAATAAATACTGTGTTAAGGAAAGTTACTAGTATAGGATGAGTCTACAGCCGCGCAACCCTTAAAGCATCTCACCAGATGGCAGCATATTATGTAAAGTATCGGTAAAGCTGTCGCTGTGCACGCCACGGAGGTACATGGTGGATTCGAGGTACAGCACCACTCATTCTTAACGCCGGCACTACGTAGAGGCGCGTCATCAGCTTCATGCCCTAGCCGTTTTATCCCCGAGGAAACAGTCCCTGGTATACGCTGAGTAGGAGGATGGATGCACCGTACGGCCTCTGCGGACGTTTTCAAAATAATATATTACGCAGGCTCACCAATCCACCCAATACATGCAAAGTCACATGGGACGTTTGAAGACATCCCCCTTCTCTATAACACAAACACAGTCTTCTTATCATATTTGTTGAAACACGGCGAAGCGATGCCCGCAAAACAGTTGCTGTGCAACTTTCAACTTCTGTCAGGGTCTGAGGGGTGCACTTCTTGTTGTAAGGATTCGGTCCAAGATGCCAACACCATTCCAAACGAGTTATCGAAAATATTCCCACTGGAGTATTAGTCTCTCTCCTTACGGTGTTTTAAGTTCATGCGCAGTGCAAATGTTTCAGGCGATCAGTGCACCGTCGCAATCTTCCGCGGCTGCATCTCGTCTGCCGAGAGAGTGTTCTGACGGCGTTCTGCGTGACTTAAATGCAGAAGAACATTGGCCAGTGCTGGACTAGTGACAAGTGATGGCGGCCGACATGGTCTCTTGTCTTGCATGCTGCCACTTTCACGAAGGTCAACAAGACGGTATGCTGTTGACTTATTCAGGGCCGTGCCATGCCTCAGACGGTAAGTCGCCGGCCACTCCCTGCCGATCTGTTGCCGCGGAGACGCGGGATCGATCCCGGGCCAGCTCATGCAAGATTTGTGTTGAACAAAGTGGCAGTGAGATAGGTTTCTCTCCGAGTACTTCCGTTTTTCCATGTCAATATCATTTCACCAACGCTTCATACACACTCTATCATCTGTTACAGGCGCTGTATAAACTTAGCAATAGACATCATCATTAAACAACACGCTTCAAATATTTATTCAGGGTGCAAGAACCAGAAAGCGCATGCCTAAATGACCTCTGGCACTATGCATGCTCCTTTGACGATAACAAAGCAAGCGCTCCGCGTATCCGCTTCATATGTCTCGACTCGAGTAGAGCACCAAGCCGATATCTGCAGATCACGAACACGGTAGATTACACCGACCAAGTTGCCAGTATGACTGCAAGCGTGGATGCACGAACGTATTGTGCAAACTCAACTCTCAACGAGGATGCGCCTTGTTTGGCTCATGCTATACAATGTGAGTTGTCCTATGTATTAAGTGCGAGCTATCGAAAGCGTTATCCAGGCTCGTTCAATTGTCCTGCTGGCTGCTTGGATGTCCGACCAATTTACAATGTACAGTGCATTCCCTATTTTCGCAAGTGGCCAGAGAGATAGCGGGCAATATGCATACAAGAAACATTTTTAAAGCCACCCCCAAGCGCACACACCTGTCTTTATAGTTATTTTGCAACAAGGTCCACTAGTATTTCACATTTCCACAACTACACTTGCTGAAACTGTTAACATTTCTTTAGCTTTAACTGTAAGCAGATAATTGTGCGCGCCTACCACATATGCAACCACCGCCCTCACCTTGTCATTATTCCTGAGGCACGTCATGACAGCAAGCACATACGAATTTATACTGGGCGTGAACAACGCCTTGGCCCCCTGTCGTCAGCAGACTACTTATAAAAGAGCAGGCCTCTTGGCATGTTGGCAATTTTACACCCGCAAATGTCTTAATTGTAAGAATGTAAACACGACGAGTCGCCCTTCAGCATGAATTACATAACTAGCATTCATGTCTGCCGATCCCGGTGGCCATGCATTCGAAGGTGTAGGTCTGCGGTCACTTGATTACTGGGAACGCGGCATCAAATCCCGCTGCAAGCATGAATGTTCGACTCATGTGCTTGTTATGTGTTTTGTTGCCTAGGTACAGGCCTATGCGATGAGCTGATAACTCGTTCTGAGGAGTCCTACCAAGCATGCGTGCGTGCGCGCGTGTGTCTGTGTGATACAGTAACCTCAACAATGAGGCCCGCGTTGGGCTGCAGCGCCACTACGCGAATTTAATACGAAGGGTGATATTACAAATGCAAACTGCTGGACAGGCTACAGTAATATCGCCTTTGCACAGCACAACGACAAGTCAGGTATGTACATTTTTTAACCCTTAATAGAAGAAACATAAATGTAACGTAACACCTCAGCTTCTAGCTAGGCTCTGCACGTTAATGACGGAAAATATAAGCTACATACTGTGAAGTAACACACGGGAGTTCTAACAAAAGCTAATATGAGCTATCACATAAATAACGAAGAGAAATCCAAGCACGCGTGCATGTGTAGTGACATGAATGAAGCTCAAGACCGTATAATTCAAAAAACATGTTAAGGCCCGTATGCTGTGGGGCAATATTAACAAATTACTTCAGGATAGACTTAATACCATTCGATTTTAAAACTTAAAACCTTCTCGTAACACAGAATACGTGGACCCAAGAGAAAGGAAGAAACAAAAGAAGAGCTATTAGGACAGATACGTCAAAGATGCTCATTACGTACACTTCTCGAGCTTCCTGTTACTTCCTTTGTCTAGTGTCTAAATACTCTTCTCAGCAGTTTGTTTTCAGACGCATTCATTATGTCTTCAAAATGATTAAAAGTGGTTACTGTTTTAAAATATAAACACGGTTGAACCCTAAGCACGTAAAGATACTAAAACCACTTGTTTTGTTAACTACCATGCACCCAACACGAAAAATTCATTTCAACGATCCCAGTCCTCCTCACGGTAAAGTTGTACCAGTCACCGGGTTTTCACAATTACTAGGGACGCCACATTGTTTTCAGTATCACCACGACTAAGCACGGCAGTATTCGCTGTAACAATTTACGGCCAGACAACAAAGCACTGCGGGTCCCATCTTGCTGCCGTTCGATCTTTCATCACAAAGACAGAATTCATCATCGTCCATCTAACTAATTGAAATCACCGTAAACCAAAGCAAGCCATCTCTTTCTCGCCAAGGGCAACAGTTACTGTGAGATTCTAAAGCTATAAGTTATAAGCTGTGATACGAGTTCACTGCTTCCAAGTAGTTTTAATGGTTAGCTCCAAGGTGACATCACTCCACCTGTGTTTAACTTTCTAGCGTCTGAGATAAAACAACATACATCTGGTCATTCGTTACGTGTATTCTCTACCTACTTTACTACGTGTCTCATAAATAATGTACGAACTGTTCATAACTTGTTACATAATTTGCATAAATTAATGTATCTGACACTTGCAAAACACACACACACACACAAGGGACGAGAAATTTAGCCAAGATAAGCTGCATAGCATATAAAATTTTCTTCAACTAAGCAAAGTATCTAATCACATTAATTTCAACAGTAAAGTTAAAAAACTATACAAAGCGCCGAAAATTCTACTTAACCCTTTTTTCACAAATTTCAGGTAACAAACATTCTAAAAACTTCAGTTTCTAGCTCGCAGTCACCAATGTGTCTCCTTTCCATATGTCAGTCGGATTAATTAGGTATAACGCACATGAAAATGACCTCTCTTTAGAGAAAGTACACCCCGTGGGCTAAATGCACAGTTTTATAATGTTAAAGAAACTGGTGTACGTCAATAACTACCACCGTGGCTTAAAGGATTAATGCATGGTACGGATACTACGAATAACAGAGTAATGAGTTAATGTTCAGGTTGTTAACTTACCACCCACTTATACACAGTAAGCCTAAAGGAATCAACAGCAGGAGAATAGAGCTTTCATGTCGGGAACAAGTTTGTGAAGGCGTAGTCGGCAGTAACATTACAGCAAAACGGAGTTTAAAGTGACTGAGTCTTAAGCATATTTAAGAGCACAAAGCGTCGAATACGACGGAAAGCTAAACACAGAAGGTATGAATTCGAAAAATTTTACGAGTTTGAATGTGTAGGCATTTAGGTGCAGAGACTAAGGAAAGCCACAGAAAATCGGCCAGGGCAGCTAATAATGACATCCTCCACGCCACTTGTCACAGCAAATTACAACTCACTGTTCTAATAAAATTTTAAAAAATCCGGCTACCATAACTCATGGATTCCCTGGCTACCGTTGTACTGCTGCAACAAACAGGCGCCCTGCGTCATATGCATTTACGCAAATGTATACGACGTGACCAGCGGTCGCTAGTTGTCAACTATTGTTTACCTTCACCCCATAGTCATCTTGAACTACGTTTAGTCGTGTCAATTTGAGGTCGCTTTAAAAAAATTCACACAAACTATGAAAAGAATGGTAGGTACAGCACGTAAGAATAATTATCGACGCTTTAACTTTTTTACCGACTACACTAAACTGCGTCCCGAAACCTGATGGAACCACCATAACTGATTAAAATTTGCGAAAGAACCCTGGAAGCAACATTTAATTTAGTAAAATATCACACAGACCTAGATAACACATTTATATTCTTACGTAAATACTACTAATTCACAACATGAAACAAAACACATTTCGACCGGCTGCAGAGTATAAAGCGGCATTTCACATATGAATATGAAAAAGTCACCAGTAATAAAGCAAGCCACAGGGAGGGCTTGGGCTACATATTGCGAAGTAAATGGTGTGGAAAATAGCACAACCAGCAGCGCGGGGTCTGCTGGGCAAATACTGTAGCGCTGCGTCGCATCGCGTCGCGTCACAGCATCAGCCATCATCTACATTTGTCCTGCCATGAGGGTGGTGTCTCTTTCCCCTTGCCCGCACAGTAAGCGTTATTAAAAACAAGAGGAAGGACAGTATGCCGAGAGGGTGGTTAATATACAGGGAAACAAAGCCAGTGGTCTGAAACATGTGCGCCCTGCTCCATTACAAAAAAAACCCTGCAGGAATGAGAGTAGAAACCAGCCAGCAGCTTGTCTATTATTTACATAATGCATTGAAAGAGGTGTTACATAACTGCCAGGCAAACACAAGTATCGACGTGCGGTATGTGTGGTGACTTTGTAAAAACAGCGAGGGAAACAACAGTTTTCTTACACTTCCGCCCACGAAAATAACAGCTCGCATTAACCTCTTAAAGCATAATGATGACACACAAGTTCCTCTAATATAATACACAAAAGTTCGCATTTTTTCCATAGAACCTATTGGTATCAAAAGATTTATATAACAAGTGACCATTATTTCCCTGCATCGCATTAAGACACTGCTCTTTGTACAGAAAACACTATGTTTTCTGTACAGCTGGGATTCAATTTGTATATTATTATGACGTATTGAATGCTTCCAAGAGATAACCAGTAACAATGTTATAAGGGTTATAATAACCTTATTCAAGGTAGCATATCCTTATGATTGACTGTTATAGTGCCCTTTAAACACATGGAAAATCAGACAGCTAAAAACAGTACAAGAAGTTTATCTATTACATAAAATTATGGTGCCTCCCAGTTTACTTCCGTCAGTTATTTATGATTTTCCAGCAGATCACACGATGTAGAGGCTACAATGCATAAGGAGCTCCATATCCACTCACTTCGTCATCATGCAACCGTATCTGGAATGATGCATACAGCGATCAATCTGATCTTAACAGGGCATTACCATGTGGCGCCAGCGAGGCAAATGACAGTAAAAATGTCAATCATATCACTTCCTTTTTAGGCGCGTTTCCAAAACACTTGCGAAAAGCGACTATTGGCATCTTTACGTCTGCCCGTCCGTCTCTACGCAACGAAAACCGGGACCCCAACCAGAGGAATTTTCGTGAAATTTCATATTTGGTACTTTAATTGAAATCTGTCGACAAATTCACCATCGGACACTCTACACGAAGACGTAGTACATGTATTACATATCGCCGTGGTTGGTCTTTATAAAGGGTGTGTTTTTTGTGAAGGATGAACAGAGGCCGAAGAAAAAAGTTGATCATCCACACACAGCAATCCAGGATGATCGATATTTCTCCATTTCCTAGATATGGACTGTAATCGGTGGTAAATCTGTTGTTACGAAACGGATGGAAACTCGGAAGGTGTACTGCGAATTACATAAAATGTGGAAAGGCACATTTCGGACACACGTATCGTCGTTGTCGTTCTTGAAGACAGCAAAAATTTAGAGCCTAGGGACAACAGCATAACGAACGCTATGCTGTCATGTCTAGCTACGTGCAGGAGTCCACTGTCGACCAGCTAAGAATTTATGCCGTTTTCGTGGAACCAAATATTAATTACCGTCTGCATAAGACCCCACTACTGGATCCTAACCTCAGCCACATGAATCCAGGGCGTATCTACATACCGTATTTCCTTAACGCCAATTTTATATTATCCCCTCGACATTCAGGCTTTACAACAGCTCGCTACCCTTCAGGCCCTGCACTACATTATGTAAGAAACAGAACATCCACTTTTCGAGCCAAATAATTCATTAGCAATAGTTTTAAGTTTTTATTTACAATAATGTCACTCAAAATGGCCGCCCTCTGCCTCGACGCAAGCCTTGCCTTGAGACGCTCCGGCCACTCTGCTATCGCGGCACACACCG
>Ga0123354_10019121_pt1 | contig 10757 bp, 6 predicted proteins | sample TergutLab28metaG_2_FD_97872 | JGI IMG/M metagenome (GOLD analysis project Ga0123354, IMG submission 97872) | Labiotermes labralis P4 segment gut microbial communities from Petit-Saut dam, French Guiana - Lab288 P4 | ecosystem: Host-associated > Arthropoda: Insects > Digestive system > Gut ... | reverse complement strand
TGCAGAAAACCATATGCTGCAACTTAACATCTAGTGCTCTTGGTGATGGGCGTATGCGCCCGAAACATGTCGAGCTAAAGGATACATCAATAAATTACTTTGTTGCACCAAGTTGGCATTTCACATTATTTCGTGACCCTATAAGTTTGTGTGACATTCACTGTTGGCGAATGGTGATTTTGTGAAACCCAACACTGTATTCTGACTGTTGTTTTCTTCACGTGATATTATTGCTAGCTTGATGTTAGTATTTATTTTCCGTTGTAAGCCGAATCTGATAACCCTGAAGTTATAGTGAGGTGGTGATATATCTTTACCACTTGATTAAGCGGGCGTGACCTTTTGGAAGGTTTTTATTGCCCATTTCCCCAGGTTCAAAAATCAATGCTGTTGCCATAGCTGCGTCGTAGAGAGGCGAGGGAAAGAGATGCATTACTTATTCGGGGTTGCTATATTAACCTAGCTCATGTAACTGTACCTCCCCTTTGGCCTCTCTTCTCTCTTTCTACCAGTCAACAGTATACATTTAAAAAAGTAAATAAAAATGAGAAACACCAAATAATGAAATTTACAAAAACTAGTTCACTGGCCTACTATAAACATGAAAAATATGTTGTACTGCAGAAGTAATGCTGGTTATGTGATATATTACATTCTCTCGTGGGTGGAATCGGAACTAGGATACATATAATTTTGTCATGTTTTGATTTAATGACCTGCTTGCATGATGGTCAAAGTATCGGGTTTTATGAGTAAGTGCAGCCTGTACTGACTCAGGCTTCTACATCGGAATATGAGGAGATATGTTTAAGTGGGTTGTGTTTTAGGATTTGAAATTGGTTCTTCTGGCCCAGGAAAAAGACTGTTTGCAAGCTTTTATACACAAGACAATGAAGCGTTATGTTCTGTGAGAGATTTGCATGTTGTCTATGTGTTTCGTTGTTAAAAATCGGAGTAGAACACGGTAGGCCACTTTTCCATGATATTGTCTTAAATTTGGTGTTTGCTTGTAGTAACAGATGATTGAATTGGAAATAATAAAATTATGTCTTATATTTCACACAGATTCTTTAAGACTTAGAGGATTTTATGTGTCATGTACTGTACTGATTACATTACACTGATGTTAACTGAAATATTATTTAGCCGACCACTTTTAATGTAAGTAATGCAGTAAACATGTACGATATTAGTGTTTTTAAAATTATTTGTTTCAGTTTGTGAAAGCGGAAACACAAAAGGTTGTGACCCGCAATTATAATTATCCACTTTGTAGGCCTTAAATGTTTGTAATTTTATAATGAAGTTCATGAATTGTTATTTCATTGGAGCGGACCTCGCTGTTCCTAATCATTCTTTGCATATCTCCAAAGCAGATGGTTAAAACCTGAAATACTGCACTATCGCTAGGCACAAACCCAATCCTAATCATGAATTTCTCTTTTGTAATACGCAAAGTAAAAAATTCGACAGACTTCGCTGTGGTGTACTGATAACTACAGTTCGAAGCCTGCCGTTCTCCTGGGACCCACAGACGGGGTGTGGCCATTGTGTGAATGTGGTTGCGGTTGGGTGCGGAGTGCGTCGTCGCTTGGCGCACAGTGCGCCCAGGCTGTGTATGTACTGCAGAAAGGCCACAGCTTCAAGCCCTCGTCAGGACATCATGACGGTACAATTTTAAATTCTCGGTGTGAGTGCGTGTGTGCACGTGGTTGAGTAAAAAAAAAATCCGGAAATATGCTTTTGTTAATTTTGTTGTGTTGCCTGTACTGCTGACGTGGGCGCTCAGAAAATTGTGGCTCGGTGGACAAAGCGAATCCAAAATAAACTAATTACGTCACTGTGTCCACATTGTTTAGTGCAGACTGTGGGTAATGATTTTGCGAAAAAGATGTTTGTTTGAAAATACAGTATTAAAGTTCCAACGGACTTCGTGCTAAGATACAAATCTTCTGGGATGTTACGCCATGTAGGTACCGCCATTTTGGAGGTACTACGGTTTCTAAAAAGACCCAGATATGACTTACGTAGATGTTTGTGTGAGTGCAGTGGACGATAGCGCTGTCAGATAGCAAGGAGTTATTATAACAAGAGAGAAGCGAAGTATCTGAACAAGGTAAATTTACAGAAGAGGGCTCCCTTATGGGTGGTGGTTCGGTTTAGGATTCGTAAGATCCAAATCAAACACAATGATCGCGGGTACACATCCCGCTGGAGGCAGAAATGTGTATCTGTGTTTCTTTGTGTGAATGCCCGGCATTTGCTTGTCGGAACTGGCGAATACAACGGAACCTCAAGGATATCTCGTGTTGCGGTTGAGATTTAAACTGGGAGCCTTCCGAATACAAATGTGCTGCGGACTATTGTTTAAGCCCAAGTGTTAATTAAATACGTCTCACCTGCGAATGTATTCATCTGTAGGAGCCATATGACACAGTGAGCCGAATTTTGTTAATTTCAGGCAAATTCTGGCAGAATAAATTAAAGGAGGCAATGGCCGCTTCCACAGGCTCCGTCCAGTCGTTCAACACTGTATGTCTGAGTTACCAACAGCCTCGCTAAACGCATCATAAGTAGACTAATTAAACAGACATGCGAGTGCCTCAAGGATATCTTGTGTTGCCGTCGAGATTTAAACTGGGAGTCTTCCGAATACAAATGAGCTGCGTCATCGCCACATCAAACAGCCCCTTTACGCCCCCCCCCCCCAATGGTTTCCTTTGGATATGTTGCTTTGTGGGGAATCTAGAGCCGAGCCGAACTGGATGCGATGGTGAAGATACTAATCTCTTCCGTCAGAAATTGGACCGAACGTCTTCAGTCGCCCAGCCCGTAACCTGGTCACTACGTTAACTGACTTACGGTCCCTGTATAACGAAACTGCGGTGAAAATTTTGTGGTGGTATCCCTGACGCTCTTGCTGTTTTTGCTGCTACTGCTACAACAACAACAACAACTACTACTACTACTACTACTACTACTACTACAACAACTACTCAACTACTACTACTACTACAACTACTACAACAACAAATACTACTACTACTACTACTACAAGACCAGGAGGTAATCCCTGCTAGGAATGCGATGGATGTTCATGGGCAAGATTTCGCGGCGAATGATGAGTTGCTACTACCCATTCCGTAAGCATTCGCACAGTGCACTCACTCACTGGACGGTACTCGAAATATTTGATGTTTTCAATGTGTGTATAGTAGCTGAATTGTCTGTCGCTCCTGCCAATAGCAGTCCAGTATTCTGCCCCGTAGGCAGCTGTCCCCCCGCACTGCGCCAACCACGCGAACCGCTCCGCGGAGGTTTGTGGTCTGTGCTTTCGACTTGAGCAAAATTACCGGGCTATTGTTTAAGCCAAAGTGTTTAATTCAATACGTTTCACCTGCGAATGTTTTCATCTGTAGGAGCCATATGACACAGTGTGCCCAATTTTTGTTCATTTAAGGCAAATTCTGGCAGAGTAAATTAAAGTATGCAATGGCCGCTTCCACAGGCTCCGTCCAATCATTCAACACTGTATGTCTGAGCTACCCACAGCCTCGCTAAACGCATCATAAGTAGGCTAAATAAACAGACATGCAAGTGCCTATTCCGCTATAATTACCTGGCTATATTAATGTATTATTAGGTGTATTGAGTTAATTTTTGTCACGTAGTGAAAGTAAAGACATGTTGGTGGCGCAAAATGAGGCTTTTTTTTTCGACTCTATAATGACAAGTCATCATGGGTAATGACAGCAATTTTGCATGAAGGTAGAGTAGGCGTAATCAACTGAACTACGTGTCTAGTTAAGAATGTTTGGTGTTGAAAGTTGAAGCCTGCCGAGTGTCTCGAATACTAGACAAGGTAAGCTGGTCTCGTCGATTCTGCTTTCTGCAGCAGATTGCGTGTCTTTTAATGTGGTTTGACCGATATGAGTGATTGTTACTTCCTTAAGGTAATTTATACATACCGTGACTCAGAATGGAGATAAGACTTGCTTTCTGAAAAGCATGCTGCTATATTTTACAGCATTCTCTGCGGGTAATGAAATATGTATTTTTGCTTTTCCTGCCCTCTGTTACTTGACGGGTTTCAATAGTTTTTTTTTCCTATTTCACCAAAACCTTCAATCGATAAGTAGATATGGAAATTACTTTTCCTGCGTGCTTCCTTACTGCCCCGTCCTGGCATTTTGTTCAAAGCGTTTATTTGTCTTCCCTTTTCGATTACTAGTATTTGCGCGTGGGGCTGGGATAAGAGGGACAAAATATTCTGGTATATTCTTATAAAAACGACGGCACTGGGGACTAATGAGGGGCCATAAAGATATTATTAAGCCTTTAAAGCCCAGTGGTAACTTCATGTTTGCACCGTCCCTCATCAACATATAAATATTTTATTGTCAACTTATGCACAATTACAAAAAATATAGATACAATTAAAAATATAAAATATTTAAAAGTGCTCCAACGTGTTTCGGATCACAGAGGATCCATCATCAGGGAGCCTTGTACAGTACTTGGCTAAAATTACAAGAATGGTTCTATCGTGTCCGTGTCAACATTCTTGTAATTTTAGCCAATTACTGTACAAGGCTCCCTGATGATGGATCCTCTGTGATCCGAAACATGTTGGAGTACTTTTAAATATTTTATAATTTCAATCGTATCTACATTTTATATAATTGTGCATAAGTTGTACAATAAAATGTTTATACCCAGTGGTGACTATTTGTACATAAGACACTGCATTTTTTCATGCATCTTAAATTTAGGTTCTACATGATTCTCACAATAAATATCAATTATTTTCCTATACAGTATTAAACAGACGGTCTGTAATAGAGACGGGCCGCCTTTCCTGTGCGGTAGGAAGTGAATCTGCATAGGATAGAAGTGTTCCAGTTTTCAGTTCTTCAGGCGGAATCCGTTTTCACTCCTGAGGCACTCATGAGTTTTGTTGTCGACAAAGTGGCCCAGGGACGGATTTTTCTCCACGCATCTCAGTTTTCACCATATTTTCTATAGTTTATGGTTTTGTTAACTGTCTCATTTAATAAAAGCTTTCATCCATTCCTTTGATATTCTTTTACCAGTATAATTTCACCAATACTCCGTACTCGTCTTCATCTTAGTGCTGTACTTATCAGAAGAACGAGCGGGCTAAGTTAGGGTACCTTCAAACAAAACTATACACTTTCGGATACTGGGGGCACTGGACAGAAAATCATTTTCACGATATTTTTTTTTCGATCTTTAAAAACACAAAAGATATAAATGGGTTAGAAACTTGGCGACGGTCATGCTTACCACCGTTAAAGTGACTGAGCTGCCGTTATGGGAAAAGCTAATTAAGATAAGACATGTTCTGCCGCACAAGGGCTGTGTATGAACTGTTCATACTGTATGTAATACCGTTGTGAATAGTATTTGGAATGCTTAGTTTTCTCAAAATGTAAATATGTGGGTAAACTTGACAGAGACTAAGACAGTGGGACAAAAGACAGGCCCGTTATTTCAATAGAGTGAACGCTCATGGTGAGCGACTGCAGTGGTCAGGCTGGTCACTTCACAAGATTTTGTATGTGGCTCGATTCCAGAAGATCATCTGTCAGTAGCATTGTTATGTATGTAAGAACTTCATCTTGGTAGTGTTAAGTGTGGAAATTAATGGCATCTCGATTAACCCAGCTGATATGCAGGCCTTTTGTATAAGAAGTCTTAAATGTATGTGGTGTAATACCAAATGTTACTTACTATCACTGTCAGGTATCTCTTATTCTTAAGTCAGAAGCAGATTCATGCAATTCTGTACGGAAGACATTGTCATGCTTCCCAAACTCTACCGGTCTGACATAGAAAACAACGTGTATTCTGAGACAGAGCAGAAGAAGTGACCAGTCAACAGGCGATATTTACGGTTCACTCTATCCTTCATGTTTCTAACTCTCTAAAGTAAACTGCAGACGATGTAAAAAAAATGATATCCGTATGGGATCGGAAATTTTAACACACGACTCTTGTAGGATCTGACGGCGTACTCACGGGTTCGTAATGGCCTTGTTGCTGGAACAGTGATGGATTTTCAAACTGATGATGGCTTACGAGTCGACTTGAGGTAAGCTGACGGGGGGTAATAGCTATTGACGGCAGTGTTCTTTAGAAAGTACACCTGCAATGAATTCAATCAAATCACTAGTCTACTAAGAGCGTGGAAATGTCTCATTCCTACAGCTGTTTTTGCTCTAGATGACACTGGAAGTAACGTCTTGTGCAGAATGCCTTTGTGGAACTTGGACAAGGTTTTACCTACGCTTTCGAGTTTGTTGCCTATGCAAAGAACAGCCGCTGAAGGGACTTAGAACACCGGCTTGATGGTCGTGCTTCGATATTATAATTCAGTTAAATTTAGTTATGAGTAATCGTAGACCGAAAACAAAAGGATCAAACGATTTGCATGGCTTGACGAACTGGAAACATAAATACAGAACATGATTTGCTAATTACCGACCGTGCCAGGACTATATGCAAATAATGGACGCAGTTTTAAATTAGTTCCACCAGATTACAGAATATGTTACCTTGTGAATCGCGTGACATTTACAAAGTGAGAGTTTGAGTTTAGTTCTCCATTTTCAACTACAGAAACCGACCGTTTCCCTAAAATAACACGGAAATCCCATTTCCGCCTAATACTAAACATTCCGACCTGCAGCAACTTGCACGACAGGCGTGAAACATCTGTCGCCTGAAAGACTTAAGTGAGAGACGTAACGTCACTACATTGCTACGATTCGGAATTGTGCGTGTTTGTGAATAACAACTCCGATCTGAAAACAAGCTGCTTCTTGAAATTCTCACTACCTTTATTCATAAATTAAAATCAGTCCCATTACAGGCCCGAGGTGCCCAGAGGGCTCCAGGAAGTTAAGGTTCCCAGATTACGTGACAATGGCCCAGGATAGTGGTAAGGCTGTCAGCCTTACGCACCGGCCGCTTTTACCCCCAGGAAATACTCCTGTTTCTGTTAGAGGCTGAGTCGACCCCAGGGCTATGGTGCGATCGGAAGGATTATGTCAATGAAAAATTCCAATGACACCATCTGGAATCTAACCAACGACCTTCCGATTTGTAGCACAGCACATTAACCACTGTGCTACCGCGGTCCCCTATTCATAATAGTAGAGTCTATAATTTCAGCAGACATGAATTAAATGAATGTTATCTAGACCAGGAAAGTACCAGGCGAATTGACATTATTCTGTAATACACAATTGCCGATCCCAGTGGCCGCGCGGTCTAAGGCCGGGGTCTGCGACTACTCACCTGCTGGGATTGCGGATTCGGATACCGCTGGGCCGTGGATGTCTGTCTTTTGTGATTGATGTGTGTTGTCAGATAGAGGTCTTTGCGTCGGGCTGATCACTCTTTCAGAGGAGTCCTACAGAGTGTGATGTGCCTGAGTGCCGTCGTGTAGTCTGGATAAAGAGGCGGCGCTGACCCAACAGGAACTGTTGCGCCGGGGAAGGGGGGGGGGGTGGATACGCAGACATCTCGTTTTACTTGTGTGTAAGACGATCTGAGATAATTCATAGGATGTGATAATAAGGAAGGTAAAATACACGGAGTATGTATAGACCTGATTGTATTCGCAGTGGCTTAGTGAAATACACAATACTGTAATTAATAAAAAACTCACTGTACTAATTAGTGTGATTCTGCACGGTTTTCATTCGGGTACATCACATTTTGGGATACTAAGCATTTGGACCATTTTCATCATCTCATGTTCCAAAAATACAAAAAAATAAACACAGCGTTTCGGAAAAGTAGTAGAACGTAGCTGGGCCTTGTGATTAAAAAAACATACAGTATAGAGAGAACAAAAAATACGTGTAGGCCTCAATGAAAAAAAATGAAATAAAATGAAAGTGTATACCCAGTGGTGTGTGGCACTGGAAACGTACATGTGGCCTGCATGTGTTCATTGTAGCAAATATTGATTGCACGTAACGTGAAAAGAACTTTCATTTTTTCGAGGGCGTTAAGCCGAAAATTCGGTAATTAACGGTTATAAATGACGAGAGTACGAAGATATATACAGTGTTCATACAGCACGTTTTCACATTCATGCATTGAGGTGGATGTGACAGTGTACACTTCAGTAGTAACTGACTGCCTCGACTGGAGAGCCGCGATTGCATTGCCGTCTGTGATAAGGATATTTCTCATCGTCGCCCTGTACTTTCCGTCTCCGGAAACCAGTAGACCACTCTCCAGTCGGGGGTAATGTGGCCTGATCTCGAGGCTAACTGTTCCCTCTAGTAATCAGCGGATTTCTGTGTCCATTTCATATACATTTACTTTGCATAGTTCTTCAGCTCAGAAACAGTGTATCTTACCGGTATTGTATCTGATACTGAAACGAAATCGTGAATTAAGGGCATGTGTACGACAAATATTTCCATTGTTTTGTTTCGGAGTCAGTACGTTTTTTACACTGGCTCTGCATGTGTAACGGGTCGCAGAGAACGGGGCTGTCTTCATGTCTTGATGCAGTTACATGACCGGATATGTTAGGAAGGAGATAAAGACTGACATCCCATTAGGTGAAACTAGTTCCAAATTTATGTGCACTGCCTGGCCTTTTGGTTGTGTTTCGCCAAATGAAGACTGAACGACAAAAGAACTGCAAATTTCCACCGCCTCTGTTGCAGTGGTCCAGCTTCACTCGCACGCAAATAGAAATGGAACGCAGACGTTTCTTTTTTCTTTAATTCCATTTCCCGGCCAGAATCGAATTTGAAGCGATCGAAATCAGAAATTTTAATGCCAAGGGAGACAAATACCGCGACATCAGCCATCAGTACAGATAGAGCCGGCAGTCAGCTGTAAGTAAAATTTGATTTAACCGTAAAATCACGATACGATAGGGGTCCTTGACTATTTCGTCTTCTCTCAAGTAGGACCTTCAGATATATTGGGGTGACGTTCCTGTGTGGTTGTAAATTGAGGGTGTTTGAGAAGGCTGCTTGAACATGAGTGGGACAGAGAGAAGGAGCTAATAGATGGATAGGGAATATCACGTGATGAATTCCATAATACTGTATCTGCACTGCAGCATGTATTATTCCTGCTAAGGTAGTGAAATCAGTGGGAATGGCTTCGGTGGGATATGTTAAGCACTTGGGGAGGTGAGAAATGTATGCATGCCGTCGGAAAATCTGAAGGTAAGGCGCCACTTGCAGGATAACCCATGATTAAAATCGGTGCTATGAAGTATGCTGTTAGTCCATACAGTAATGTGCAACCGTCTCAGGACTGGGATCAGTGGAAAGTCTGTATCATTACACTGAAGAACGCTAAAAGGCGGGGAATTCCTGGACTACGTAAGCGACTGGCAACTTCTCAAGAAGTAGATTGCCCCATGGAGTTAGAAGTCAATTCTGTGGAAGGGTTAACCTGTTTGTACAGGAAATAGCTGTCGACGTCTCCCACTGACCTTACCACACCAAATCTTAGATTGCGCCATTTCCTATACCCCAGTAACTGCATAGAGTAGCACGCGTATTGCGACCTGATGATCATCATCGATTTCTTAGAGAACCAAACTTAATAACCTAAATAATGCCTTAGTGCATCCTGCGTGTCACTTGTAGTGCGTGGGATCACAATTCTGACACTAATGTTTATTATTCTGTAGGGTTTTAACGGTGGTGTGTGACATTTGAAATGACTTTCTCTCTCTCTCTCTCTATCTCTCTCCCGCCACAGTATGTATTGAAATATAACAAAGTACTTGTACGTTTCGCGGGCTGGATCGGTCCCCGTCTTCGGGCTTGAATACATACGACGGAAAACAAATCTGTGAGTTGAAAAGAATTTGTATCTTCTGGGGTGTTATGCCGTGTCGACTGGCAATACTCTGCAAACAAGGGATACACAAATTCCGGAAGCCGGGTCACCTGGGCAACTGTATCTCTTACGGTGACGACTAATTTTCGTGGGTCCTCATTGTGGAGCTTGTTCCGTGTCACGCTTTTGGCCCTTAAATTTGGAGGTGGCTTCTAAATGTTTGGAAAGTTTGCGCACCCCTTTATGAACCATCCTATACTTGTACCTTTTCACCGTAGTTTGTTGATGATTATTTATTTCGTACACCTGTTAAAGCATCTTTAAAACTCTAAAGCACGAAATTTGTGTTGATGGTGTGTACAGATAAATGTTCAAGTGTCCCCTGTACTTTATTAATAACTACGCCAGAAAGACATATGGAAAAGCAGAGATGCAGATCTACACATTTATAAGCCTTACCATCAGATTAACTTAAGTGGTCGACTTCACGTCACGGCTCCTTTAAGTCCAACGGAAGGACCCTAACCCTGCACTGACTTGGAGGTCTGCATGCTTTCGAGTAGGGAACATGTGTTTGCCTCTGGCAGGAAACGAACCACGATGCATCGGTTTTCCACTCCGTGGTCTAGTCACTGTCACAAGCGAATGAATTCCTAAAATCCAGCTGATGCCGCGTCACCATACAAACATATACAGGGTTATTCAAAATGATTGTCGGGGTTTTAACAACTTGTCATACACAACACCCTTGAGACAGGAGTATATGTATTTTTTTATTTACGTAATAGAACAACACTCCAAGTTTTTGTTACATACCTTACAGGTGCTCTATATGTGCACCCTTTGTGATTCTACAAACATCAACACTATAATCGAGTTCGTTCCAAACTGTTTGTAGCATGTCA
>Ga0123354_10019120_pt1 | contig 10757 bp, 7 predicted proteins | sample TergutLab28metaG_2_FD_97872 | JGI IMG/M metagenome (GOLD analysis project Ga0123354, IMG submission 97872) | Labiotermes labralis P4 segment gut microbial communities from Petit-Saut dam, French Guiana - Lab288 P4 | ecosystem: Host-associated > Arthropoda: Insects > Digestive system > Gut ... | reverse complement strand
GATCGTTAAGGTATGACTCCAGGTAGCTGACGAGCAGCGTCGGCTTGCGGGACGTGGCTATGATGGCCGTGGCGTCCGCGTAGAGGGACAACTCGACGGGGTGCGAGGGGGGGGGATGTCGTTGACATACAGACTGAAGAAGACGGGGGAGATTAATCCACCCTGAGCTATCCCAGCCCGCATGCCTCGAAGAGATGACGTGGCCGTCTGGAAAAACGCTTCGAACGTCCGATCCCTGAGGTAGAGTGAGATTGTATGAACTATGAGAGACGGGAAGTTTAGGAGCGTTAGGTTGTACAGGAGGCCATCGATCCAGACGATATGGAAGGCTTTGGCCACGTCGGGGTAGCCGGTGAGTCTTTTTTCGCCTAAATTCCTGGTTATTCTTTCAACGAGGCGGGCCAGCTGTAAGGACGTGCTGTGTCTGGGTCTCAACCCAAACTGCTCGTCTCGCATCAGTCCACGTTCGCTTACTACATGTAAGTTCCTAGCTAGTAGGATCTTTCTAAATAATTTACCAATCGTGTCCAAGAGACTAATGGGCCGATAGGAAGAGGGCAGTGCTGGATCCTTCCCCGGTTTAAGGATAGAGATTACTCGAGCGTGCTTCCACGATCAGGGAAAGTGATGGGTGCGGAGAACCTCATTGAAGATACGGGCGAGGAGGGAAACCGCTCGCACGGGAAGATTCTTCAATGCCCTTTTCGGTATACCGTTCGGGCCCGGACCCTTGCTGATCTTGAGACCCCTGATGGTTTCGTGAAAATCGTCAGGGGTCGTTAACTGGGGTTCGCTGGCTGGGCTTAAGAAATAAGACCTCAGCGCCACGTCAACCGTCTCAATAACTGCCGGGACCGAAGGATCGGTCACCGGTTGAAACTGAGCCACCAGATTGTCTGCAAGGGCTTCGGTTTTCTCTGAGTTTGAGAGAACGATTCCCCCTGTTGGGACCGGGGGGGGGGAGACGGAGTAGGAACTCTCATCACCCGCTTGGTTACCCTTCACAGCGATTGGACTTCAGAATCGAGGGATTCGAGTGTAGCGCTCCACTTGTCCTTTCTCCACTCTTTGAGCCGGCGGGTCACCGACCTCTGCAGCCGGTTTTCCTCGGCTTTCAGAGTGGGCTTCCTGGTGATCTGCCGCTGCCTCTTTTCTGGGGTTGAGAATTTTGGGGTATTTATACGGGAAAGGGTTTGGCTCAAAAATAGCCTGAGCCAATCGGAAGGAGGTTGACAGGGTAGGGGCGGGTCCGAGTAGAGAAACAGACTGTGGAGGGCAGCGACCCACATGGAGGCCAGGGATGCGTAAGGAGTTTTGTGTCCTGTAGTTTAATAATGTGATCATAGTTAATGCTGTGTACCGCTACAGCTGATTTTTCGGTTTGTGTCAGTTGTATATGTCTATTGTGCTCTTTGATTCGGATTTGAATGGATCGACCGCTTTGTCCAATATAAACCCTGCCGCATTCACATGGAATGCTCTATATGCCCGGTATTATTAATCCCAGTGCCTCTTTGATTGGTGGAAGGTAGCTGAATATTTTTCTAGGTGATAGGACGACACTGTTGATATTGTGTTTGGTCAGCACTCTGCTGAGTTGGCCATATGTTGTTTGGGTGTACTATATATACGCAGTCGACTGCATGCATACATACCCAGAAGAAAGCGTACAAGAGTTACATATTCTGAGTGTGTGAGTGTAGCCTTAGTTATCCAGCATGCGACGCTCATGCGCCGTTTTACATTGTCATCTATGTTCTGTCCGGCTTTACCATATTTTCCACATTATCTTATAAACGGAACGATTCATGGGGGACAAAAAGTTATTAGGCATGAACTGTGTGGTTTGATTTCCCTGCACGTATTGTGAGAGACATTTCTTATACTAAGAAGAACTGAGCAAGCTATATTCGTAAATTACGTAGGTCTTCATATAAGTACCCGTTATTCCAGTCACATTTTAGTGACGCTTGAATTTTCTTGGCAGATTTTCAAAAAAACATTTCAATGCCAAATTTCTTGAAAATCCGTCTAGTGGGAGCCGAATTATTCCATGCGGACGGATAAACAGACAAGACGAAGCTAATATTAGCTTTCCGCCATATTGCGAGCACCTAAAAAGATGGCAACGTCAATAACTGTAGTCATCATAAGCGTACACACGTCTTCGTGTATAGTTTCTGTTACATTTTTGCGAAGTTTATCACAATTGGAAATTGCCAACAAATATAATAAAGCCCTCTATCAATTTTCCGGTGGAAGCTGAGATTTTCCTTACTGACGGACGGACATGACGAAGCTAATATTGGCTTATCGTATCTGATGGCGAACACACCTGAAGACACGTCTCTAAAGTGGGTTATACTTCCAATTTTAAGTGGTAAATATATGCCTAATTCCCACTCTGTTAGGACCTCATGTTTGCTGTCAGGTCACCGTGAATTCCGGTAAGCGGTTGCTAACCTTCCGTACTAAACTGCTACTTCCATATTAATATGATCAGAATTTCTACCCTGAAGAAAGTCTGCACGCTGCAATAATGTAAAAGACGACAATCTAGATGTTCAACTGTCACACAAAACCAGTTTTGTCTTTATACAACTGTTTAACACCACGTCGATTTATTTCGCCAACTCTCCTCCAGATGGAGTGAACCGCAATGTTTGCGTCGCTATCAAAACGAAGCACGTTATTACTGGAATTATTACTGAGAAGATATTAAGGTTGTGATCTTTTACTTTATGACGCCGTAATGTTTCGTAAATACGTCATACCTTCTGCCCTGAAGATGGAGGCAACAGATTCCTCCGAAACAGTGGTGCCTATCTATAAACCTACATGGAATCACATCCGATATGTAACTAATTACATTTAGAGGTGTAACTGTAGCTTTAAGGAAAAACGACGTTCCGGAGTTCCATTTGCAGCAGAGGCAAGAGATTTGTCAGTTCTCCAAAACGTCCCGACCGGATCTAGGGCCTAAGCAGCCTCCTATTCAGTGTCTACTGGGGCTCTTTCCCAGGGGATGAAGTTGCCGGGGCGTGAAGTTGACCACTGACCTCCATCTAGTACCGCGGAAAAGAATTAGAGACGTTAGGCCTTTACTCCCCTTCATACGCCTTCACGACGTCGACAAGAATTGAATTTTTTCCTGGTACCCTTAGTATCAAAACTCTTATAGGAATTGTATTGGTACGCTGCATTGAACAGCGAAGTCGGAAAGAAGACTTTTGATATGCAATATCTGTTGCGTAATGCTATTGTGTGGCGGGTAAATATTGACGCGCAAAGGAACCTACTGCAGACATCAACGCGATATATGACAGAAACATCGGTATTACCTTTCTCACACACACACGGCTAACGTCTTCATAATTACAGCCATGAAAACATCAAATCTCTGAGAGAAGTTTGCTCACCCAGGTGGGGAAATTTCATTCCCCTAGCGATTATTGTGGTCAGCCTGTATGTGAATAAACATGGTGGTCGTGGGGTAGAAATGAATGTTTGTAATTTTTGTTTTAGCTGTCTTTAAATGTTTTAGAAAGATGAACAGCCCCAATGCACATAAAATATGTCGGCTATGTATGTCACAAACGGGAGTGATGGTACACATCTTTGACGCGAATGAAACAAAGGAACAGTCGATCCCATTGCCAATCAGAATAATGATGTGTGTTTCTATAAAGGTTAGTTTGATTACTGGTTAATGTGTTAACTAAGTATTAATCATTTTTTCGATAAAATATTGTAGTTCTCACGTAAATGTTGCACGAGATAAGAGACTTAATCTAAATGTGCTTACTATTAACGTGCTGGTGTACGGAATTTGTTGATTTTGTAGTAGTTTTGAAGTATCAACCTGTAGCTTAAGAATTTACTTTTGGTTTTCAGAAATAATTGATTCGTAAAATTTTCTCCTGTAAAATGTAATAATAGTTGTAAAGAAACTGGCAGTATTGTTTATGAAAGGGAAGGATTTAATTATAACTGATGTATTTATTGAATCTGAATACTTTGATCAGGTAATGGCAGGGGATGGGCTTCCTTCGAAAATATGTCGTCAGTGTATTCGTCAACTGGATAGATGGTATGCCTTTAAGCAGAAATGTGAGAATTCAGATGCTGCGCTGCGTCAGTTTGCTCTAAAACCAAAGGCGGAATTGGTCTGTGTAAAGGTGAGAATCACTTGTTAACTTCTCGTTATTGCTAAAAATAATTTTACAAAGACCTGTTCGGAATTATGATTGTAGAAATGTATTGAAAGTCTTTCTTAGAGGTACTGATACATGGGCCTGGGTATAGTAAGCATTGCCAAAGACTCAGATATTATATCAGTTCTCATGGCTGCTTACTGCCAATACTAGTCTTTGCTTAGACAAAATTCATAATCTGTGTATCACACAATATGAAGTACAACTACTGGTAATGTCAGTAGAACAGAATGTTGGTATACCAGTTATCATATTCCATCACATTAGTAGGCATGCTAATGAATACTCTTACATCATTAAAAGAGTTACAGGTTTGATTAGTTTAGCTTATGTTAGTGTGTCTAATACATTGAACTGATGCAAATAGTTTGGCTTGAAATGTATTGTTACATGCAGTGCCAGCTATCCCAACACCCTCACCATATTTTAAGTGAACACAATTTGTTCATCTAAATATAGTTCCGATGTACAGTGTCTGTTACTCAAAATGCTGAAAACCTGTCTGACATTTTATATAAACAATCCAGCAGCATTATATTCTTAGGGATGTAATTACAGGTACCATCTGTAGTTTTCAACTCACTGAAATCTGAGTGTTAAAATTTGACAGGCCCCCAGTGACTTGCACACATAATCCTCAATTCATCCTTTTTTATACATTATGATTCTTGAGGGACTTCATTAAATCACAGTCCCACCAGATATGCAGTCCATGGACTTTAAAAAGTTGTTGAAAGGCAACTTGATAGAATAAGTGGTGCTACTGCCTATTGATACTCACCCCCTTCTAGTGCCGCGGTCATGGAAGAGTAGAGCTATACCTCTACCCACCCTCTGGACCACACCGCACCTGTAACGGGATCACTTTATCTTTTTTTTACTGCCTTTTGATAAGATTTTATCAAAAACATTTAAGGTTGCAATACCAGCCAAGGCATAGGTACTTCTCAGCTGCTTCATAAGACACATTACTTGCACCTGGTGTATGTATCAGTAACTGTAAGAGTGACTGGCTACACAGGGAAAGAATGGTGATAGAATTTCAACTCTTAGTGTTATATATTTATCAGCATTAACTGTATGTGATTGAAGAGCTTCAGCTGCATTGAATATTAGTCCCTTGGACCAGAAACGTGTTGCAAGACTCCCAGAATTGCAGTACTGGCACTAATTAGTTTGGTCTTGTAAGAGGGACAGCTGCCTGATAGGAATTTTGTTGCAGAATGAATGTGGAGAGACTGATGATGTTACAAATGATAATGATAATTATAATGATGATGGTGATGAGAGTACTGATGAGCCTAAGGATAAACTAAAAGTAGAAATAAATGAAGATCAGGACAATGTAGATATTGACACAGATCAACAAAGCGATGAAAATGATTCGTAAGTATATACATTATTTATATGATTCAGTGACATTTAATGGTAACTCTTTCAGTCATTTAAAATCCGTATATTATATCATGAATCACATGTATAAGCTATAAACTACAATACCTCAGTTAGTATCACAGCTGGAGTATGGCCTGGACAACCAAGAATTAGAGTTTGTCTCCACGCAAGCGGTAGAGATTTTTGTTTTCTCAATAGCATTCAGATTGGCTTCGGTGCCCATCCAGGCTCTTTCCTAATTCATGCTGGGGACTTTTTCTCTAGGTTGAAGTGGCAGGGGCAGGAAACTGACTACTTGCCTGCAATAGCACTGAGATTAAGGATGTGTGGGGTTATAACTCCACTCCCCCATACTCCTAATTGGCATGGTGCCTAATTATGTGGGGGGGACAATTTTAACTTATAACGAATGTAGACTTTAAGTGACATATATTATAATATTCAAACCCATGTAAAAAAGACCCTAGAAAGTCATTTTATATATTCTTATAATAAAAGCCAAGAAGATGCACTATTTCTCAACTTTATTTTGGTGAAGAACTCTACATGTTTCAGACAGACTTACTGTCCATCAACAGGAGTCTTAATACTGTATTTACAGCAACTTGTATTTGTTGTATTATTTATGTTGACTGACTGCTAGCAAGGTCTAGCGAGTTCTTTACCAAAATAAAGTTGAGAAATAAGGCATCTTTGTGGATTTTGTTATAAGAATGTATCATGATGCACAGTCCTCTGAATGTCAAATTCATCATTTTATATATCTGGGTAAAAAGGAAATTTACTGCATTTTATTACTGATTTATTTTCCAGACAAACAGAACACTTGAACACTGTGCATTAATTTATTTACAGTGTTAAAGTGTTGTTTTCTTCTGGATAATAAATTATTATTAATTAGCAGTATGGGATGATGGTACCAGAAAGATTCACTGCACTTTTAAGACATGCTACATAATCTTTATTTTATTTTCCACAAACTGCCATTTATTTTATAATTTTATCTTTTTCTATTCAAATAATACTCTTTTTTTTTTTAAATAATCCATGCTCTGAAATGTAAATACCAACTGGGTCTTTTAAAAGTTAAGTTATCCCAGAACTCTGTACCACAAGTGAACATTGATGTTGATGCTTCATAACTCTTTGATTGAAATCCTCGACCAGAGATCTGCTGTTCTGACTGTTGTTTTTTCATGGTTTTGCTCAGTCCTTTCAAAAAATGTGCAGATATTAGCTTTATGAATTCAGACCCAAGACATTGAAGCATGCAGAATCACTGTTCCTTTCGACAATAAGATGTCAGCTTGTACCATTTGTCACCTGGGGTAAGGAGATGTTCTGTGTCAGTGTTACGGTATACACATTGGAGGCCTCAGTATGTATGTGTGTGTGGACTTTGGTGTTCAGGATTTTGACCACTAATGTTCACCTCTGTATGTAATATAATTGTGTTATTGTATTAGTTGTGTGTTTGTCACTCTAAGGGATCGACCTACAATGACAAAATTTGGGGACAGGATGCAGAGGAGAATATTTAAACCCCCCCCAAAAAAAAAAGTAGTAAGGCTGTTACAAAAATATGTATATAATGAGGTACTTTATAATTTTACTCTTCACAAAATATTGGGATGGTGAAATTAAGGGTGGGAGTGAGATGGACTGCACATGTTTCATGCTCAGAAAAAATTAGAAGATATAAAATGTTACTGTTACAATCTGAAGGATAAGGGATCACCAGTTTATCTGGATAGAAGGGACTATAATATAGAAACAGCATCTGTGGGTGTCATATGGATTTAGTGGCAGAGGTGGACTTATGTGAATATGGTAATAAACCTTTGCATTTCGTAAAATGCAGGAAATTTCTTGACCACTGTTATGACCATCAGCTGCTCAAGAAAGGCTTTCAAAGAATTAGTCTTTCAAGCCTTGAATTTTCAAGGTATATCCCATCAGAATTCTATGTTCATTGTTTCTCAAGTTTAAGCTACACATTAGGTCATTGCTAGGAACACCCAAGCACAGAAGTATTAACTAAATTCAGTGATGATGATGATATGATGATGATCATCATCATTATGGTCATCATCATTGTTGTAATCATCGCATGCTGAGCCTACAGAGACCCCATCACAGTAGTATCACGAGAAGGAAGGAAGGAAGAAGTAAGCTAAAGCCTGTTAATTTTAGAATACTTATGTCTATTGTCAGGCTGCAGTCTGCAAATTCTTCAACAGAAGAGGGTGATGGCTCAGGTCCAGGAGAAGAAGTGCAAAAACATACAAAGAGAAACACTGCCAAGAAGAAGCGATCAGGAAATCGCATCCATCAGTGTGATGTTTGCCAAAAGGTGTTCACTCAAGCTGGAGATCTTCAGATTCATAAACGCATTCATTCGGGTGAACGACCTTACATCTGTGACAGCTGTGGGAAAAGCTTTCCCTCATCTTCGAACTTAGCTCGCCACAAACGCACACATTCTGGTGAGCGTCCTTTCGCATGTACGCTTTGTGCCAAACGCTTCTCAGTTCGTAGTGCTCTTCGAGAACATGAGAATGTTCATTCAGGTAAAAAACGTTTTTTATGTCAGGAGTGTGGGAAAAGTTTTGCTCAGAAGGGCAATTTGAAGATTCATGAAATGCTTCATACAGGTGAGAAACCACATGCTTGTCAGGTGTGTGGAAAATGCTTTGCTCTTCGGGGTAACCTCAAGGACCACCTTAACATTCACTCACGTGAACGTCCATTTCAGTGTACTCAGTGCTCTAAACGGTTTACACAACGCTCCACTCTCAAGGAACACCTAAAAGTACATTCTGGCGAACGACCGTTTCCCTGTCTGCTGTGTGGCAAGAGCTTCGCTTATCGCAAAACATTAAAAATCCACATGAACATTCACACTGGGGAAAAGCCCCACCAGTGTCAGCTGTGTAGCAAGAGTTTCTCTGAGCGCAGTCATGTGAAACGACACATGAAGATACACAGCCTGGTGTAATGTTTCATTTTGTACTATGGTTAAAATGACAGTGACAGACGAGTGCAAAAGTGGTTGGAATTGTAAGTGGTCATGGTAATTTTAAGAAGGGATTGATTGCCTGGATATTATGTTTGAGTGGGTATTGCTCCAACTTCATATGTGGGAAGTTCCAAGATCAAGACTGGTGTAGGTTCTTCAGGCAGATATCAGAATTGTACCTCATATTAGACTACAGCACTTTCATTCATTGTCATTTTTAGCTTATTTCTTACTAATCATCCTGCCATGTAACTGTACACAATCCCAATAATTGCACCAAGATTGAACATAAAAGGAACTGAACGGAACCAGAACAAAACAAATGTACTAAGTGATATGAGGTCACACAGTGTCAGACTCAAGTCTCCTGGCTTGTGCCACTATGTCACTGGGCAGATAGTTCCTGCTGTTTCAAACAATCATATTTGCCTCATCTGCAGGCACAGAATGCCTGCAAAATGTCCACAATGCATATGAACAACAACAGTCATAGTAAAAATTTTACTGCACTATTTAAAGGTATGCGTGTAACAAGAAAAATTATAATATGTAACAACTTGCCAGGTTTGAGGTTCTTGCAGCAGTGTTGCTGAAAATTCAAGTCTTCTGGGATGTGACGCTGGGTCATTGGGTGTATGGATCTTGATGTTTTAAAGTTTTATCTTCAGGTACAATTAGTGTATGAGGGACTTCTTTAGCCTGAAGATGAAGGCACTGTGATCCTTAAAATCATCAGGAACTACTCGACCAACGACACATTATTTCATTCCAGAAGACCTGAATCTGTTAATTAGTAGGTATTTAGTAATGGAAACTTAGTGAATTTCAAAATCAGGTTCACTGACTCTTAAAAACAGTAACAGGTTTGACATGGACTGGCATACTAACTCTCTGACACTTTATAAAAACAAACCTGGAAATCTGTGCTTTGTTAGCATTTCTCAATGTTTTTATTCAATGTAACCATTACTGCCCTTGTGTGGGTGCTTGAATTGGACAGGATTGGGTTTGCAGTTGATGCAGAAAAAATACAAGCATTCTGGCTGATAACAGTCGCACTGAATCACAGCTTTATAGAAGATATTTCCTTCTCATTTTATTTGTTATATTAGAATTCCTTTAATCCAGTAGCTGATACTCCAGAAATCCTGTTACTTGAAAACTGAGGAAAATAGTCACAGATGTTTAAAAATCCCTCAAAAGTGTGTCTACATTGACCTTCGTTATATATCCTGATCCATAGTATTCTGGTCCTTCAGCATCACTGGTAGAAACTGAAGAGAATACAGAAAAAACAGGGACCCTGATGGCCCTGAGCCAGCAGCTGAAGGTGATATCCAAAAGGAATACTCCTCTGATTAGTTTTGCAGTCCACGTATAGGAGCAGTAACAAAAGTCACATGTCAGAAGTAAGGTCAATACAGGCACTGTCTGATAATCCAGAATTTGATAACCCAGCACCTCTCCGGTCTTACAGGTGCGGGATTAAAGGAATTCTACTGTAAACATTTCCAATCTGAGCACTGCTGTGTATCTTGTTAAATCAAAGCCCAAATGGGCTGGAGTAGTGATCATGCTCTGTATTGGTATCTGGCAGATCCTTAGTTTGCATCTTGGCTGGGTCATCAACTGTGCTGACAGGTCTTTGTGGTTTTTCTCAGTCCCTCCGGGCAAATGACAGGATAGTATCATGATTATACCATGACTCCTTCTAGTCCGTCATTCATGAACCATCATACCTTTGGTGCCATATAATCTGAGATGCTGACAGCATCATAACCCACAGAGGAAACACATCAAGGAGTCATCACGATCAAAAACACAAAAAATTCCAGACTAAAAATGTAATGAGGTCCAAAACATAATTGTGTTTATATACAGGGTTATTCAAAATGATAGTCGGGATTTTAACAACTTGTTATACACAGTACACTTGAGATAAGAGTATATGTATTTTCTTATTTAATAGAACAACACTCCAAGTTTTTGTTACATACCGTACAGGTGCTCTATATGTGCACCCTTTGTGATTCTACAAACATCAACACGATAATCGAGTTCATTCCAAACTGTTTGTAGCATGTCAGCGGTGATGGTTTCAATGGCGGTTCTGATCCATACCTTCAGTT
>Ga0123354_10019117_pt1 | contig 10758 bp, 7 predicted proteins | sample TergutLab28metaG_2_FD_97872 | JGI IMG/M metagenome (GOLD analysis project Ga0123354, IMG submission 97872) | Labiotermes labralis P4 segment gut microbial communities from Petit-Saut dam, French Guiana - Lab288 P4 | ecosystem: Host-associated > Arthropoda: Insects > Digestive system > Gut ... | reverse complement strand
GCATAATGATGCCCGAAACATGTTGAGACAGAAGTTGATAATAAACATCTGATTGTTGCATCTTGTTGGTTTTCTCTCTCTTCACACTTTGCTCACGATGCACGGTCACAGGAACCTAAAGCTAACAAATTATATGTAAATCACTTAGTATTATCTAAACCTTATCCATGTGTATGAATGATTTCTCAAATTACAAATACCATAAAAACATATGATAGGCGGAAATAATTAAATATGTAATTACGCCCAAGTAAAACAAAGATGCGTTAAATTAGCATTACAAATTTATGATTAAAACAGTGTATTAGTGCTTTCAGATGGGAGTGTAGATCTAGGTCATTGATGTGTGGCCTCGGGTATTGCTGTATTTTACTTTGCTTGGCACGTGTTTGCAAATGGAGGAATGTCTCTGACGTTATCATTCCTACGTTTTCTGTTCCATGTTAGGCGGTCAGCTGCTCACCGTTAAAGAGTGTAACTAAATATACACACACATAGCAAACACCTGTTATTGTTTTGGCTCCTGAATACTGACGTCATTTGAAACAGAAAACAAAAAGGAATTATTTGTTTGGAAATGACTTTTCCTTTTTCAGGAAAAATAAAACCACTACAAGATTTTTTCGAAGACACAGATTTCGTGTCCTGAATCAAAATTCTTCGGGATCCTCCGACGTATAACTGGTACATTCCAGTGCTGCTCAGTACAGATGTAATAGGCCTTGCGATGAGCCGATCCCCATCTAAGGAACATTGCCACCTGTGCAATAAATTTGAAAGATAAAACTCGAATTCAGTGAAGTAAAACCTTAACAAGTTTCTTTGTGAATATTTCTGAGTGTGTCACCTCATTAGTATTGTGATTTCACCCTTTAAAGTCTGATCACATCTACATGTCCAGCCCATCCTAACCTATTTGTGTACTGTATAAATACCGAAGATAATATATGTCTACACTGCGTATCATGTACTAACTTTCCCGTTTAATTTAACCCAGTGTTTTGAAATATTTACAATGCAAATGATGTATTCGTATTTTGTGTCATCATACTCTTTAAAATCTATCTGCATAAACACATTTCATTTTACAAGTTGATTTATGAGAAACTATCAAGATAAATCGCTGTGTTTGGAGAATTGAATTTCTAATTATGTTTATTAGGTTGAATATCTCTTAGTTTTAAGGCCAGACATTACGTTAGTTATTGTTGAATTTTGACGTCAGGTTGTTCCACTTCTTACACGTGTAGCTAAGACAGTATCGAATTCAGTAGCAACAAAAAGTTCATTTCAGTCGGCACAAATTATCACATGTAATTACAACTTCTTACAACAGGTTTTGACTTGTGCTGGTCTTCAGCAGTTAAAACCTATCAGAAACGAACATTTTTTTCAGTACACATAATGCTGAATTACAGTGTTTTGATTGTTTAGTGTATTAGAGTTTATGTCTTGTTGCAGTAAGTTCATTCTGACTCAACCCATTCGGTGTAACGTACAAGCAAAATACAAATGAAACCCATCAGTCAAGAGCGACTGCATATAAAACAGTTTCACTTTGTATAACTACATGTTTCGATTCGTATAAATGCCTCATGTCGATTCAGCGTGCTTCGAAACAGGTAACTCCATACAGTGATATATTTTTAATAGAATTGTGTTTGACTGATACGTTTCATTTTCTGTAGTATTTGGATTTGACATTCAAAGGACTGTGCTTCGTGATATATTCCTATAATAAAATCAAAGGAATGCATTACTTTCTCATTTTTTTAAATAAAACTCTACACGTTTCGGACAGTTTCTCTGTCCATCATCAGGAGTTTAGCACTGTACACACAGCAATGGTATATGTCCTACAGGTTATGCTGACTGCTTGCGAGCAAGCAGTCAGCATAACCTGTGTGACATATACCATTGCTGTGTGTACAGTGCTAAATTCCTGATGACGGACAGAGGAAATGTCCGAAACATGTAGAGTTTTATTCCAAAAATAAATTTGAGAAATTAGTGCATCTGGTTGGTTTTATTAAAAGAATGTATTAGTGTAACATATTGATAAAGTCGGGACAGGTCATTAGGCCTTCAGGAGGACGGAGTTCTCAGAATTTCTAGATTATCAGCACATGAAGGTAGCAAAGTTGTCAGCCCTAAGTACCGGCCACCTTTACTCCACAGGAGAGAGACCCCTGGCACTCATTTCCTTTAGAGACTGAGTCGCCTCCACGGCCAAAGTGCGATCGGAAGGATTATGTAAGTGAAAAACTTCAATGACCCCATCCGAAATTGTACCCGCGGCCTCCTGGCTTGCAGAACAATGCATCAACCAACTGCACCACCGCCTACCCCCCATTATACAACAACTTTATGCTTTCAATTTACTTACATTTTCGTTGCCCTTATGTGGGCGTTTTGTATGAGACCCTGATCATACTGCCTGTTCAGTTGGATCGAAACATACTGTAATGAAACGTCAATGAGTGTATTCTAACGTAGATATTTGTCGTGGCTATTGAAAAAACCTTGGTATTTTTACAGGATAACTGATCAAAAACACAATGGGATATCAACATTGCGGACAGCACTATACTGATTGCTTACATTATTTGTCACTACACGGCGTGTTTACCGGATTAAACGTCATGAGGAATCATTCCATTCGACTGATCTCACCTGACAGGGTGTAATTCAAACACCTGTTCTAGACGTGAACATCACAGCTGGCAGGCTTGGACTTGCCCGTCTTAGAGACATTCTAACATCGAGACACACCACTACCTTAGACCACGGATTCTTACACTGTGGTGGGCTTACCACTATCGGCGCACCACACATTGTTCGTTGAAATACGGTTCTCAGAAAAGTCTAAGTATGACAATATAGGCAGCGTCAGTATGATTGTAACTCGGAGGCGCTTTCGCATTAAAGGTTTTGTCGTGGAAAAGCAGTGAGTATTGCATATTCTCTGTGTGTGTGTGTGTGTGTGTGTGTGTGTGTGTGTGCATGTCTGTGTGTATACTTTATTATCCAGCACGCGATGCTAATGCGCCGTATTCTATTGTCATCTGTGGCCTGTCTGAATCTACCATATTTTTTCCACATTATGTCATAAGGCAAGATTTTCGGGAAAAGCTTGTGGGCATTAAAAGTGTGTTTCGTGTTTCGCAACAACTTTTGTCTGAAATATTTCTCATTCTGAGAAGAATTCAGGGAGATATCATAAATGTACTACATAGGTCTTCGTGGAATTGCACGTTATTCTTCCTAGATTTTAGCGAGAATTGAACTTTCTCGACAGATTTTTGAGAAATACTAAAATATCTAATTTCATAAGAATCTGTCTAGTGGGAACTGAGGTCTTCCACGTGGACAGATGAGGAGACGGAGGCGGTCAGACAGATCGATATTACGAAGCCAATATTCGTTTTTCGCAACTTTACGAACTCGCGTGAAAAGGATAAAAATGAAATTAGTGAAGCAAAGGTAACAACATTACGTCACTGATCCCCGCTGTCAGCTAGTCTTTCCAAATTTAGTCCTTTTTTTTAATACACTGGATTTGTTACGTTTTATTTAGTGGAACACTTGAGGACTTCTGTCTTAGATACTTAACCAGACAATTGTTAAACACAGGGTGTCAAATTAATCGTGCCCGGGCTAAGCACGTTTATTCCACAATAAGCGTATATGTACTGAAACATCCGGTGGTAGTTGACGTGTTCAGGGACACCATAAAATAGACACCCTGTATTATACCACGGACAAAATACATCTCGAAAATGACATTTGAACTCGCGAATTCTTTGTGCAAATATACCAAAGAAACTTTATCTTTTTAACAGAGAGCGGCCAGCAGAATACAAGAAAATATTCCAAAGTATATGAAAAGACTAATTGAATTTGTTGTTAAATAACATTGAATGAAACACTGCAGCTATTGGCTGTCTCTCAGTTCATGATGTAAGAAACACTTTACTTCACATCACAGAGATTTTGCATTAAAAATTTCGTTGAAGGGATTCTAAATTCCACAGTGACAAGGTGTTGGATAACATCCGGAAATACACGCAGCCTGCCTTACAAAAACCCCATATTCGCATCTTCATACGATAGACAGTGATCAGCCAGACGCAGAGACCTCTACCTGATAACAGACTGCACGCACAAGAGATAGACGTCCATGCCCCCGGCGGGTTTCGAACTTGTAATCTCGAGCAAGCGAGCGGCCGCAGACCCACGCCTCAGATCGCGCGGCCACTGGGATCTGCAGGATCGGCAACAATAAAATCTGTTGGCTTAAAACTGTCCTACTGAACGTTCCGTCTGGCGGCACCCATGGCTGCTGTTCCGTTATGCTGCACGGAGCCGTTTAAAGCAACAACATAAATAAATATAGAATCCCGTATTTCGGATGCCAAAGGATCACATACTGAGAGGCAGTATCGTCCTGGAAGACTAACGCCAAACAAACTATAATGCATTACGATTCCCAAAAAATATTAGTACTTACAATTTCTGCTGGGATCCCAAGTTTGGTGCGCTTCCAAAGGCGCTGTGTAATTTCGCTATGGCTGAAGAAGGTATTTATACACATTCATGTGTGTCGATGACCCTTTTTACTCCTATATTCAAATTTCTTTTCGGACTAGATAGGGGACAAGATAAGCAAGTATTGTAGCAGTGATAATTACTGCTGAACACGAAATGGGGAGACACTTTCGTAAATTGCATCAAAGTGACAACAAAAAGTAGGTTTTCCTGTAACTTCACCAGTAAATGCTTTCACAAAACAAGCAAGACAAAGCTATCACCCCTTAGAGGGAAACGAACTTCGTCGTAATTAATGGACAAGTTATATAATTACCTGTTCCCGCCATCCCTGACGTTAAGCGAAATATATTACGAATTTCGTACTTTTCTGTGCCAAAAGCTAGTTAAATAATACTCAAAATGAGAAGAAAATATCCAAAGTACAAGAGGTCACAGACAGAAGAAGAATTGGGACGCGCATATTTAAGAAACTTCTAAATCTGAACAGCTCAACAAGTCTGTCAGATGGACAGACGTCTGATGTCCGTCACGAAGAGACCAGAACGGGCAATGAGGTCTGCTTGGACAAGGCAGAAGGAACCGGGGAAGACCACTGAAGAGACTTCCGGCTGTGTGAGACCGGAACGGGTCAACAAGTGGCCCAACTCCATGTTAGCTAGATGATGATGATGATGGCAATGATGATTATTTTCTGCATCCTAAAGACATAGGGGTTGGATGCAAAAGTACAAATTCAAATATCGACGTGCAGAGCCAATAGTCAGCCTCTCATGACTTTTCTCAGGGACTCCAGGTAAATGACTAAGTGGTACCTTAAGGCAGTCCACGATCGATTTCGTCCACATCCATTCAAATTCCTCATAAAATTTTCAGAATCTGCTTAAACTCAGTAACTGAAAGAGTTCATGAGAGTATACTATAAACTTGAAATTAGGGTCACGTGGTATTTGCATGAGACTTACAGCTGCAATTAATGACCTAAAATTCTTCGAAGTAGGTTACTGTAACAAATTCTCATTTGTTTCTGTATCACTTCATAAAGAGAGAGCTTCGGCATCTCTTTTGTCCAGTCTGTTGACAATATACAGTACCACATTAATCAATAACATAAAAGGTAAAGCAATCACGTTAGAGGCCTAGAGTGGCCCAGATGGTTCCAGGAACTTAATGTTCCCAGATTACATGACAACGGCACAGGATGGTGGTAAAGTTGTCAGCCTTACGCACCGGCCGCCTATACCCCCAGGAAATGCTACTGGTACTCATTTCTGTTAGAGGATGAGTCGACCCCAGGGCCATAGTGCGATCGGAGGGATTATGTCAATGAAAAATTCCAATGACACCATGTGGGATCGAACCAGCGACCTTCCGATTTGTAGCACAGCGCCTTAAACACTGTGCCACCGCGGTCCCCAAATCAATAATGTAATATCATTTAAATATTATCTCACATTTTCCCTCATACATCTTAATGGCGTTGACGGCCACATCTGTAAATTTGTAGGTTGTAATTGTAGTAATCTGAACGCTTAAACAAATTAGAATTTAACATGTTTCTTTGGGGACTCTTAGCTCTAATTCGAGGCCTATAGTAGGTTTCAGCACGTCACAGCTAGTGACCTTCGAGCCCAAGGTGCATCAAGCAAACCAAGTACTACAATCTGCGGTCTGTTGCATGCAGTGCCAACATACAGCAGCATGGCGCAGTGTGGACACAGCGGCGCTGTTCATCTGCTTCAGTGGCTTGTTCACATTCCTGTCGCAAGTGCACAATAGCACGCAGAAGCAGCATTGGACTATTCAAAATTTTAGTAATATACACTAAAAATTTCGCGTTCAAAAACTGCGGACTGGCAACAGTGGCAAATGTTCACCCGTACAGAGAAAATGGAAGGCTCATTAATCCGAAACTGAACAATTTATACTAGGACTGAAGAATATCTCCATCATAATTCCCACTGAAGTTCTTATATTTGTGAAAAAAACAACCTAACAAGCAGAAAAACGTATTAGGTAAGGTGTTCAATAAATATCACGAGCTGGGATAGTGTAGTCGTTATAACGACTGACTACGGGCTGGAGGGTCCGGGGATCGAATCCCGGTGGAGGCGAGGTTTGTCGCACTTTCCATACCGGCCCTGGGGCCAATCCGGCCTCCTATACAATGGGTACCGGGTCATTCCTGGGGGTAAGGCAGCTGGGGCGTGACGTTGACCATCTACCTCCATCTAGCGCCGAGGTTAAAGAAGGATTAAAGCTATATTCTGGTCCTCCACAGGGCCTTCATGGCAGGTTAGAGTATGACATTTATCGTTTCTTTTCTTTACTGTACCCATCAAATGTATGTGACTTATAGCTGCGACTGTTTAGCTTTATCTTATGCATGATTCTGAAAAGTACTTCTTAAATACCCACCGATGGAATAGGTTTGTCTAGTTTTAAAGCGGATAATCCAATCACAAATCTAGGGAGGACTTCAGTCAGAATCTGCATTCTGCTGCAAAGGAGCTTGTTGTAGCTGATGAATAATTGAACACACGTAAAAGCTTTTTTTATCTCTCTACCAAATAAGTGGCGCAGCTGGATTAGGTGCAACTGTTCGTGAAGTTGTACGCGGGTGTACGAACTGAGAACGCACGCTTCAAACAGTTCTGCGAAAGAAGTGGTATGCTTTCTGCTATACAACGCACCTAACATAACTGGCCCGAATTTATAGCACAATAACACGAAGGTTCAACGTCGTAATATAAAACTCAGACACTACACACTAATTCCAACCAGTGTCCATCCTTGCAACTCGTCTCCATCAGATAACTTCCAAACACGCAATCTGTACAAATTCCTAACATTTCTTATAGGGTCAAACCTGTTTACAACGGAACCGTAAGGAAGCGATTTTTTTTTACTGTTGCATGCAGGTTCCGTTTAGTACAGTAACTTCGCGGAGCTCCAGATCCTCCGGACTATAAAAGTTTCCCATGCAGACAAGTTTACTTTATGTCAAAGTTCCTTTTTAAACAGGGTGTACCCCACCAATTCTAATGTGATTTGAAATTTTCTCTGGGGCCGTTAAAAAGTAATAATTACATACTTTGTGTATGCACCGTGCATCTTGTATATTGTGCATTGTTGTAACCAATAATGCACAATATATGTTTTTTTTTAATTTAACGATATTTATATTATAATCACTCCTACCTATTTCGATACATTTGTATCATCCTTACATTGTACACTGTACATTGCCACAGTTACGTAGTTTCTATTCTATTAAAAATTTATTAAAATTATCAAATTAATTTAAATAATTCAATTTATGTGGTTATTGTTGATAAAAAGTAGTCTATATGATTTTTACAATATAATTATTATCAGCAGTATGTTTATATAGCCGTATATACATCTGGATATTCTGCAATGAATAAAATTAATTTTTAAATAATGTAGGCGTTCGTGGGTTGATAAAATATAAACAGAGAAGCTGAATTATAGTGTATGATGTGTTTACCGTGACAACACGTCGTTTAGTACTATATCCAATACAATTCAGTACTTACCACCCAAGCACACAAGCAACATCAACACAGGGTAAGTACATCATACACTGTAATTCAGGTTCTATGTTTATATTTTTCAACCCATAAACGTCTACAATATTTTAAATTTAATTTTATTTATTGCAGAATATCCAGATGTACATGCGGTCACGTAAACATACCACTGATACAAATCATATTGTAAAAATAATATAGACTTCATTTTATCAACAAAAAAACATATAAATAGTTGAAGAATAAAAGACCAACTTGTTGTCACTATTTTATTTCACTTCTTATATACTCAACATATTTCGGACATTAATATATCCATCATCAGGAGCTTGCGACTGTGCTGTTGAATTACCACATCGGTCGTTTTGTTCTCGGTTCGTTGTGTGTTGGCGATTTGGTGCGGTTGGGTTTGAGTAGTGTCCGTGTTGCAGGCTGAAGTTTCAGCAGAATTCAACAGCACAGTCGCAAGTTCCTGATAACGGATATATTACTATCCGAAACATGTTGAGTACATAATAGCAAATGACATCAAGTTGGTCTTTCATTCTTCAACTATTACAATGATGCACGGTTTAATAAACATGAGAACCAAATAAATATTTTGAATTCAATTCGTTTGATAATTTTTAATAAAATTTGAATAAAATAGGAACTACGTAACTTTAGCAGTGTACAATTTTGGAAATCCCTGAGGATGATACATGTGTATCGAAACATGTAGCAGTGATTAAAGTATAAATATTGTTAAAATAAAAAATATATTTTGCATTGTTAGATGAAATAACAACTAGAATAATTACATAATTTAAATATAAATTGGCCAGTACAAATTAAATGATCACGTTCTAAAAAGCCTCATTTTATTGACGACAAAAAAGTAACAAATCTGTACCCAACATTTATATCCCTAACATATATAAAATAAAACTGTATCTTGTTAAGTATATAAATATATTACCTCTGTTTATTTTTACCATACTCCACATAACTGGCTGCAATGATACCTGAAGTTTTTAGCAATATAAGACAAGCTAATATACGAACAATTCGTGAGCACAAGGTGTTGTTCTACAGCAGTCAGCACAAGGTGTTGTTCTGTAGCAGTCAGCACAAGGTGTTGTTCTACAACAGTCAGCAAAAGGTGTTGTTCTATAGCAGTCAGCACAAGGTGTTGTTCTATAGCAGTCAGAACAAGGTGTTGTTCTATAGCAGTCAGCACAAGGTGTTGTTCTATAGCAGTCAGCATAAGGTGTTGCTCTGTAGCAGTCAGCACGAACAACATCGTGCAAGTTGATTCAGTTTTTTCGTTCTTCTTGGACGTTAGTCTCGTCAAAAATTTTTTTTTATAGAACTACGATGCCGATCGGACTGTATATACAAACTAACTTGGAAATGCGTCAGTTGTTCATTCTTAATAAACCCTTTGTCCACTTAATCCTCTACCGTTCTCTGGTTCCTATTGGGAACATTTGTATTTGTATTCAACACAAGTATTTTTTAAATATGGTAACGTGATCATCACGTAGTAAGGACTTGGACGGCTAGATGGTAGCACTAATATTTTAATCAATGATTCAAATAAATGTAATCACGTAGCCTCATAAATACATTAAAAAAATATATATATATTCGATTTATAAAATCATGCACTAATGGTCTAAAATTATAATCCAAAATAATATTTTTTGAATATATATATATATATATATATGTGTGTGTGTGTGTGTGTGTATATGTGTGTGTGTGTGTGTGTGTGTGTGTGTTTTGTACTCATTCCTCTCATTGTCTACGAAATACTCGTAGTATTAATCCATCTTTGAACATATTTGACGTTCAGGTGACCGTGCATCGTGAGAAATTCTTCTAATAAGATCAACTAGATGCACTAACTTCTCAAATTTATTTTTTGAATAAAAAATTTACATGTTTCAGACAGTTCTTCTGTCCATCACCAGGAGTTTTTTACTGTACACACAGCAATGGTATATGTCATATATCACGTACAGGTTTGCTGATAGCTTGCGAGCAAGATGTCAGCAAAACTGTATGACATACACCATTGTTATGTGTACAGTGAAAAACTACTGATGATGGACAGAGGAACTGTCCGAAACATGTAGAGTTTCATTCCAAAAATAAATTTAAAAAATTAGTGCATTTAATTGGTTTTATTATAAGAATATAATTGAACGTCTACTAACACAAATTTGAGGAAACTATGGAAATTTGGCCTTGGGTTGAAAGGTGCATCGGAGAATGGAGCCGCTGTCGCTTTCATATTACTAATGGTAGGGATGTAGAAGGTACTTTTTATGAATCTTATGCGTATTGGACAGTGCATCATCTTGATATTTGAATAAAGGTAGACCAACTAGATGACACTTGCTTTATTATATATTGCTCAACATGTTTCAGACGTTAATACGTCCATCTTCAGAAGCTAGCGAGTACTTGCTGTGTTGTGTAGGCTGACTTGAGGCGTGCTGTTGTTATGTAGCGGGATTGTCTGTTGGTGATGTGGTATCCGAGTGCAGCTGAACCACTACACTCGGATACCACATCACCAACAGACAATCCCGCTACATAACACCAGCACGCCTCAAGTCAGCCTACACAACACAACAAGTACTCGCTAGCTCCTGAAGATGGACGTATT
>Ga0123354_10019114_pt1 | contig 10760 bp, 8 predicted proteins | sample TergutLab28metaG_2_FD_97872 | JGI IMG/M metagenome (GOLD analysis project Ga0123354, IMG submission 97872) | Labiotermes labralis P4 segment gut microbial communities from Petit-Saut dam, French Guiana - Lab288 P4 | ecosystem: Host-associated > Arthropoda: Insects > Digestive system > Gut ... | reverse complement strand
GCGAAGCAAGAGACGATTGTCGTTCCCCAGCCCCCCTACTCTCCAGATTTGGCCCCTGCAGACTTTTTCCTTTTCCCAAAGTTTAAGTCCACCCTAAAAGGTCGCCGATTTCAGACGATAGAGGAGATAAAAGAAAATTCGCTACAGGATCTTCGCGCCATCCCGCAAAACACGTTCCAGGACGCGTTCCAGAACTGGAAAAAAAAAGCTGGGAGCGGTGTATCAACAGTAGTGGGGAGTACTTTGAAGGAGACAAGTCTGATTAAGTTTAAGTACAGCAATAAATTTAAATTAAATAAGTTCGGTTTCTTTTTGGACTGCCCTTGTATTGCTATTAGCTCACCTCTCCGGAAAGACACAAAATTCTAAAGAGAGTCTTCAGTCATTTATCGGCGCTTACAAACTGTACAGTTACAATGTAAGTATTTCTAGAGGAGCCTCGGATGGACGTATGGGTGGTAGATTATTTAATGACAATTCATTAACCGCAGCCGTCATTTGGTATCGAATGCTATGAATGAACGTGGTCTGACAATTAAGTTCGCGAACTCGCCAGCGTGTGCTTGCCGTGGCAGCACTGGACAAACACCTTAGTATGGTTTGATGACGTTAACATATCAGCGTTTCACAGCTGTGTTGTTGTTGACCTATGGCAGTCTCTTTCTGAGTGGCATCTATTACTGTCTGCGTCTGTTTTGGTGTGCCGCCGCGAGAATGTCGGAGCCTCAATTAGAGCAGCAAACGAACATTAAATTTCTTGTTAAACTTGGAAAGAGTGGAAACGAAATCAGAGAGTTGTTAGTGCAAGTTTACGGGGATAATGCCATGAAGAAAACAGCAGTTTACAAGTGGGTGAAACGTTTTTTCTGAGGGAAGAGAAAGTGTCACTGACGAAGAGAGATCAGGACAGCCAGCAACAAGCAGGACTGAAGAAAACACTGCAAACATTCGTCAAATTATGCGTGAAAATCGTCGGCTGATTGTCAGGAGCATAGAAGAGCAAGTGAACATCGACAGAGAAACAGTTAGGAAAATCTTAACTGAAGATCTTGACACGAGGAAGGTGTGTGCAAAAATGGTTCCAAAGGAGCTCACCGAAGAACAAAAGCAAAGAAGAGTAAAAATTTGCCAAGACCTTTTGGAGAGGCAAGATGACATTTTGGGCCGTGTCATCACAGGTGATGAAACATGGGTCTACCAATACGACCCTGAAAAGAAGCGGCAAATTGCACAATGGAAGACTGCCATTTCCCTACGACCAAAAATTTCCGTCGGTCCAAATCAAGAGTCAAAATAATGTTGCTGACTTTTTTTGATATTAGAGGGATTGTTCATTATGAATTTGTACCAATTGGACAAACAGTCAACCTAGTTTACTATTTGGAAGTACTGGAAAGGCTGCGTGAAAAAGTTAGACGGAAACGACCCGAACCTTTTGCCAACAACTCACGGATCTTGCATCATGACAATGCACCTGCTCACACGGCACTGTCTGTGGTGGAGTTTTTAGCTACTAAACAATAACTGTGTTGTAACACCCTGCCTATTCACAGGATCTAGCACCCAATGACTTTTTTTCTGTTCCCGAAGACAAAGGGAATATTGAAAAGAAGGCATTTTGATAACACTGATGACATCATGAGTAATACAACGGCAGCTGTGAAGGTCATTCCACAAAACCAGTTACAAAATTGTTTTGAAGGGTGGACTATGCGCTGGCATCAGTGCATAGCTTCCCACGGGGAATACTTTGAAGGCGACCATGGTGATATTCAGCAATGAAGTATGTAGCAATTTTACCGCAATGAGTTCGCGAACTTTGTTGTCCGACCATGTACGACTGTATGCAATTAAAGTGAGTGGGGGGAAGAGTTTGTGGCGTATTTCATCAAGGCAATATCCCGGCCTTCGACTGGATGGGCTGAGGAAAACTAAGGAAAGTCTCATTCAGAATAATCTAGTCGATGTCCTGGCCGGAATGAGAACCGGGCACCACCCGAATAAAATTCTAAATTGATAAGGCCTTACTTCCCAGGAATTGTCATTAATGCAAGAAGTTATTCACTTTTGTATTCTCTATTACAAACACACTTTCAGGGAAGTCAAAACCATTTTTGAGATAAAAATAAAATTGCCTCTTATTTTCCACACGCCTTCGTACTTGGTTGTTACTTTTTCCTTGCAGTCCCCCATATTAAACACGCTTAGTCTTCGACGCGGTGTACTTAACTTTGGACCGTAAACTGCACGTTGTAAGACACAGGGTGGCCGGCGGCTTTCCTGGTTCAAATCTCTCATACTTCCTGGCTACCACCTACACAGTCTTACGCACACGCCCATGCTAGATCAAGAAACGGTGTCTCACACCTCGAGTGTGATCCAGTTGCTTCGTCTGTCGGCTCGTTTAAAAGAGACTTGATCAGCCCGTGGGGTGCAAAAAACGAAACGTGCGGTTCCACAACCAGATAATATTCTACTAACTACGACTTGTATGTGTGAATTTTCGGCAGCGCCCCCAAATCGTATGGCATCCTGGCAGCACAGAATCGTGTTATTCAGTCGGAGATCCTTGCGGGTCCGCGAGTTGAGAAAATTGTCGTTGGTAGAAAAGAAAGAGTTTCTTCCTTCGGGATTTCATAATCTTGCTCTTATTTCCATTATTGACAAAAAAATGCTGCTTATGTAATAAGTATTTACATTGTTTTAATCAAGAAAATCATAGCTTAAATATGTTACTTAACTATTAACTCGAATTTACCTGCGGAGTCCACGAATTGAGAAAATTCTTGGGAAAGGAGTCTTCAAAATTAGTGACACTGTGAGGGTCCTGTGGTCACAGAAGAAACGAGACACACAAGCCTATTTCACACTCGTTTAGAGACAAGTAAATAAACGAGTCAATTTACAACTGGCCGAATCCCATACGTTCTTTATATTCTTGGGTACAATTTCTCTGTACGAGGTAAACGCACAATAGTCGGAAAATAAGTAGGCCTACTACATACATTTTGAATATAGATTTGTCCTTCAAGTATTAAACAGAGAAAGAATAAATATATCCAGCACACAGTTATTTGTAACAGGGACACTCACGCAAGCCTATGTAAGCCGCCCACATCGGAAGTCTGATCTACAGTAAATGCATAAACCATAGACCATTAAAAAGAAAAATCCATACCAAGCTATAAATAGGTTCAGTAACTAGCGGTGATGACGTAACTGTTGGTGACGTTCTTTACAACTATTCTCCTTAAAAGAGATCACCACGATTTACTTACTTACTACTACTACTAGTAATAATAATAATAATAATAATAGGTAGGATACCACAGCAGTAGAATTAATGGTAGTAGTAGTAGTAGTAGTAGTATACAACAGCAACAGCAGCAGCAGTAGTAGTAGTAGTAGTAATAGTGGCAGCAAGAGGAGCAGCAGCAGCAGCAGAAATACACTTCACATCAGGGCTGTACACATTTCATACTCGATGTCATGCTTCGAATTTTATGCCTGTCTGCATAATCGTTTGTGGAACTAGTTACTGGTTACGAAGGTAGCGTATGTGGAATGGAAGTAATGGCTCTGAGACTCGAATATGTGCAGTATTTGTTGGAAAATAAAGTTTCGTGTGTACAATCACGATCCGTGTGAGAGGGACATGTCAAATGGTTAATACATGATGATGATAATGATGATGATGACGACGAAAAGAACAACAACAAAAACAACGAAGCCGACCACGTATATAATTAAGCGTAACGCCATCAACACACATGGTAAGGCGAAAGAATATTTCCACGCATTCCTACTTCGGCCCTCCACACAAAGAACTCACACGGGTCCCTATCGGCAACGATGTTAGGTAGACCCCATAGCCCGTCTGGACGCGGTGGACAACAGCAAATATTTTCCCTCTGCCAGGAGTTGGTCCCAGGAATGACGCAGTATCAAACGCGCCTTCTAGACTGTTCTACACGTGTACCGCTGTGCAGCTGAATATGATGACTGGTCTTGTGACAATAACGACACAATTGGACATCTACAACAATTACATGCTCTGTGCTCAATTTGTATGTAGGCCGGGAGCCAGCAGTAGTTACAACGTGGTATCAAAATAGGTAAGGAGCTCACCAAAATCATACAGCATGGAGATGTGGGCATTGCACTTTCTTCGTATAAATTGAAACAAAAGTTTTGTTAAAGTTCTGTGATTCGATAATATCGATATATAAACAGCTGATACCGATGTTAATTGGACAGTTGAACAGGTCTGATATAATAATGTACAACGTTAACTCCTACAAAACGGCAGTAATGATGGGAGATTTTTTGGTCCTTACAGAATCGTTACAAAGTCTCACGCGCCGTTACGCCACGAGACTCTTTACCAAACGACACGACATAAAATTTCCAGAAGACGCGAATGTTAAAACACAATGGCGATAAAAAATACTTATTGTTGTTTCTTGTCACACTAGATACACTGTCACTTATTTATAATCCCTGGGAATCAAACGGTCAGTCACTGATAAGATAAAAAGTTTGCCGAACGAGGCACGCAACTGCTCTAACACTGAAGTTTGGCCGTGAAGTATAAACATAGTCTGCAGGCGACTTTTGCGTTGCAAGTACAGGGTACAGTCGAATCAGCTCAAAGCGGAATCCTAAAGAACCTACATACATTCTCCATATCAGATAGCTTTATATCTAACACAGATATTTACTGCCAAACTAACAGTTCAGATAAATTGTTTAGTAAGTACAGTCAACGCTCGCCATCCGTCGTCTCGCTTTGCGATTTTTCGCAATAGAGACTCGCAGATATTAATACCCAAAATTCGTTATCCGCCCAAAATTGCGACTTCGCATTCGACAAAATTTTATATCCACGACCAGCGGATAATGTTTAGTCACTCGCACACTGACTTCGGTATTTACAGACCGCTTCAGTTAATTGATCCAAAAGGATTAATTGATCCCAGAGGGGACCTTATGTCCTCTTAGGTATAAGAGTGGGGGAGCAGGTTCCGAAAAACGTAGTATTTAAGGAACTTGGTTTGGGGTTTTGGGATGGTTTGGGTAGGTATTACAATTTTTTCCCATTTAAAATAATGGTAAATACGTTCCCGGCATCCGACTTTTCGCTATCAGAACCGTATTCTCTAAAAGAATTAGAGTCGGATAATAATGGTTAATTGTATTTACGATCCATAGCAAAAAATTGAGGTTCCGTGCTGTATCAAATGCTCCATTGTCCATGCCGCCACAACACTCACAACGTCTGCACCGACACGCACTGTTGAACAAGACTTGTAATTTTAGCTAAGCGCTGGTTGTAGCTCCCTGGTGATGGTTCCTGCGTGAACCGAAACATGTTGGAGCGAGTTTTATAAGTTTAATTGGTTTATAACAATTTAAATTTTTTATATACTCATGTGCATTAGATGGACAATAGAGAATTTGATATCACTGATGCACGGTGTAACCATGAAGATTTCCGTGCTGTATGTTTACACTTCGACCTTACCAAGCGGTAAAGGATTTTCAGTTATCTTCTTTCAGTAATACAATAATACACTCTACGAGAAAATGAGCTGAGACACAATCGATACGAAATAAGACTACTTTAAGATACGACATCCTTGTTCGTCATTTTCGTCTTCTACAAGAGTTGATAACTTATCAATTTTTAACCTTTCCGTCAAGGCTGTTCATGATTAATAAGAACTTAGGTTATCACGGCGATACTCAAGCTGTAAACTTCTCAGTTGTGAGACCGTGTGTTCTGGTAGGGGACTCCAACATTTCGAGAAACATGCGGCCTCCACATTCACAGCTACGCTTTAGACGGTCGCCAACCTACAGGACTACATGGCGCAGAAAATCGGAAAAGGATAATGTGCAAGTTTTTCTTTAGTTACACAGTTGCCATATATTTCGTTTTTTGGGGAGTACCTTTAAGGAAGCTTCCATGTAAATGTCTTAGCACTCATTCAAAGTCTAACGCATACCTGCTGTAGGGAGAGTGGAGGGCTTGCTAACCGACTTATAGAAGTCACTACTTCACGATATTTGATGTTGATATTTTCGAGCGTTCACACTTAGCAATCCGTTGTGGCCCTTTGTATAAAATTATGGAGCCTTCATATAGACATAAATCGTGTTTTTTTTCAACGTATGTGTTGTTGGTGTTCTATAAGCGTTAATAACCAATCCGCATGAGTATATAATATGCAGTTAGTACTTATCATGTAATGTGAATTGGCTTTTAAACGTGTAAATGGGGCTTTCTTTAAAGACATGTACTGCACCTAGAAGATACTCACGTTGACCAGCAGAGAAAATTCGTTTCCGTAAGCTCGTCTGAGAAACAAACAAACTCAAATGGGACACTTGATATACATGTATATGATATATACACACAGTAGGTATTGACACAGCTATGTCGACAGCTTCTTCACTACACATCTCCGTGCAGACTGTAAGACAAACGCAGCCTGACCAACAAAATTACACTCTTGACACGGCCTTTCAATTGAAAAGAAAGTACAACAGCTACATAGAGTAGGATTGACAATTTAATGACCAATGTGAAGTTCATCCTAGAACAGGCCATGAAGACCCACAGGGGCAGTACAGGTATAGCTCTATTCTTTTCTTATCCTCGACGCTAGATGGGGTGGTTCGTCAACGCCACGGCCCGCCGGGTTTAACCCCGAGAAAGAGACCCGGTATCCATTATACAGGAGGGGGAGTGGGCCCCAGGTTCGGTGTGAACGGGTGTATTAACCTAAATTATACATATAAATTCAATTCACACCTCGCAAAAAAAATCATATTCTCCACTATAACGACCAAATGGTTAATGCCTATAATCGCTGCTTGTTTCGAGAATCGTGCGAAAGAAGATGCACTCTCTGGGACATCACACTTTTTACGAATGTAAAATTGGTAGCCGGAATATGAACACTAAAATTGTCTGTTTAATATAAAATAATTCCGAATGAAGCTGATTCTCACTCCTTACAGAATTCGCACACTCACCCCAGGGCCGTATTGCACAAGTTAAGAAACAGGTTTCTAATCTGACACTGGATGCGTGCACGGACATGCGATTAGATCTTGAAGGCGTATAATTTAAAAAGCCGTATAGCAGGTTTTCGTATCTTTCTAGTCTGAAAATAGCTACATAATTGGTAGAGCGAATGTTCGCTTCTCTAGAAACAACTGGATTGTTGTAATTAACACAGCATTATAAATATTTTCACTGCATGTTTACCTTGCTATTAAAGGTACTGCGTGCAATATCCCAGCCAAGAACAAGATTTATAAAGAGATACAATTACAGTTGTGTACATACGCAAGCCCGACAAGTTAAATCTATTCAACAAACATCTGGGGCGCCATTAGCTTCATCAGTACACTGGCTTCTTTACATTATAATTGATTATCCAAAATTTTCACTGGATATTCAACACTGAAGATGGGACTACCACGATGTCCCTAAACGTCGGACACAAATCAGTGACCCGGCACAATATCCCAGAAGAGCTGAGAAATAAATTTTATACATTCACATCCATATCTAAACATTATCAGCACTTACAGACAGAAAGAAAATTATATTCGCAACTTCGTGACTGACTGGTCAACCCTCGACACAGCGCATCGCGATATAGCGCCACCCTCATTTAGTGTCTACGGAGGTATGTGAAAACTCCCTAATATACACTATTTCGGTTTACCACCACCTTTGACATACCACCACAGACATCAGTGAACAAAGAATGACACTATGTAGGGGTTTGACAGTGCCTACATCTACACACCCCAACAAAACTGATTTCTACGTGTCGATATTAGGCAAGTAGAATGAACAACAATATTGGACGTATGCATGATTCTTAATCTTGTCACACACAAACCGACTTTCGCTTTTGAATGAATGCTGTGCTATAAGGATTGAAGGTATCTGGGACATGACGCTGTGTTGTTTGCTGAGCGGATGCTTCGAAATGTCGGGAACCACTCGCTCGACGACAGGGCATCACGTCCCAGATGACTTGAATCCTCAGCCACACCGCCGCGATGACCCCAGCACTTGCAGCTCTACTACACACTTTCATGCAATTCTTCTGCCAACCATCAAGGTTGGAACATCTGGACACCAGTCGACACAGCCCAGTGACGCTTCAAGTTTGACACCAGTCTGTCAACAAGAGGTCAAGAAGCAGTTGTAAAACATTTTATTAAGTGTCAAGTTCATTTCACTTTAATTTCACATTGGAAAACATGGTGACGGGTGTCTAATGCTCTAATGTCATATTTTCATTGTTACACCTTGCATGTTGTCGAGTCACTCAATTATTATACCGACTAATGCACTTATATAAAATTTATACATTAAAACACTAAAAAACACTAAAAACAGTTTTAGTGTTTTAATGTATAAATTTTATATAAGTGCATTAGTCGGTATAATAATTGAGTGGCTCTAATGTCACTTACGTCAAAAATTAACAGGTAAAAGTGATAAATTTGCTGCTGTACGTCAAGATTAATAAACGCTGACGTCATGTAGCCAGATGTGTGAAGTACATAACAACCCACGGGCTTCGATGTATGTCAATGAAAATATCCTGGTAGATGAAGACATACCATTAATTTTGTTTAATAGGCGGGAGCGAGATATCTGAGAGAACAAGAGAGAGGTCAATATTAATCATGTAGGGAGGCAAATCTGAAAGTCAAAGCAGAGGCAACGCGTTAGGTACACTAGTGTTCGCGCCTCAACAGTACAATGATGCAGGACAAAATCATAATAGGGTAAAAACATGGATAATAAATAATTCTAACTACAGTAAAACCCACACGTAAGGTAAAGACAGTGTTGCATCAAAATTAGGTAGATGTTCATCGTGAAATTAATAAGAGGTTCAGTTCGAGCAATAATTGGTGTTCTTAACTAGCTGTTAAGGAACGTTTCTTAGTTTCATGATTGAAAGGACACAGCAAGATGGCTCCAGAAGTCATAGGAAATGAAGTCCTCGTCCTTCTGGTATACGAAATTGCCTCGCTAGCAAGTGGTTACCGACTTTTTGTAGTGGTCTCGAAATGACGGAGAAAAATTGCACAGCGTTGCAGCGCCACATTCCAGAAGAGCTAGAGAACCCAACCGCACCGCTGCCAAATCCTAAAAGCTCGCAGAGTAAAACGACCTGTTCTAATCCCAGTGGCGAAGCACAATTATTTTGACTGGAATTTCTGTCATTTTCTTCAGCCACCTTCGGCAATCCAGGAAGGTGCTAAACATAAGGCTTTAGTAATTCCTTCCACATCCTTCCCAATTCATTGTTTACCAATTGCCCTAGCGTTCGACGCTATCTAACCGCCACTGAATAAAGACTAATATATATCTGAACGTGAGAAGCAGAAGTGCGTAAGTCCAAATTTATATTTGAGTAAAATACATAATTTTTCTTTGACCTATATGTGACTTACTGCAATTAAATCCTTGATCTAGCTACACTTTGACAGTACATGTACTTAAAAACATCTTCATTTGAAAGAGCTTGAAATTTTAAGAAAAATGACGTATAATCTCACATACGATAACATTGAACTTACACCCTTCTGCTTCTCAGGTTCAGATACATCAGTTGAGCACGTCTGGAGACACGTACTGGGCCACCGTTTGAACCTACAAACGAAGAAATAACATAAGGTTACAGAAAATTATATGCTAGAATAGGACTTTAAAATTCTTGATCTTCATATTATTAAGATTATTACCATCGTTATTCTAGTTCATTATTATTATTATTATTATTATTATTATATTTATCATCATCATCATTATCAACACGACCTTCATCATCAGTACTAGGAGAGATGTGATAAGGCGCAAGCATACTATCTTACAAATAGAAGGAGCATGAGTTAAGGCGGTATTCAAGCGGCTCGGCATAGATTTCCAATGGTGGATTCTTTTTATCACATTCAAGAACCCTCGCGCTTTTAAACCGCGCAGAATTTATTTACCTAGTACGCGGCAGTCAGATTCTCTGGAAGGTGTCTGTTGAGTGGAGATTTTCAGTCAACACGATTGCCCTCCCAAATTTGGGAATCTTCGGAATGTGATTGAGCAATATTATTACTCCATTGCAAAATGAGGCAGAAATAACATAATATAAACCTAACTGGGTTACTTCATCCGTATTGTAGCACAGTCATTACAAAAGGAGCCACTTTCGCAGAAGCAACGGGCAGCTGTTGGATCCTTCCAAAAGAACAAAACATGCTGGTTTATGAGGACAGCTAATCGTTTCTGTTAAAATTCCAGATGTTTACGCACTAACAATGGAAAATGGCACACGTTTCACTTCCCTATATAGTCTAAATTATGGCCGGATGACACGCATAAAAGGAAATTCTAAGTGAAGGTTGGATGGCTTGCGAACAGCAGAACAGGTAGGGTCACACGTTCCGAAAACAGGTTCTCGTATCTGAAAGTTGTGAAAATGTTTCTTTAATCTAGCAGAGCTTGTATATATATTGTCTTACGATAAATCACATGTCACAAAGCAAAACTTTCGACTAAATGTTGCTTGGCTTTCATGGTTCTTGAGCAGCGGGGGGGGGGGGGGGGGGGGGGGGGGTTTGTTTTTGGGGTTTGGGGGCCTGGAAGGTTTGGGGGTTGGGGTTGGTCTTGTGGGGGAGGTAGGGGGTGGGAAGGTGTGTTGGGGGGGGCCCGTTCCGGGTTG
>Ga0123354_10019113_pt1 | contig 10760 bp, 8 predicted proteins | sample TergutLab28metaG_2_FD_97872 | JGI IMG/M metagenome (GOLD analysis project Ga0123354, IMG submission 97872) | Labiotermes labralis P4 segment gut microbial communities from Petit-Saut dam, French Guiana - Lab288 P4 | ecosystem: Host-associated > Arthropoda: Insects > Digestive system > Gut ... | reverse complement strand
TGATGGCGATAAGTATGTTGATACTAAAACCACCACTACAGGCGTCAACGCCGACTACGAGTGGCAAACAGATAAGTGGGTTGAAACTGTTAAGCGAGTTGATGAAGTTATTACTAAGTATTATGAACATATTGCCGAGCCAGAGACTCCACAATCTAAATTTGATACTATTTACCAAGGCGCTGGTACGCAGACTCCGGCCAATTGCTATAACTTAAGTGCTTATTGTGGCGCTGCACATATCCTAGGTTACACATCGGCTAACAAGGTCACCCAAACAGGGCAAGCGGGTGAAGTCACTTGGAACACTGATACTCAGGAGTGGGAAGTTTCCCCGGCCACCAACAACATACTAACAATTACTTACACTTACGTTGGTATACCTGTACCACCAACCACACCAGCTACATTTGCTACTAACCCCGTATTCACTGCCACACCAACCACGCCAACAGCCGTGTTGGCTGCAGAAACCACCAAAGAACCAGCTAGCAAGGGTGAAGTCTTAGGCGCGCATATCGACAAACGCCAGTGGGCGCTAGTTAATCTGTTACTGGCCATAAGCACTGCCTTAGCTAGCTTAACGGTTATTGTGCTTTACTTTACCGGTAAAAAGAATGATGAAGATGAAAAAGTCAAACGCCACGGCGCTGTCCGAACATTAAGCCTAGTACCAGCCGTTGGTGCTGTTGTAGCCTTTATTCTGACCGAAGACATGGCGCTAAAGATGGGCTGGGTCGACAAATGGACCATTCTAATGGTAGCCATCGCCGCTGTCCAAATTGTGCTATTAGTCCTAGCCCGCCGCAAACAAGCTCACCAGTCACAGGCGTAATTAGCCTAATAAGTAAGAATATTGTTGACATTGATCGGCACACCGCAATTTGGATATTTGATTTCGGTTATACGATATACTTTCTAATACGTTTTTCGTCTTCTCGCGATTTATCATTTTTTGCATATAGTTCGATAAAAGTTACCCCATTTTCGGTGCAGACAAAAACAAATATCAAGCGCAACAGTTCTTTGTTCCCCAGCGCTGCACAGTCAAGGCGCATTTTTACAACTTCACACGTATCAGAATTATGTAAGATTGTCGCGCGTTTACTGTTAAAGAGGGATTTTTTATATTCTTTAATGTTCACTTTATCTTGTGGCGTATACATCTTTTCAATCAACAGTTTTGCGTCTTTAATGTCATTGGGCAGTGATCTCCATTTCTTTGCGAACCTCTTAAACTCTTTGGAGAATTCACTATCCTCATCATAGTTCATCTTCGGGCTCCGTCACGGCAGTTTTATCTCCTCTATAGAAGACGAATCGATATTTGATGGGCTTGCCCATTTCAGCGACCACCCATGGCGTGTCATAGTGCGAAAGCTCTGATAATTCAGTGGCACTTTTATCGCCAAGTCGTTCAATCTCCCAATTAATATGTTCCAATTCGGCTGCGGATAGGCTAGCTAAATCAGACTTCACTAGAGGTAAATATTTTTTCTGATCATGTCCGAAATATTTTGTTTTTGCCACCTCCAACTCTTCGGCGAGTTTCATTTTGTCAATCACTTTGAAAAATTCCATCGCTGCCGGCGTCGGACCGAAGTAATTTTTGACATAAGTCATACCAGTAATAGATTGGCCGGTTTTTTCATAATAATCAAAATCTATGAAGTAGAGCAATTTATAGATAACCGTTTCGCCGACATTTGGTTTAGCGCTGATTTTCTCTGTCAAGTATAAAATCACATCTCGTAACTTATTGGGTTTGAGTGTCGGAAATTCGTCGCGTGGTTTTGCTTCTTCTTTTTTATATTCAACGGCAGGCTCTGCCACGAAACTCTCAACAGTAATTTTCCCTTCAATCAAATCGCCTGGCGCAATCTGGTAAAATTCTGCCAGATCTTTTATTACGCTAAGCTTTGGCTCGCGTCCATCCTCAATTGCAGCATAAGTCGCCCGTGCCAGCCCTAGCTCGTTGGCAACTTCTTGTTGCGTCAGATTCGCATCTTCGCGTAATTTTTTGATTAGCCCACTTTTATCCATAGTAGCCTTTCGTTATGTTATATACTATAATTGTAGTAAATTCTATATTTTTGTACAAGTCTTTGCTTGATTCTTTTATGAAGTTAATCAAAGTGCGTCTAAATCGTAACCTTAATCGCCCCCCCCCTCCGCTTCCAACTGTTTAATCTCGCTCATCTGCGATAATATGTAGAGCCAAATTGTTAATAATTGCTATGATCTTACTTCTCCCTATCATTATGTTTCTTAAGATATCCACGTACTCCAGGACGGCTCTCATTATTTCTCTAATATTTTATCTTTATATACTGCTTTACGGATTTTGGTTTCGAGTTTCGTGCGAGCTGCGTCTAATTCTTGGTAGACTTTGGCGAATTCGGATTTATATAAGGTATAGATTTTGTACGCCTGGTAATAGCCGGCGTCCCAAGTCATCAGGTTCCACTCTGGCTTGTCCTGGTCGGCCAGGAAACGTTTGGCAAAAGTCGCGTGCACCAAATCTTCGCCGGCTTTCAACAAATCTCGCGCCTCGTCGCTCAATTCGATTGTGCGGCCAGACGGTGTATCGTGAAGATACTTATAGACAAACCGCTCACTCGAACTCTCTGCATCAAATACTATGTCATTCAGATCATATTTTTCCGCAATTTTAATAATTTCATCGCGCGGCATGAAAAACCACTCGTTAAAGACGTCATAATTTTCACCGTTGTATTCGAAATTGCGCAGTGAAGTTTGATACGATGAGCGGTGAAACAGCGAAAAAATCACACAGTCGCGCACAAATTCCGGCCAGTCCGGCGAGTTTTGGAATTTATCGCTTGGACGACGAAAAACGTCTTTGTCGATAACCCACATTAAGTTTTTCTCTTTCATTTCACCGCCAAGAGCAGATTTTCGCGCGGAAAAATTTACGCAAGAACGTTCAAAATTTTCAGCAGTTACAGGTGTTCCGTTGCCCTTGTGTGCTGCACTGGAAAGCAAAAACATATCACGATCAGAACCCTGAACAGTATCACCAGATTTTACTAGATAGCCGATACAATCTTTTCCATATAGAACACCACGCGGTTTACTCGTTCCAGAACTGACGCTAAAAGCGCCAGAAAGTTGCGGATATTTTCCATTGTTATATTGCTCTTTTGGCAGCCTAATTTCTCTCAGCCAATCATTGATTGCTTCACCTTTTTTAACTCGCCGTAAAGTATGCTCGGCAATTTGTTCAGCTCCGTTCGAACTAGACTTTTCAATACTGAACTTGAACTCGGTTTGGCATCCTTTGTCATTCTGAGCGGAGCGTAGCGGAGTCGAAGAATCTTTCTGTAAAGATCCCTCGACTCCGCTCGGGATGACATGTGTAAAAGATCCCTCGACTCCGCTCGGGATGACATGGGTAAAAGATTCCTCGACTGCGCTCGGGATGACATGGGTAGCGGATCTTTTGATTTGAAAATTAGAGAAAATAATACCCCACGCGCTGCTGGTGCCTTGAAATTCGCCGGCGTTCAGCATAAAGCCACCGTTGAATTTGAACTGATCTAGCATTTGATCAGTGAATTTCTCAAAGGCTGGGGATGCCAAAAATCCCTTATTGAAGAAGAAGAAGAAGACGTTGGTTAAATTAAAGTCGTGTGACAGTTTCTGGGCGCGGTAGATGAATTGCGTGTACAATTCCGCGCTGGCGAGACCAAGATCCTGTTTTCGCATTTCTGCGCCGATTTTCGTGTCGGCAATTCCCGCTTTATGTAGGCCAACTCCCGAATAAGCTTGTCCGTATGGCGGGTTGGTGTAAAAAATTATCGGCGCGTTATTTTTCAACTTCTCGAACAAATCCTTTGGCATTTTGAGATTCTGCGGATTGGAATTGGGACTCACATCAATATCATCGTTCAGGAAATCATACTGAAACGTGGTGGCGTTTTTGTTGTATTGGGCAGAAATATCAATTTCGCTCTGGTGTAATGTGGAACAAAACAGATTCTTGAAATTATAGTCGCGCGTCAGGTTTTTGGTGCCGGCGGCACAGTCCCAAACCACATATTCGTCGCGCCAATTCTCACCCAAATCATCCGTCATCATCTGGATTGCACGGTCAGCCCAAATCGTCGGCGTCCAAAAATCACCGTGAAAACGACGGCTGAGCTCTTCGATCAATCGATCCGCGACCGCTGTGATAATCTTGATTTCATTCGCGGAATAGTGGCGGTCGAATCGACTGAAAAAAGCGTGGTAATTAGCCCCGTCAATCTTGATTTCCTTACCGCCAACCAGATGCAAAATGTTCTTTTTGGTCGGCACCAAATAAGTTTCAGGGTTGCCGAGAATGCTTTGGATGAAAATACTGACCGCCTCGGTCGCACCGATTTTTTTGACACCAGTCAACCACTCGTCCTGTCCGAAAACCAGTCGAACAAATTCGTCGAAAACTTTGCGCAGGTTGGCTTCGTCGACTTTTAATTTGGCAAATTCGCCGTTCTGATGACTTAGCACGTCGATCGAGTGAAAAACCTCGTTCATGTCGAAAGCAGCCGAACGGACATCAAAAACATATGTATCTAGATTCGGGTCATCTAACAGCTCGCGCATCAACGGTTCGTTTTGTGTGCAAGCGCTAGATGGCGCAATATTCCAATCGTAATTGTTGTCCAGATAGTGATAAAGTTTTGGTGCGTAGACAACAAACATCTCGTTTTCATCGCCACCGACGATTACGTTAGGTAGTGGGCTGGCGTCTTGCTGGAACTTTTTTAGATAATAGATGGTTTGCGCCACGATTTTGGCACGATCAGATAATTTAGATAAATCCAGTTGCCATTTTGCTTCGAGTAAGAGTCGCAGACCTTCGTCAAGTAAATTCGTTTGATTTGACTCGATGTAACCGTCACTGCCATAGGGCGATGGAAAAGTTGTGCCATAATACTTCTGGAAAATGGATTTGTATGCCGCTTCAACGTCTTTTTCAACAACAGCAGATTTTAGCTGCTGTTTAAATGCGTCTTGGGTAGCCTTGGGGACTGGTTTGAATATGCTGGTTTTCATATGAGAGTATTATAACATTTTTACAGATGATGAAGTTGCTAAATAATTATTTTTTACTTACAAGATCAGTAACTACCTTCTCGGTCAATTTTACTGCCATGCCTGTATTTTATCATAAAAAAGAAACGCAATTGTCGTATGAACAACGCTTGCGTCCCAAAAACTATATAGTTTTACAATAATTGTCGGCATACGGCCTCTGCTACGGCAATGGCGATATGCCCAAGGAATTACGAATGCAATTCTCTGCCTTTAGGATACTAAAATTACTTTACGAAGTCAATTATTTTTTGTGCCTTATTAATAATTTTTAGGCGTTTCAGATATTGATTATTATCAAATTCCCTCTTGATCAATCCTAAATACTTACGATATGGACCTTCCATCCGACGTAGATCTAGAATTAAATTCTCAGATTGCTTAGATGCTACACTGATGCACCGTTCCAGCGTGTATTTACCTTTACCTTTTGGATTTTTAATCTCCCAGATTAAATCATCAATAACCACATCAGCAGTTTTAGCCCCTTTTTGACGATTGGATACCATAAATTCTACCATTTTACCGGTTTGAGCTATAAGCATAGCAGTGCGGCGTTCATATTTATCGGGCGAATAATCAGGATAAAAAGTAATGCCACCCTTTTTGTATTTTATAACTGGTTCTTCCACCCCAATAATCACACGATGCTCATATAGCCAGTTTTAGTAACAATCAAGTGGTCGGTCAGACTGATACCAAGCAACTCACCAGATTTTTGAAGTCGTTTAGTGACTTCTTTGTCGGCTGGGCTGGGGTCAAGGCTACCCGATGGATGATTATGCGCCACAATAACCGACGCGGCGCGATCCGTCACAGCGTCGGCGAAAACTTCACGCGGATGTACTAAACTGGCAGTCAGCGTGCCAATACTAACAACCCGTTTGGCTATTAAACGATTAGCGCCATCAAGCGTTAAGCATACAAAATATTCTTGCTTTTTGTCCCTAATATCAGCCAGCTGCATAGCGGCTTGTTCGGGTGAATCGATAATTGGCACATCATCTAGCACCAAATGCCGCTTTGCCAGCTCGAAAGCCGCTAGAATTTCGGCTATCTTAGCTTCGCCCAAACCTAGCACTCGGTTAAGTTCAGCCCGCGGTATGTCGATCCCATATCGATCTAGCAATTTTTTGACTGAATGTGAAATTTCTGTCACATCGTGTCCGCCTACACCACTACCAACAATCGCCATCAGTAACTCGAGGTCACTCAATGCCCCAGCACCTTTAGTTTTCATCTTTTCACGCGGCCGATCAAGTGGATTCTTGTCTTGTAACTTCATCTAGCTATTTTAGCACAAGCTTACTTACGCTTTAATTTACTTACCTCGGCCACAATAGTTGGTATCGGCACTAAACCTAGCACAATTAACCAGTGGCTAAGCCCCATGCTGGCCATACCAAATAAATTGGCAAACACTGGCACTAGAATGAACAAAGCAAATAGCGCCACCATGGTACATGCGCCTACGGCCAACATCGGATTGTTTGTAATTTTACTCTTAAAAATCGATTGCTGACTGCGGGCGGTAAAAATGTGCAATATGGCCGTCCATCCGATTAGCAAAAACGCCATAGTTTGGCCGATAGCCTGCGTTGGCGCATGGGTGGCCGACACACTCACAAATGTACCAATGTAATAACCAACCAGCGCGACGGCTACAAATGCCATGGTTTGTCGCACGATGAGCGATTTTAAGCCCTTAAATAGGCTTTCGCCACGCTTAGTGGGCTGGTGGTGCATAATGCCCGCTTCGGGCTGTTCACGGGCTATAAATAAGCCAGGCACACCCACGCCAACGACATTTACCAGTAAAATCATGATTGGAGTTAGCGGTAATCCCCACCCCAGTAATTGCGCGATTAACATCAAGCTGATTTCGGAAAAGTTGCATGACAGCAAAAAATAAACGGTTTTTCGAATATTGGCATACACACCGCGCCCGCGATGAATAGCGGCGACAATCGTACTAAAGTTATCATCTATCAGTATCATGTCGGCCGCGCTTTTAGACACTTCAGTACCAGTAATCCCCATCGCTACGCCTACATCGGCTGCCTTCAGCGCCGGGGCGTCGTTCACGCCATCACCAGTCATAGCCACCACTTCATTATGTGCTTGCCAAGCCGTTACAATCCGGATTTTATCTTCGGGTGAAACCCGGGCATAAACACAATATTTAGCCACATTTTTGATTAAATCTTTGTCACTGACTTTGGCTAGTTCTAGGCCAGTTATCACTTTACCACCTGGGGTAAGTAGCCCTATTTGACGCGCTATGGCCTCGGCCGTAGCGGCATGATCACCGGTAATCATTACAGTACGAATACCGGCGTGTTTGGCAGTTTGTATGGCTTCGGCTACTTCGGGACGCGGCGGATCAATTAGCCCGATTATGCCGTCAAACTGCAGGTCTTTCTCTAATTCTTCTAGCTTATTGTCGGCCGGAATTTCGTTTACATGTTTGCTACCAAGCGCAATGACCCGCAGGGCATCTTGACCAAATGAATCATGCATTTGCTGCCGTTTCTTGGTGTCATCTGCCGAAACTTTAGCGAATGGTACTCTATCAAACGCCCCCTTGGTTAATACTAAATAACCACCCTTAGGATCTTTGTGCACGGTTGTCATCATTTTGCGCTGTGACGAAAAAGATATTTCAGCTACCCTGGGGTATTTTTGGTCTAATTCGGTTCTATCACCACCCTTCGTATTGAATAAGCGCAAAATAGCCGCTTCGGTCGGGTCACCGATAATTTTTACTTCACCATTTTGTCCTTTTTCGACGACCGCATTGCTGGCTAACGTCAGCCTATTTACCAATTCCATTTGCGCCGCCGAAAAATCATTTGTATCTGTAAATGGCTCGCCGCTACCTTGCCACAAGCGTTGTATTGCCATTTGGTTTTGGGTCAACGTGCCAGTTTTGTCGGTACAAATAACAGATGTGCTGCCAAGGGTTTCAACAGCCACTAATTTGCGAATTAGGGCGTTCTTTTTGACCATTTCGGTCACTCCACGAGTCAGAATTAATGTAACTATTAGCGACAATGTTTCGGGCACCGCTGCCACCGCCAAAGCAACAGCCACAAACATCATTTCCCATACATCTGCCCCGCGGGCTAGCTCGATAGAAAACACCACTAACGCCGCCACAATTGCGATTAGACTAATGACTTTGCCCACACCATCTAACCTAGTTTGCAGGGGTGTTCTGATCTTTTGTGTGCTGCCTAGGTAACCCGCAATGTGTCCCATTTGGGTGTTCATACCAGTGGCTACCACCAGCGCCTTAGCCCGCCCAGCTGTTACTAAACACCCCGAAAACACCATGTTGATTTGGTCGGCTGCAGCTACTTTTCCGGTTATTTTAGCGTTTGGATCTTTTTCGACTGGCATACTTTCACCAGTTAAAATCGATTCATCGACAGCAAAATCGTTGCTTTCAAGTAAACGCGCATCAGCCGAAATTAAATCGCCAGCATTTAGCAGGATAATATCACCAGGTGTCAAATCGACCGAATCAACCGCTTGTTGTTTGCCATCACGTAATACTAGGCTGATCGGACTGCTCATACTTTTTAGTGCATTAAGCGCCTTTTCGGCGCCTCGTTCTTGTGTTACAGCCAGTGTCATATTAAGGATAACAATACCAACAAGAACAAAAAACTCAGTCAGCCCCTTGCCATTATCCTGAAAAGACATAGCTAGCGATATAGCCGCGGCCACAATTAAAATAATTGTTGGCGCATCACGCAAGTTATGTAAAATCTTTTTAAGAATACTTTCGCTTTTTTGCTCGTCAAACTGATTCTTGCCGTATTGTTGTTGTTTTTTAGCAATAGTATTAGTGCTTAAACCAGTTTTTAGGTTCGATTCTAATTCGCCCAGCAGAGACTGTCTGCTTTTTTCGTACCAGTCCATTACTTCTATTTTACGCGAAAATCATAAAAACAAAAACAAGCTTAGACCTTGCCAAGTTACGATAAATTCACTAACTGCCTACAGTTGCCATCCAATAACAGGAGTAAAATAACAAAAATAACTTCACCAACTACTCATATTTCATGCCAACTAGGTTGATATGATAATATAACTATTATGGAATATGGGGATAAAGCACAGGTATTGTTCAGCAAACTAAAATCCAAACACATCGTTGGGGCAGAAGGCAAAATCAGCATGGAGCTGCTCGATTTATCTATTAATATCAATGACAAAAGCGCCGTCGGCGATTTATTGCAGGAGTGGCTTGGTGCTTGGATGAAACAAAATGGCATCTATTTTAGGACTGACCCTAACACGCAAGTATTTCCAGACTATTATCTAGGTATCAGCAATAAGGCAGATTTACTTGAAGTAAAAACATTTGATTATAACGAAACGCCAAATTTTGACGTTGCTCCATTTGATGCCTATGTAGATAGTTTAAAAACAAAGGCTTACCGTCTCGATGCTGATTATTTAATTTTTGGCTATACTCTAAAAAATGACGTTTTGACCATTGGGGATATTTGGTTAAAGAAAATTTGGGAAATTACTTGCCCGGCAAGAGAATTGCCGCTGCGGGTGCAACGTAAGCGTGGCAAAATCTATAATATTCGTCCGTATAACTTCAAAAATAACTCTGCTGGTTTCCAGCCGTTTAGGTCAAAAGCAGAATTTGTGGATGCCATTAAAGGGGCTCTTGCGCAGTATCCAATGCGAACAGAAGACCCTGATTCTTGGGTAGATCAAGTTCAGGAATCACTCGCGGGATATAATTCTTCTCTGTAAAAACTGCTTTGATAATTTGTTTGCTAACTAATTGAATCGCGTTTACACTAACAGAGTTTCCTAGTAAATCAAACGCTTCTTTGTAGGATACTTGTGAAATATCATAACTTTCTGGAAATCCAAAAAGTCGTAATCCTTCTCGTGTTGTGAGCCGTCGAAATTTACCATTATCATAAATGGCCATTTTTGTGACATCCATAGCGACGAGCGTTGGCGTTGCTTTGCCCGGATCAAGAATATTACTAATGTCAAAACTAAGCTTACCAGCAACAATATTGTAGCCTCGCAAATCCTCATTTTCTGGTGCTTGTTTCGGAGTCTCAAAAGTGAGATAACCTTTTTTGACCAAATCCTCTAGGTTATTTTTTAATTTCTTTAAATCTTGCCTAAAGGTCAAAGACAGCGGTCGCAAGCTAAATGATGCAATATCTTCAAGTGTAAGTGGCATTCCGTCTGACCATTTAATTTTTTTAGCGGCCGCCCAATCCTTTCGCCTTCGCTGACGCAAAATTGCTTCTAGAAGCTGTTTTTGCTCATCGCTAACAGCACCTTTTAGCTCAACGTCCCAGCTATGAATGTTGTTTTTACCACCACGTTTGTCTTTTATCTGCTTGCCAACCAGTCCTTTTTTTGAGTATTTTTTTACTAAATTTTCTGCCAGCGTTGACGTTAGATAAGTCGGGCTGGTTGGCGTTTTTTCTAGAATATCACCAAGTTTAGACTTCGACTCGGGAATGTTTTGCAGATCTATTTCATCAGTTAGCGAGCCCGTAATGTAAATTCGCTTGCGTTTCTGTGGAACGCCAAATTTGCTTGCGTCAATTAGTCGCCAGGATACTTTGTAGCCAAGTGCTTCAAGGTGTTTCAAAATCGTTTCAAGC
>Ga0123354_10019111_pt1 | contig 10761 bp, 9 predicted proteins | sample TergutLab28metaG_2_FD_97872 | JGI IMG/M metagenome (GOLD analysis project Ga0123354, IMG submission 97872) | Labiotermes labralis P4 segment gut microbial communities from Petit-Saut dam, French Guiana - Lab288 P4 | ecosystem: Host-associated > Arthropoda: Insects > Digestive system > Gut ... | reverse complement strand
TCACAAGGTTTTGACTCGTTTATTGTCTGTTTCTTGCTCATAACTCCCCCCCCCCCCGTGGGCCAGGGCCTCCTCATTCACGAGGTTTCTAGACCACATACAACGACACACCACAGTCGGTAGGACTTCACTGGACGAGTGATCAGCCCGTCGCAGAGATCTCTGCTTGACAACACACAGACATTCATGCCCTTGGTGGGATTCGAACCCACAATCTCAGCAGGCGAGGGCCGGCAGACCTACGTCTTAGACCGCACAGCCACTGGGACCGGCTTAGACGCAGGTACATACTGTGAACAGTAACAGTCGAACTTCACACTCTTTTCAAAGAAGAATCCAATTATCCCGTTTTACTGCATATCCGAATGGCTCGCCATCCCTATTTCTGGATAAGCGGAGTTGTACTGTATTGAGTTTAAACCTCGTCGTCGTTGTATAATTAAAGTGCCACAATTTTTTAATTTACTTGTAATCAACAAACAATTTTATATCATATCAGTCGGCTTTGGGGTCTGCTTAGCCTCATACCATGTGACTTTATCTCCTTCTTCTAATGTCCAGGTTAAAAAGCGTGGAATTTTGTCTCCACCCTCGTGTGTGTCTGTACCTTCATGGCGTATTGAGTAAACACAGAGCTTTAGCTTTTACAATATCTATAAATATTCATAATCACAACCAGCTCAATTGTCAACAGTTTTATTTATATGGCCATTTATATAGCCATGTAAAAAACCTATTGACAAGTGACCTAGCTGTGATATGGAATATTTAGATATTGTGTTTGCTACACCAATGGGGATATTTCGTACAAAGTTTAGCTTTTACCTTTGTCTACGAAACCTACTAGTCACAAACTCTGCCTTATGGTTGTATCTTTCGCTTCACATTTGTAATATTAATTCTATAATCACAGAAACGGTTAGGCCCAAATTAGTAATAACTCGCAAAAACGCCAGTTCATCTCCAGGGGATCTTTAAACAGCACAGAAATAATGACATGTCTTATTTATTTCGGCAATCTTATAAATATAACCCATTTCCTTGTTCTATAAAAGTTGGCGTCTGTTCTTTGCCAGTTCTTGGCTGGCTCTTAAAATTTTGTGAACTCCGAGAAGTGAACACCAAACATTTCTTGCTTGTCTTTAACATGCCGATTCTAAATATGACAGAATGTGCACCTGGATATCATGATTTCTGCTTATTTTTAAGGCCTACTTTCCCAAGGCTACCTGCCAAAATCCGTCTATCCGCCTGCGTGCATCATGCAATGCTAGAGCCACTTCATGAAATTTAAAACCTTTTGGAAAATTATCATTTGGAAGACCATTCTTGGAACCCGCGATTCCAGGCTTTTTATTCGAAGGCTTTTATTTTTTATGTAGAGCTTCGTGTATATACCATTATGGAATTTGTCTGTTTACGTTTCAAACATATGTAAGGTGGGCTACGCAGGGAGTAGTCTACTATGTGTACATTTCGTCAGCTTGACGTGTTTTCATTCACAGTAAGTGGGAATGTAATTCGTGAAAGGAACCGTTGGTTGTCGTGTATCCTGCTCGTTACCTTAGACGTACTAGGTTAAAAAAATTTCAACACGTAGTAAGAAAAATTTGGAAGGAGGTACTCGTGATTTAATCGAGGCTTTATCGCGGCATTTGCCTGGCGTGACTGAGAAATACCATTATATATTTAGTCAGTCGGTTTTCCAGCCCGGGTTCGAACTCGGCATTCCGCAATTACATATCAATAAAGTTACTTTGTACTGAGCTGTCGTGCGGTAAAAGCTTTCTTCTGGCGGGCCCATAAAAAAAGACAGATTCAGGATGATCGTTGTTGACCCAAATATTCCACTGTGAAAGAATATACACCGTGATAGTAGTCATTTAAATCACGGTACTCTGCGACAGTTGGAAAGTATATAGAATAAACATTGCAAAGAAACATTGCTCTTCAGTCCATGCCCTAAACCTGTAAGGTTTATTTACCAACACAGTTGTTGACCTTTTGGTATGGGTCCCAGCTGAAAGAAGGATGGGGCCATATTTACGTAACAAGAAGTGTCTAAATCTGTCGGAACTTACAGCTCTTGCAAGCTTTGCATGTAGTTTGGCGCCTTTCAAGGCAAATGGGTTTCAGAAGTTTGTCGTATGGCCGTTGTGTTCATCACTGCAAATCTTCTGCCTAACCTTTATTAATGGACACGTAAATGTAAAGCAAATGTTCTCGTTTATCTGTTAGTGCGATTCACAGCAGAGTGACTACGGTACTGGGTTTTACATGTTATGCCAGAAGAAGATATTAGGACAGTCACAAAATTTGGAATTCAAACACACGCACGCACACCACTCCCCCCTCTATCTCTCTCTCTCTCTCACACACACATACATCCTCGCTCACTCATATCCTGAATTTTTGGAGTAGCTATGGGATTATTAAATTTTCAAGGTTTTTTCTTCACAGAATATTGTAGCTAATTATATCTTCAGAATCGCGAAGAGTGAGTGTGGAAACCACGAGCACTCTTTAAAGTGTTTGTATTTTTATATCACAACATAGTTGTCTCTACACAGGAAGTTTACTACACTTTATTTTGCCTCATTCCTGAAACATTTTATTTTGAGCTTTTTATATACCCTATAAACTCCGCTTCGCTGTACATCTATGCAGCTAAGTTTACATCCACCACGTGCCACCCTTTGGATCACCCCACAGCTCTGTGTCCAGAATGGGTGATATAAAAATAAATAGCCCTAACCAAGTCTTTTTCCTCATTCTACCATCCGAAATAACGCCTGTCTTCATGGTGTATAAATGTCTTTAACAGTGCACTGTTCACCAGGTGCCGATTCAAGACAGATCGCGTCGATCCCATTTGGTTTTTCACAGGTTCAGTCTCGTTCCAGATGTTTTAAAATTAGTGGTATGAACTGTTTATCCGCGTTTTAAGTTAAATATTCACAATACTGATAAATGTTTGATATGAACATTGTGGATGTCAATAGAATCTATAGCTTACATTAAGTGACAGTTTTTGTACGATAAAATATTTGATAAAATTTATCCGTTTCTGTTCAGTATCTCTTTGTTACACGTTTATTTTATTGATTTAATAAAAGTCAGCCCTTTCACAATCATGTGAATCTGTCGTCATGAGCATATTTTCCATTCATTATGGTGTTGCCACTGTTCGAAGTACAGGAGTTATGGCGATGATAAATCGCTGTAAACTTAACACGGTAACCTTAAACGTCTGTAATTATTTCCAAGGATTTCTACAGTGAAATCTAAAACACGTATTTTCATATAAAGATGTTCCTTAGAACAATCTTTTCCTTATTTCCATGGACTGAATGGTTGTTGTACACATTCTTAAATATTCACACAGTCCGTCCAAGGAGTTTCCCAGTATTATGAAAGTATTTTTCTACTTCACTTTTCGTATCGGCTGGATCCTCATACAGTATAACCGAGTTTGCAGTCATTAGTCCAGGAAATGGCGAAACAAATTTTCGGGAGATTGCTCGTAAGAGTGCGTACTAGGCTGATGTGACGTAGGATGGTATTGCAGCTTCCGCATTGACGATGTTGAAAATTCTCTTTTATTACCATAACATTTATATAATATAAAAGCAACTGTTTATGTTTTATTTTATTGTTGACGTGATACAGGTTTCAGTATTCAGAAATTGACATTATGAGTGTTTCACAATAACAAGAGGCCGGTGACTGAATCGCATTTAACCGAAGTTGGTAAATAAAAAAGGTAAAATGATCCTGTTACAGGCCCAGTGTGGCCCAGAGGGTGGGTAGAGGTATATCTCTACTCTTCCATTACTGCGGCACTAGAAGGGGGTGAGTGGTCAGCAGCACGCCCCGGCCGCACTTTGCCCCCGGGAAAGACCCGGTATCCATTTCACAGGAGGCTGGGTGGGCCCCAGGGCCAGTCTGGATGGACGGAAAATCTCGTCCCCACAGGGATTCGATCCCGGACCGTCCAGCCCGTAGTTAATCGCTATACCGTCTGAACTATCCTGCCCACAAAGTTGGTAAATATGGTACTAAAAATGAAAGACTGCTCTGAAGAAAAGAAACATGAAATAAATGGACGTAAATTAACTCTTTAAGGACGAAACTGGATCTGTCGCATTTAAAGACAGTCCGTACCGCGCAGTAAACACTCTGCCTCGGTTATAAAAGTTAATAGTGTATACAGAAATAATCGCTCTTTGTTCAGAAATCCATTAAAAAAAACACGTAAATACATTGTGGGCAGAATACAGAATTTCTGAATGTTCAACCTAGTGGTAAATATAGTTACGCTTAGGCTTTAAAACATTACAGTGCTTCATAAAGTGGAACGTATGCTCATGAAATCGTTACAATAAATAAGCAGTTACATTATTTCAGTACAGGAGAGTAACTGTATAATGATATTTGACCATATCATGCCTGTGTCGTGTATTGCTTTTGATATAGGCCTAATTATTAACATTGCGTTATTTTATTTTATTTATGATTTTGAACGACGCTGCATTTAGACGTGCATAACGTTGAACAATGGGTATCAATGAATACTGATTCAGATACTATGTGTGAATGAAACGGCTGTGACTTAATTTCAGGTACCTTCCTGGAAGTACGAGGAAAATCACGAAGAATCTGTATCTAGCTGATCTCCAGGCCGTGATTTGAACCACCAACACTCCAAATAAGAAGCACGATTGCTATGCACTCTGCCGCGAACTTTGGAGTTCGCAGCGTGATTGCAATCATTGTTCATATATAAAATGCTTCATGATTAGATGAGAGATCAGAAAAACCCATTCACGACACATTTTGGCCAGCGGCTCGAAGACAGAGAACTTGTGTTCCATACTTCGTCGAATCGTGCATCGGAAGTGGTGTTGTGAGCTGCTGGAAATCTCGACAACGTTGTTGTGTGTGTGCCAAATGCTGTAGATGAAAATAATCCGGGATAACCGTGATGGCGTGCATCCGGGCTGTGAGGTCGCCCCAAGGATCGACCGACGATCTCCTCAAGCAGCAGGTCACCGTGCCGAGGAAGCACATGCCTATCATACAGGTAAAAACAACTCGTCATTAGGAAACGCACATCATACGTGTCACCAGAACACAGTGTTGGGAAACTCATGCCTGTCATGCACGTTATAACAACTTGCCATTAGGTAACAAGCACACTGTGCAAGCAATAACAACTCATCAGGAAACGCACATCATTCAGGTAGTAACATGGCGGCATTAGGAAACGCGCACAGCTTAGAGGTAATAACAACTCGGCATTAGGAAACGCTCACATCATCTTCATTAGGAAACACACATGTCGTACAGGTCACCAGAACACAATGTTAGGAAACACATGCCTGCCATGCACGTAATAACAACACCGCCCAAGCCCTGTAACAATGCTCACCCACCCATAGGGACATAAACAACCACAGAAGGCAGGGACAAATCCCTGAAAACGAAGCTGACTTTCTACGATAGTTTTCTGCCTTCAAATTATAAATTTTATTATATACTTACCTGCAATCTGCACTTTACTTTTTAAATCAGTTTTGCATAGTTTTAACATATGTTGTAAGGCGCGTTCGCGAAATTGCGAAAAGCGACTACTAGCTTCTTCATGTCCGTCTGTCCGCATAGAACAACTCGACTGCCACTGAACGGATTTTCATGGAATTTGATATTCGAGTATTTTTCGAAAACCTGTCGAGAAAATTCAAGTTTCATTAAAATCGGAAAATAATAACGGGTACTTTGCATGAAAACCAATATACTTTTTTTGATTATATCTCATTCAGTTCTTAGAATCAGAAATGTCTCAGACAAAATTTGTAGAGAATATCAAAGCACACGTTTTATATTAACTAACTTTTTTCGAAAATCGTGCCGATTGTGAGATAATTAGAGAAATGTTGTTGAGCCGGGAAGGCCACAGACAATAATATAATATGGCGCATGCGCACTGCATGTAAGTTACCTAAGGCTACAAACACACTCATAATATATAATACCTACTGGTTTTCCACAGCAACAATGATTGCACGAATGTGCCCTAATGTCACGCTATACGTACATCGCCTATCTTGTTTAACTCCGCAAATGCACGTCCATGACAAAATTAGTCAATGTTGTGTTTTTCTTTGTCGAATCTTTCTTTGAAGGTGGCCGAAAAAGGCGAAGCATGTACGAGGATTTCTGTGTGACTGTATACTTCTTTGTCTAACTGTTGTGCAGTTGTTCAATAAACTGCACGGTACATGGATAATATTAAATTACAACATTTCTTTATCCTCCTCTGAAAGCTTTATTTGAAAGTCCTCGGGTTCGTTAATTTGTCCTGTTTGAAGACGAAAATGAGTATGGAATATTGGTAGAATGGTAGTGACAGGGGAAAACCGAAGTACTCGGAAAGAAACCTGTGCCAGTGCCACTTTGTCCACCACACATCTCAGATGGATTGGCCCGGAATTAAAACCGGGTCTCTCCTCTGTGAATGGCCGGCGGCTAACCACCTGAGCCAAAGCGCGGCGTTACATTCCCGAAATTCATCAAAGTAGTGTTCAAAAATAAAGTTTCTTCCTAATATAAAACATACTGTAGCTGCACTACGTATCAGTACCGGTTAATGTGGAACAGAGAGATGTCTCTGACTCATACAAACCACACAAATACACTTAGAAAAAATTGTAGTTTCCAAATGTTAATGCATGTGGGACGTATTGAAATCACTGTGCTTTAAATTGTTAAACAGAGCACTTTATGTTGTTGTTTGGTTATTTGGTGAGGGATTGTCTGCTGTCGTAATCGTTAGACGTACTCCTATAGGTGATATTATAGAGTGGCTGAGTTTATGAAAAGACAAGTAAGAGCATCGCGAGGACATTTTCTGCCGCTTATTTCTGTGAACGACAGTGTCTTCAACACTCTGCCAACTATATGTTATTTCAAATGCGTGCTGGACTCTCAGTAACTAGCAAGTGGTATTTGTTATGTAGGTTTACACAGACTGGGCCAATCACTACTTATGCAGAACACGCAGCAAAAGATTGATCCACGATCTGCAGACCGACATGTGTGACGGAATTCTCCTGGCTGACATCATCGAAGCTGTCAGTAAGTATCGCGTGTCGATGAATTCTTATTCTCTGTTGTTCTCACAGTTTCTTTTTTCTTGTCTTTCTTTCTGTCTTCCCTACCCTATCCGTCCCTTCGAGTATTTCTTCTTTCTTTCCTCCTTACACGTGTATATTCTCAAACAATGTATGCCGATCAGTCGGGAGATTTCCGGTTAGAATTTCAGCATGGACACCGACTCTCCTGAGTGAGATGATTTATGGAATTTTTTAGTCATTCCAGGCAAATTCCGGATTAGCATCCTACATTTAAACCGTGAACCCTTTATTTCCAATCCTTTCCATCTAATTATTAATTATTTTTCATCAAACAATTCTACGCTATAAAGTCGGAGTTAATTACAGGGTCGTTATATAAACTACAGAGAACTAAAAATCATTTTTCACATACCAATGCTCTGTTCCCACCTCGCGTCTTGTTGGTCTCGGTGGTCTGTTAATGGGTCCTGAATATTTAAAGAAAAGGATATATGGAATACTCTTTTTTCACAAACTTTATTTTACCTTCATTGACGTGCTCCCACTGTATGAAGTTTTCAAGACATTTTAATTTCTGAATGTTTAACTTCTTAAATACATTTCTTCACCTTCAGTATACAAAAATATATTTTAGCAGTAGCAGCTCACAAGAATAATTTCCCAGCGATACAGTATATTGACCGACTAATGTGACTTCTATGTTACAGCCAATCAGAGTGTCCCCAATATAAATCAGAAACCGAAGACTTCGTCTCAGATGGTAAGTTTACGAATTGTTACTCTTAAAACACAGCTATATTTCGTTAGGTCTATTTTATTTGTTAAACAATTTTCTATGTTTCATTTAGACACGGGCATTGCGAACGCCTGATTCTTCCAAAGTATGTAGAATAAGCAGTGTATTTAGGTGAAAATTTCCCGATGTTTCGTAGAAAGTTCAGTAAATTTGTACCATACCGCAAGGCGTGTCAGCTCAGAAGACAGTATTACTTATAGTCAAGACCATAAGAACCGGAAATCTCATTGTCCACTCATTCTACATTTTATGTTTGAACGTATCATTAAAATAATATTTAGTACTAAATGAATCACAGATGTCATTTTTAGATGTGTTCGAAAAATTGCAAAAACCGACCATTAACTTCGTTATGTCTGTGCGTCTGTTCGTCCATCCGCATGGAACAACTGGGCTCCCACTGGACGGATTTTCATGAAGTTTGATATTTGATACTTTTTTCGAAAATCTGCCGGTAATTCAAGTTTCATTAAAACCTGGCAAGAATAACGGGTACTCTACATGAAGACCAATTTACATTTTTGATCGTATCTCGTTCAGTGCTTCTTAGAATGAGAACTATGACAGAAACAATTTGTAAAGAAAATCAAAACACACATTTATAATAAATAACTTTTTTTTTCGAAAATCTGGCCTTTTATGAGATAATTGTAGAAGTATTGTAGAGCCGGGCAGGCCACAGACGACAATATAATACGGCGCTTGCGCATTGCATGTTGGTTACCTAAGGCTACAAACACCACCGCAACAAAGGTTGCACGAACGCACCTCAATGTTACGTTGTACATACATCGCCTGTGTTGTCGTAGATTATGAATACATTTTTATGTTTTACGTGAGATGTTCATTTTGGAGGTAAACTGTACCAATCGTGCACCGTCAAATGGTGAAGTGTACTGAGATTCATTGCGAATATTCAGTACTGGATAAAATGCATTATTTTGCCCAAGTTTTAGCAGATTTCTCGAAATGGGCTTTTTTTTTATTGTGTTCAAATTTACCGTCGCAGACACAGTATTTTGTATAATTTGAAGATGATTATGAATACTGTCGGCATAGAATATACCGTAGATTTTCGCGGTCTATAGTAAATGCCTAAGTAACGTAAAGGTCGCTGAAGTTCTACATTGAAACTCTAATGCGTGGGATATTCTCTTTCTGCAATTTCACACAACTGATCCCAGTCCTTTTACGCAAAACCCGACAACTCTTGCTTCTCAGAGCACTGTATAGCTGTACATGTACAGAGCAGGCAGAACGTGTCAAAAGCCGTGTCACTGTTCACTGTTCCATAATCGAACATCACAGGTTTGTGCTTTACTGCCGTGTGCTCAGTTCGAGCGTGAGCTACATGGCCCCGTGTGTAATGACGTAGGGTCACTGCCCCTAAAGGTATGTTTAACAAGATTGGTAAGAAGCATAAAGTCACTGTTACTGTAATAGCCTTTCAGCCATTGCTGAGAAGTTTCCAACACAGAGAACAAAAATTGAAATATTTGAAAAAGCTTTTACTTTTTACGAGTAAAATATTCAGGCCTGCATATCAACAGTCCTCACCAGATTTTGTGTTCCGAGCAGAACTCAACAACCCCTCTTTCCTACTGCATACATTTGTAATCTCACAGATGGTCGTCGTCGTCGTCGTCGTCATCATCATCATCATCATCATCATAATGAAGGCTGAATACATTCCTGGCTACAGTTCGCTGTGGCGATTGAATTTTGTAAATTTGTTCCTAGTATTTATAGATCGTCAGTATGGAGCTTGCTTATGTCACCCTTGTAACGCCTAGAATTTTCAGATGGCTCCCAGATTTTCGGAAAAGTGTGCACCCCTGAGTATTATTATTATTATTATTATTATTATTATTATTTCGTGTTACTGTCATGATGAAAATACACTTCCAGTGTCCCTCAGAGGTCGGAATCTAAACAGTGACGGATACGAGAATAGGCGAATAAACGAATAAGTGCTTGAAGAATTACACTTTGCTTAATAAAAATGCAATTTGTGATTATATTACGTGCTACAGTACTTGTGTTTAGATGTGAACACTGCAGAATATGCCAAGATTCGAATAAATATCCTATCTTAACCATGCAATACACACCATGTGAAATGAACGCATGCGATTTTCCTCCTACACCTCCCACACACAGTGGCTTGCCACCACGACGGTTTGTGAGGACTGACGGATTATCCAAGTTTGCTTATTACAGATTAAAATTTCGATAAAACGTTCTTGGTCCAGCAGCCTCGTCAGATGGTTGAGCGGTGTGTATACCTCAAAATTTGGCTTCGTCGCCAGGTTTGTAATTATCGTCTTTCAAGCAATACTTTTTTTTTCCCCGCGAGATTTAAGACTTCCGTCACTGTTGAGTTGAGATCTTGGTTCCTGTTGCATGCTTGCACGGCGTTGGTTCGTATTGCGTTACCGACGTTTCGAGACAACGTATAAGCTCCCTCTTCAAGTATCAAACTGGCTCCTGAAGATGGGACTGACATGTCGCGAAACCTCGGTAACAATCTACTATCTAACGCAGCGCAAATTGCCAGAAGAGCAAAGACCTCAGTGCTTTATTCGTTTTGTAGGCCGACAGGGACATAGGTGTATACAGTGTGTCACAGTGCCACATACCAGATGGCCAGCTACAGTGCTTTATCGTCATAACACTGAAAACTAAAAGAAATATTTTGACGGCTTCCCCCCCCCCCCCCCCCCCCAAATATTTTCCACCCCCCCCTCCTCCCCCCCGCCAAAAAAAAAAATTTTTTTTTTTTTTTTTTTCCTTCGCTTTTTTTTTTTTTTTTTTATTTTTTTTTTTTTT
>Ga0123354_10019109_pt1 | contig 10761 bp, 5 predicted proteins | sample TergutLab28metaG_2_FD_97872 | JGI IMG/M metagenome (GOLD analysis project Ga0123354, IMG submission 97872) | Labiotermes labralis P4 segment gut microbial communities from Petit-Saut dam, French Guiana - Lab288 P4 | ecosystem: Host-associated > Arthropoda: Insects > Digestive system > Gut ... | reverse complement strand
TTCGACGAACATGACGAAACGATAGCCTATTCGCTTTCCATTCCGTTTGCTTCCACCTTGGTTTTCGCCTCGGTGATGAAACATCAGGAAGCGCCCGGAACGACCTTCAAAAAGCACTTGGACGTCGCCCGCGGCTTGCTTTCGGAAGACAACTACCTGTTGACGGAAATTCTTTTTAATCCGAGAACTTCCAAGCAATTGGAAAAAATCCGCAAAGAACTGGCGCAACTGTTGGAAATTATCAAAACGAAAGATTCACACGCCATGGCTGTATTTTTGAAAAAGGTAAGGGGAAATATCAGTTGAGTTTTTTCGTTAAAAAAACAAAAAATATTTTGAAAAATTAAAATATTTTAGTACTTTTGTCGTTCATTAGTGAGAGAATCATGTAGCTTATACATAATGAAAATATCTTATTTCTTTCGTTTACTGCTGTTTGCGTTCGTTGTTATTTCGTGTGGGGATAAAAATTCATTTATTCTCAAAGGAGATATCTCCGGATTGAGCAATCCTGAAATATATATCGTATCAGATGCAGGTTTACATTTAGATACCATTCAAGCCAAATCGGGTAAGTTTACCTATCGTGGCATCTCTCAAATGGTAGAGCCTTTAGTCATTTATATGGATGGCGGAAGCGCATGGATAACCGTATGGGTGCAAAATGGCGAAGAGTTCGTGCTGACCGGAAATGCACATTATCCGGAAATGATGATGGTGAAAGGAGGAGATGTTAATAAATTGTTATCCGAATTTAAGACCGATAATCTACCCCTTATCAAGGAAAGATGCGAACTTAGAGATAATTTATCCACCCGCACGGAACATGCCACCGAATCGGGCAAGAGTATGAACAACGCCCAACTGTCTTCTCAACTGAAAAATACCGACCAGATATTGAAAACACGAGCGCAGGATTTTGTAGAGGCTCATTCTTCGTCAATCGCAGCTTTGGTAATGGTTCAAGACTATATCCTGGATGTGGATCATGCTGCCGACATTCAACCCTTTTTAACGCTTCTCAACGATAGCGTGAAGGCAAATCCTTTGTTCGATAAATTGCATACCCTTTGCATGAGAGACGTCCAAACTAAAGCAGGCCAGCCCGCTCCGGATTTCAAAATTATGAATACACAAAACGATACAATCAGTTTAGCGACTTTTAAAGATAAATACCTCATATTGACTTTTGCTACTTCCCAATGTGAATTTTGTAAACCCGGATATGCCGAATTACGTGATATGGGGAAAAACTTTCCGGCAAAAGAGCTTGCAATTCTCACCATCTCCTTAGATGAAAAAAAGGATGACTGGAAAAAATTAGCGAAAGACGAAGGAATTAATTGGGTTCAAGCAATAGACAGCGCCGGCTGGTCTTCCGAAATAGCTTCGCTTTACAATGTTCAGTCTGTGCCTTGCAATTATTTAATTGATAAAGATAAAATGATTATCGGATCAAAACTGCGTGTCGATAGTATTCGGTCAATATTAAATGAAAAATTAAAAATGAAAGTTAAAAGATAAAAAATCATAATTCATATTTTATAATTTATAATTAAAACCTACAACTATGTTAATAAAAGCGTATGCGGCAGCCATCCAAGGCGTCAATGCCAATATTATCACCATTGAAGTCAATTGCAGCAGAGGGATTAAGTTCTTCTTAGTAGGACTTCCCGACGTGAGTATCAAAGAATCACATGAACGGATTACTTCCGCTTTGACTGTGAATGGATATAAATTTCCTCACAACCAGATTGTAGTGAATATGGCGCCAGCCGATATCCGAAAAGAAGGAGCAGCCTACGATTTACCTTTGGCAATTAGTATTTTAGCCGGTGCGGAGAAAATTAAATCCGCCAAAATCAAAGATTATCTTATGGTTGGCGAATTATCTTTAGATGGAAGCCTGAAGGCAGTGAAAGGCGCTTTGCCGATAGCCATTAAAGCAAAAGAATGTGGATTCAAAGGCATCATTCTTCCCCTGTCCAACTCAAGGGAAGCGGCAGTCGTAAGCGGTTTGGAGGTATATGGAGCGGAAAATATCGTCGATGTTATTCAATTTTTTAATGATGAAAAAGCGTTGCAACAGGTCGTTATCGACACACAGCAAGAATTTTACGCTCAGCAAACGCGAATGGACTGGGATTTCTCGGAAGTGAAAGGACAAGAACAGGTGAAAAGAGCCATTGAAGTGGCTTGCGCCGGAGGTCACAACATTATTCTCGTCGGCAGTCCGGGCGCAGGGAAAAGTATGCTGGCAAAACGGATTCCTTCGATTCTTCCGCCGTTGACACTGAATGAAAGTCTTGAAACAACCAAGATTCATTCGGTAGCAGGGAAAATCAATCACAACGGCTCGTTAATTGCGCTTCGGCCTTTCCGAAGTCCGCATCACTCCATTTCCATGGTAGCGATGGTGGGAGGGGGCTCTTATCCGCAGCCGGGAGAAATCAGCCTTGCACACAATGGCGTATTGTTTTTAGATGAGATCGCCGAGTTTGGCAGAAACGTTCTTGAAGTGCTGCGGCAACCGCTTGAAGACCGGAAGATAACTATTTCCCGCGCGAAATCTTCCGTTGAATATCCGGCTGGATTTATGATGGTAGCTTCCATGAATCCCTGTCCGTGCGGAAATTTCAATAATCCGCATAAAGCTTGCGTTTGTACGTCGGTACAGGTTCAAAAATACCTGAACCGGATTTCCGGTCCTTTGATGGATCGGATTGATATTCAAGTAGAAATTGTTCCTGTCCCGTTTGAGGACATCTCGGATACCCGTCCTGCCGAATCCAGCGAAAGTATCCGCAACCGGGTGATCAAGGCGCGTAATATTCAGGAGATGCGTTTCGCTGAAGAAGTCGGAATTTATTGCAATGCGCAAATGCACACGCGTTTACTGCATAAACATGCACAGCCGGACCAGGCAGGTTTAATGCGCTTGAAAGATGCGATGGAACGGTTGAGCCTGTCAGCACGGGCGTATGACCGGATTTTGCGTGTGGCGCGAACCATTGCCGATTTGGAAGCATCGGAAAACGTCCTCGTCAGCCATATTGCCGAAGCAATCAGTTACCGGAATTTAGACCGTGAAAATTGGGCGGGATGAATGGCAGATAGTTGCTTTCAGGCTTTTTTCATGGAACTTGTCCGCAGGTTAACTACGGAATAGGTCGTCGGAAAATTGGAAGTATAAAATTCAAAACTTGCTTCTCCGGTATCAGAAATAACGACAGCGGAAGCTCCCTTGAAATGATATATGCAAAGAAAATACAAATTATAAATTTTCACGAAAAATATTTATCAAAATTCTATTGGAAGTCCTAATTATGAAATAGTTATTGCAGGAAGGCGTCGAAGAAATTCCTCCGATAGAGGTAAATGCGGATAATAAACGTTATCATCCGGTAAAATATTGATAAAACAAAAAAAAATCAGTACCTTTGTGACTGATAAATTGATGAGTTAATAGCAAGCAGGGAAATAACAATTCGGTCCTGTTTTTATTCCATACAAATGAAGATACTAAAAAGACTAATCGGGGGAATTCTGATTTTCTTCACTATTATTTATGTATTACCTGCTACATTGTTGCAAGTTCCTTATTTTCAAGGAAAAATATCTCACCAAGTCGCATCCTATCTTAACAAAAAGTTGCATACGGAAGTGCATATCCGGCAAATTGAATTGGGATTTTTCAATAAATTAATTCTCAAAGACGTATATTTTGAAGATTTATCCGGCGAAGTTCTGTTTCAGGCGAAACGGGTTGCCGCCGGTTTTGAATTTATTCCTCTCTTGCAAAAAAAATGGCGATTTAATTCCATTCAATTGTTCACATTTCAACTTAATTTGAATAAGGACACCGACGATTCTCCCTTGAATATCCAATACATTATTGATGCGTTCGTCAAAAAGGATACGACTGCGATCAGTCCTGCGATTGATTTGCAAATCAAAGAATTGAATCTGCGCTTCGGACGCTTTTCTTATCGGGTGAAAGATAAAGCTGAAACACCCGGCCTGTTCAATCCCAAGCAACTTTTATTGAGTGATATCTCTTCCAGAATTCATGTTGATACCTTAAATGATAAAGGATTAAATTTACGTTTCGATAAGCTGAGTTTCAAAGAACAGTCGGGGTTGCAACTGAAAAATCTTACTTTTGATTTGGTTGCTAATGAAAAAACGGCTGAAATCAATCAATTGAAAGTTGAATTGGATAAGAGTTCTTTTCTTTTTTCGGATTTAAGCGCCAATTATAACTTGACGTCTGCCGATAAAGACTCCGAAGAACCGGTCACTTATCGGTTTAAATTAAAAAATTCAACGATTTATCCGAAAGAACTAAGTGCGATTATTCCTGCTCTTTCGCATTTTGAGGATCGAATCGGTTTGGAAGGTGATTTTACCGGAACCGGCTATGACCTTGCTATCAAAAATTTTTATTTCAAGTATTATAACCAATTGATGATTAATGCAAATGCCGAAATGCGAAATGTTTTTTCTCCCGATAAAAGACTCTTTTATGTTCGGGGAAACATATCCAATTCGTTTCTTTCCACCGAAGGCATTGAACGCATCGTAAATAATTTTTCAAATCAACCGTTTGAATTACCTGCACAAATCAAGCAGATGAAAAACATTCGCTTTGTAGGAGATGTTAACGGATCGGTTGATAATTTATTTGCTTGGGGCGTTTTGAATACAGATGTCGGGATTGTTCGAACAAATCTCACGCTTGGAAAAAATGGAGCCCGATTTATAAAGGGAGAAATTGCATCGGAAAGCTTGGATTTGCAAAAACTTTTAAACAATAAGGAATATGGCGACATCGCTTTTGATATCCAATTGGATGCCAAGCAAAACACGGATAAAAAGTTTTCCGGTACAATTGATGCGAGTCTTGCAAAATTGGTTTATAAAGGATATACTTATCATAATTTAAGCCTGAATGGTAGTTTTTCTCCGACGAGTTTTGAAGGGAACCTGAATCTCAACAGTCCGGAGGGAAAGATTTTCGGAGAAGGTCTTTGGGTTTTTAACGGAAAAGATTCTAAATTTGACTTTCAGGCAAAAGTATCCGATTTACAATTAGATAAATTAAATCTTACAAAAAAATATAAGAATCCGTCGCTGTCTTTTGGAATAAGCGCCAATTTAACAGGCGATAATCCTGATAATTTCATAGGCGCGGTTTTGTTGAAAAACTTGCAATTTACAACCGATAAAGGAAGTTATTTCTTAGATAGCCTCAGGATTGCTTCTACTCCGTCGACGCAAGAAAAACGCATCCGCATCGATTCAAAAATTCTTACGGGAGATATTTGGGGAACTTATTCTTTTAAGACAATTGTTCCTGCTTTGAAACAGACTTTTGCCCGTTATTTACCTTCGTTGGTTAGGCCTGACCCCAATTATTCGGGCAATGAAGTAACAGATTTTTCCATTCATTTGATTATGGAAGATTTGACGGATTTTTCAAAGGCTTTTGAAATTCCTTTTTCTTTGCAGGGACAAACCGATATTTCAGGACAATATAGCGGAGAAAAACTGCGCTTGGATTTTGCGACGCCTCATGCGCTTCTCGGCGGCTCACGAATCGATTCACTCCGATTATTATTTGCCAATTCGGAGGATACGGCGCATGTTGATATTGCAGGAATCAGTTTGATTCAAAGAAAAAACACGCACCTGAGGTTTGGCATCCAATTGGACGCAGCTGAGGATAAGCTTAATACAGTATTGCATTGGGGGGACGATTCTTCTAATTACAGAGGCAGTTTGGATTTGACAACCTTGTTTTCACAAGAAGAGACTCATTCGCCCATCCGGATAGAAACAACTATTAAGCAAACCGATTTGGTTTTCAATGATTCGATTTGGACGCTTTATCCCGCCTCAATCGTTATTGATTCATCCAATATTCAAATTAATCATTTGCAGGCTTTCCATCAAGATCAATTTCTTAAAATACAGGGCGCCATTTCTCACAATCCGGAAAAAGAACTTCAAATAGATTTGAATCAGGTGGATTTGAATTACATTTTTCAGTCACTGTCTATTCCGGCGTTGGAATTTGGAGGAATGGCTACCGGTTTTGTGAAAGCCCAGGATGTTTTTCGAACAAGGAAGTTGGAAACGCATTTGGATGTAACCGATTTTTCTTTTAATACGGTTGATTTTGGAGATTTGAATTTAACCGGCACATGGGACGATGAAAATCAAGGCGTGTTAATGCGTGGAAAAGTAATTAAAAACGATTCTTCTTTTGTGAATGTAAATGGAATTATTTATCCGGTCAAAGAAGAATTATCTATTGATTTTGACGCCAACAATGCCGATGCACGTTTTCTCCGGAAATATTTAGATAAAGTGGTTCAAGATTTAACAGGTAATTTATCGGGACACCTGCGGCTTTTTGGTGATTTGAATAATCCTACGGTCGAAGGAGATGTCTTTGCCAAGAATTGTCGATTCGGCATAGGCTATCTCAATACGTTCTATACGTTCACCGATTCGATAAAGTGCCTTCCCGACACCATCAAAGCCAACAACATCGCCATTTACGACGAAAGAGGAAATAAAGCCATAGCAAACGGTTATGTAAAACATCATTTATTTCAAAATTTCTATTTTTCAGCGAATGTCGCCTATTCTAATTTTATGATATTTAATGCGACAAAAACGTTAAATCCCATGTTCTACGGCACCGCCTTCGGAAATGGTACCGCTTCTCTTTACGGAACGCAAGATTTGATTAATATTGATGTCACCGCACAAAATATTGCCGATACCAAAATAACGCTGGACTTTATGGAAGAATCCGATATCATAGATTATGATTTTATCCGGTTTGTATCGGTGAAACAAACAAATCCCGAACCGGTGGAAGCCCGCCATTCAATTCCTGCGCCGGTTTCTTTTACTTCTTCCAGCGGAGCGGAAATCCGGCTTAACTTATTGTTGGATATTACTCCGGACGCAACTATTGATATAACTATGGATCCGATTTCAGGAGATAAAATCAGCGGATATGGAAAAGGAAATCTTCAAATACAATATGGAACGAAAACGCCGTTAAAAGTATTGGGAAATTATGTGATTGAAAATGGAAAATATAATTTTACACTCCAACAATTATTTATCCGCAAATTTGATATTCAAGACGGGAGTTCAATCGCTTTCCGGGGGGATCCTTATGCTGCCGAATTGAATATAAAAGCGAATTACAGGGTGAATGCCAATTTGGAAGATCTGAATCCACAGCTAATTACAGATAAAATAAGCGCTCGCAACATTATACCGGTCAATTGCGTTCTGATTTTGACCGGTCCATTGGAAAGACCCGCCGTTGCTTTTGATTTGGATTTACCCGGAGCCCCTGACGAGTTGGTCCGGCAAGTAAAAAGTTATATCCGCACAGACGATATGATGAGCCGGCAAATCGTTTATCTTCTTGTACTCAGTCGTTTTTATACACCGCCAGAATATGCGCGGGACAGCAATGCAAATGCTAATTCCAACTTGTCGTATCTCACTTCTACCTTATCTACACAGCTTTCCAACATGTTGGGTCTATTGAGTAATAATTTTAGGGTAGGAACAATATTTCATCAGTCGAATACCGGCACGCAGACCAATACGGAATTTGAACTTCTGCTATCCAGCCAATTGCTGAATAACCGATTAATTTTTAATGGAAATTTCGGATATTCAAATAATCCGCTTTACAACGAAAATCAAAATAAACTTCCTGTAATCGGCGATTTCGATTTGGAATACAAGCTAAACAAAAGCGGCGATATCCGTTTGAATGGATTTAATCATTACAATTATCGTTATTTCTACAGTATCACTCCTGAAATGACGCAAGGAATCGGCATCCTTTTCCGAAAGGATTTTAATCACTGGCTGGATTTGTTTAAAAAGAAAAAATAATTCCTCCTTAATTATACCTGTTAATCTTGCTAATGTATTTCCCGATGATATCAAATTCCAGATTCACCACGCTTCCCCGCTTGATTTGATGGAAATTGGTAATTTCGTAAGTATAAGGAATAATCGCAACCTGGAAGTTGTTATCTTTGGAATTACAAACCGTCAGACTGACGCCATTCACGCAAACCGAACCTTTTTCAACCGTTAGGTACCCTTGCTTCGCCATTTCCTTGTCGAATGCATACTCAAACGTATAATACCAGCTTCCATCGGCTTCTTCCACTTGGGTGCAAACGGCAGTCTGATCCACATGCCCTTGCACGATATGTCCGTCGAGACGACCGTTCATTAGCATACTGCGTTCCAGATTCACCTTATCTCCAACTTTTAGTAAACCCAGATTGGAACGTTCCAGCGTTTCCCGGATTGCTGTAACCGTATAAGTATCTTCCTTCAAGCCTACAACTGTCAGACATACGCCGTTATGCGCCAAGCTCTGATCTATCTTTAACTCATCGACGAAAGAACATTTCAATGTTAAATGTAAATTTCCCTGTTCTGTTCTGCAACCTACTACTGTAGCCGCTTCTTCAACTATTCCTGAAAACATCGTATTATATTTTAATAATCGAGTGGTAAAGTTAGTTAATTACAATGAATTTTCAACTATATTTGCAGTCAAAATAACGAAAATAAAACAATGAGACATCCTTCCTTACAAAATTTTTATCTCGAAAAGCCGGCTATGTTATTATTGGCGATTACTATCATAAGCGTCTTTTTGTGGATTGGTCGTGGTGAATTTTATACGAAAGGCGATCCGCGTGAAGCTTCGGTCGCCGTATCCATGATTGAAAAAAATCAATGGATCTTACCGAATGTATATGCCGACGAATTTGCTTACAAACCGCCGCTGATGCATTGGTTGATAGCTGTTTTCTCGCTACCGGCAGGAGAAGTAACTCCATTTTCTTCCCGCCTTCCTTCAGCTTTGGCTTTCTTGGGTTTAATTATTTGCACCTTTTTGTTTTTCGGTAGAAACTTACGAATGCAGGAAGCATTCCTGACCGCATTGATATTGCTTACTACTTTTGAATTTCATCGTTCCGCTATGAATACACGGGTGGACATGTTACTTACTTTCTTTATTGTCTTGGCTTTATTTCAAATGTTCCGATGGGAAGAACAAAAGAAATTGAATGGATTTCCATGGCTGATACCGTTAATTATGAGTTTAGCCGTTTTAACCAAAGGTCCGGTGGGAATAATATTGCCTCTGCTTGTTTTCGGCATTTACCTCTTAATTTTGCGATACAATTTTTGGAAAATAGCAGGGAAATTAATTCCTTTGGCATTGATTGCTATGATTTTACCACTTATCTGGTATGGTTTGGCTTATCAAAAAGGCGGAAAAGAGTTTCTGGATTTAGTATGGGCGGAAAATATCGGACGTTTTTTTGAAGTTAATAATTTAGATATTCAATACGATTTAGGACATAAAGGCGGTTGGTGGTATAATGCGGCTGTGTTAGCGGCAGGATTCATCCCTTGGACGCTTTTACTTGTTATTGCTCTCTTCGGTTTACCTTATAAACGATTTTCAGGAATCGGGACATTATGGAATCGATTTATTCATATAGAAAAAATCAAACTCTTTTCGGCGCTTGCCGCTATTATTATTTTTCTTTTTTACTCTATACCGATAAGTAAACGAAGCGTTTATTTAATGCCAACTTTCCCTTTTATCTCCATTTTTATTGCACAATTCATTTTATACCTGACGGAATATAAATCAAAAATTATCCGGATTTTTGCCGTTATTATCGGAATCATTGCCGGCATAGTTACTTTGGTCTTGTTTTTGACGATAATGACTCCGTGTATTAATCCGGCAACTTTAGTTTCGAATATAACGAAAAATGCGGCGTGGGCGATACAATTTTCTACACTCTGGCAAGCACTAAATTTTTCAGGAGCGTTTTCAAGTTTTCTTTTAGGCTTTCTGTTATGTTTGCTGCTTTATTCGATTTACGTCCTTTTTAAATCCTTCCGTAAAAAACTTTATCTGAAAACCTTGTACGCTATCTTCGGTGTCTACCTGAGTATGTTATTGATGATGGATGCCGTTGTTTTCCCTGCTTACAAAAATGCAATCAGTGTCCGACCTATTGCACAAAAACTTATGGCTCATTATCCTATCTCGGGCAATAATATATTTGTAATGAATAATTTATTGGAATACAACAATATGTATGGCTTGAACTTTTACATGCACAATTGTTTCCGGAACTTTGAAAAAGAATCGTCCGGCGAAGGGTATTTTCTAATAGGGAGCAATGATTTTAAGAAAGTGTTGCAAAAATACGGAGCTTCATACGATTTCAATTTTTTGGAAGAATTTACCAATTACGCCCGGGATGGCGAGCGGATAATACAGCTTTATTTTTTCAGGAAGAAGTAAAAAAAAGTGTAATCAATTATATGTTGCATGGATAAACAAAAGAGGCGTTGAAAACTCAACACCTCTTTATGAAATTTAACTAAATGAAAACTGAAATTGAACAAAATATCTATTTCCTGATGTTCAATTCTTTAATGATGGAACGGTAACGTTCAATATCCCGATCTTTCAAATAATCCAATAACCGGCGACGTTTACCGACCAACATTTTCAAAGCTCGTTCCGTGCTATAATCCTTCTTATTTAACTTGAGATGCTCAGTTAAATGCGTAATACGGTAGGAAAACAATGCAATCTGTCCTTCCGAAGAACCGGTGTCAGTGTTAGACTTCCCGTATTTAGCGAAGATTTCTTTTTTC
>Ga0123354_10019107_pt1 | contig 10761 bp, 10 predicted proteins | sample TergutLab28metaG_2_FD_97872 | JGI IMG/M metagenome (GOLD analysis project Ga0123354, IMG submission 97872) | Labiotermes labralis P4 segment gut microbial communities from Petit-Saut dam, French Guiana - Lab288 P4 | ecosystem: Host-associated > Arthropoda: Insects > Digestive system > Gut ... | reverse complement strand
GAAATATTTGATGGACTTAAGATCGACAATATAGTTGAAGATATTATTGTGCGTGTTTGTAGGAACTGAATCACCTGATTCGGATATGAAACGTCGAATGAGAACTGACGATATAATTACTGTCACGGTTATTTGCTAATTACGGTGCTGAACGGATCGTGGCCTATTATAGGGTATTATCTTAGTATCTATCTTCTAGTGGCCGCGCGGGTTTAAAGCGTGGGTCTACGACCGCTCGCTTGCTGGGGTTGAGGGTTCAAATCCGCCGGGAGCATGGATGTGTTCCTTGTGAGTGGTGTGCGTTGTCAGGTCAAGGTCTCTGCGATGGGCTGATCACTCGTCCAGAGGAGTCCTACCGAGTGTGGTCTGCCTGAATGTGATCGTGAAGCCTTGATAATGAGGAGGCCATTGCGCCAGGAAAAAAAAAAAATCTTCCAGGGATGAGTGCCGCCTGAGACCCCAACAGCAGACCTGCCCAGAGCTCAACGGCAGCAGTATCAATATTTTACGAAACTTGGTGAAGTTCTGGCAGCACTGGCTCGTTTGTTAAGGGCACTTCTAAAGACAAATACTGTCTTTGTATTTAGCAGTCAGTAGCGCAGCACATTTGTCTGTACGTCCCGTGGGAACGGTTCCGAGTCATGAGAAGTCCTGCGGCTATGCGCACTGTGAAATCATAGAATTTAGGTTACGTCATTGTTGTTTCGCAGAATGTAGGATTTACATGTCATCCACCTGTGAGCCTCACGGCCAAGGATATATAAACTACGACCCGCGGACCGGATCCGGCCCTTGAAGCTCTTTAGAATTGTTTGCCAATAATGTGAATATTAATTTTTTTTTAAATTTCATGGAATGTACCTGAGTAATGATTTATTGTAACCAATGCCTTGGGGTGGCCCATACGTACGGTGGAATTTTGCCGAAGCTGCATGAGGAATTCTGTTTTCGATTCCGGGATTTCAAGGAAGTAACGGGATATTATTTTATCTAGCAACTCGCATCACTCTTCACTCAAACTGTTTGGCGTTAACGGAGGAAGCGTAGCGCTTGCCACTATTCCAGTTTGCCATGGGCCGGGCTCCACACATTTTAGTTCAAAGTACTGCTGTCATTATTACGTTTTCACTCGCCGTATTTAAAATAAGGCTCCCGAAGTGTTTTCCTTCGGCTCGCAGATGCGCATCTCAAACACGTTGTGCAGTGTACGTGAAATTTGTAAGTTCAGCGAGCCGATGGAAAGTGACTAGCGACAGTTGTCGGATAAAATAATATTCGTATAGAAAGTGCAATGGACCTGATGGCCTGTACTCTCTTCAGTTGGAAATCCTACACCGTCAGAACTTAAACACAACAAATTTTCCTTTAATAAAGAGTCCTTATACACCGTCAAACACAACTCTCCATTATTGTTAATAAACAGTTTGTGACATTTCGTTCCTGTAGCAACTTTATACAGAATTGAGTTCATAAAGCCATCTACACTGTTAAAATGTTAGCAAGGAAATTAGATCGCATTCCAAAATTCACACACATATTTTATATTTCATACAATTGTGGATTTTTTTTTACATTTTCTGTATTACCAGATTAGCCTGAAGGCGACTAATTTAAGTGAAACATTTTTTTTCTAGAGGTAATGTCACAAGTTGTGTCTGACGGTCTATAAGGACTGTTTGTTAATACAGATAGCACAATGGGATGCCAAACATCAAAACTGAATTTTCTTAAAGCTTGTCGGATTTGTCCGTAGTTAAATGTGTCCAAGAGGTAATTTGAAGGACTTCTGAAGGAATTCTTTGTATCCATCTACGTTTGTGAACAAATATTATATGTAATGGAGAGGAAGAAATCCGAAAATGTGGCATGGATGGCAGAGTACCATCTGAGTACATTTGACACCCTTGCAGCTTCCACAGTTGCTCCAAATTTTGGGAAGCTTTTGAACAGCCGCTGCCAGCAGCACTGCTGCAATGACATGGTGATTTCTGGCACTCGTATTTGTATTCAGGTAAACTGTGATCTTCTGCTTGTTGAACGGTGATTAAAACTTTGCTCCTCGCTTTCCGGTCCGCCAGAATACCTGAAACTTGTAATCCCTCCCGTCAGTTAGAACGTCTGTCCATGCCTTCTGTAGGCTGTACAAGAGCGCTGAAGACACTCATTTGCAAATTTTGCGTCCTGAATAGTAAGACAGAAACCGACTGAATGAGTTTGTAGTTGTCAGCGCAGGTTGAGAACACTGGATGTCCATTGACACCTTAATAGGTGTTTGCAAAACTGTTCTGGCGGTGTGTTAGGTTATTATACCGCTATTAGCTGGACAATGCGACTGTCTAAAGTATTCTTCAGCTCTGTCATATGATTAAATTGTTTGCTGATAATAAATTAGTTCTGAATTTAGATAAATCAAATATAATGAAATTCATAACAAAGAATTCATCACATTCTACATTACATATTGGTTATAAAGAAAAGTATATAGAAGAGACAGTGAATACAAAATGTCTTGGTTTACAGATTGATAACCACATACATTGGAAGAACCATACTGAACAAATGATTCCTAAGTTAAGTGGAGCAGGTTATGCAGTTAGGTCGATGGTCCATATTAGTAACATTAACACCCCCCCCCCCAATAAATTTACTATGTATGTGTATTTGCATTCTATTGTAAAATATGGAATAATTTTTTTAGGTAACTTTTCCAACAGTGGGGAGATTTTCACTTTACAGATGAAAATTGTCGGAATTATGGCCGGTACACAACTCGGAGCCGGTTCCAGTGGCCGCGCTGTGTGAAGCGTAGGTCTGCGGCGGCTCGCATGCTAAGACTGTGGGTTCGAATCCCACTGGGGGCATGGAAGTTTGTCTGTTGTGAGTGTTGTCAGGTTGAGGTTTCTGCGACGAGCTGATCATTCGTCCAGAGGAGTTCTACCGACTGTGGTGCGGCGCTGTGTGTGATCTAGAAACCTCGTGAATGAGGAGGCCTTAGCCCACTGGGGGCTGTCCCGCCAAAAACAAACAAACAAACAAACACAATCCAGAACCTTCTGTAGAATTCCATTTAAGCAAATACAGATTCTACCTGTTCCTTGTCAATATGCACGTTTATTAATGAACTTCATTATCAATAATCAGGAAATTTTTCAAACCATCCATACACCATATTAGTATAAGGAATAAGCACAATCTTCATACACAAAATGCCAACCTGTCTTCTTTTAAAATAAAAGTACATTCTATGCTGGCATCAAAGTTTTCAACATTGCACTACGTAGTGTGACAATCCTGAAGAAAGAGAGAGACACAGCAAAATTTAAAGCAGCTGTAAGAAGATACTTGAATTGGACTTCAATAAAATTTGTAAGAAGATACCTACATACACACTATGTCTACTCTGTAAATGAATTATTTTCTGTGTAAAGATAATTTATGACACTGTTTTTTATGTTTACAGTATTTTGCACTGTAAACATTGTGTGTGTGTGTGTGTACTTATGACTTGTTCCACGTCCTTCCCACTTTGTGACAATTATGGATCTATGGAACGTGTGTGTGTATGTATGTTACGGTAACTGGGTGCTATCTTCTTCAGGTTCAGTGTCGTACCAGCGCATATTTTTGACGGAGTCTGTCCATTCCGATCGGATCGGGCGCTGGACAGAGGTTGCTTGTGAATACACGTGCATAAACATTGAGAGCAGTGTATAAAGGAACTCGGTTCGCCACCCAAAGTTGCAGTCATGAACAAACTGTTTTATTCATATTTTCTGTGGGTGGTACTGCAGCTCGCAGCACTTACAGATATATGTGTACGGGATTGGTTGTACCTGCAGCACGGGGTGTACCGAGATGTGCATTTGTGCGTTCATGTAGCTGATGGTTAGACATACAGCCTCTTAATATTACTTTTACTGGCGAAATTTATAAACATTGGAATGTGTTGCCGTGTGACCAGAGTAGAGTCAGCTCCCGAAACATCGTGTTCGTTAGGCGTGCCTCAGACTATGGGCAGTGTGCTGACGTCAGACTGTCGGTCTATACATGTGCGGGCTCTGTTTATGTGACAGCTTTGCTGTGAAGATTCTGGTCTTCTGGGATGTTACAATTGGTCAGTAGTTCCGAAGATTCGAAGGAACGTAGCGCCTCTGCGTTCAGGGTCGAGTAATTTGTCGCTCTATTTGCACTGCTTACTCCTCAAGAGAGCGGCATTGCAATCCTTCGAAACGTCGGTGAGAGCGCCAACTCCCCCGCTGGTGACTTTGCCCACCACTGGTCACTGCACACCACTTCTCGTTGTTCCGAGCCAGACGAATCCAATTGTTACATCAACACAAAATAAACATCAAGTGCAGATAAGTAAGTAAAATTACTACTGTCAATGTGCATACCATGTGAGTGTATGGGGGGGGGTGGAGGTATAACTCCATTCATTCTGAACCTCGACACTGGAATGAGGTGAATAGCCAGTTTACCCATTCAATAGGAGGCTGGGTGGGTCCCAGAGTCGGCCTGGACGGTTTGAGGGAGCGAAAAGTCTCTTGTCCTTGCCGGCATTCGAACCCCGGACCGTCCAGGGTGTAATGTAGTCACTAAAATGACTGAGCTAGTCAGTGAAGCAGGTCAACGTGTAGCAGCAGTGGCGGTGTTGACATTTGGTACTCTGCGACACTGAGACTCACTATATTTTATTTAGTTGCAGGCTTTTTGTGAGCACAGTAACGAACCTTCGGGCTGGAGTATGTTGAGCAGTCAGCTGAGCGATTGGTGGACCCTGAAGAAGGACGCTGCATGAGCTTATTGCATTTGTGTGAGCTGTGGTTTTTGTTCTGCACTGAAGATGGAGGCAGTAAGTACCAGACTAGACGGCGGCACATTCCGGAAACCATATTCTAAGTTTTATTTAGTTTCTTTGTTTACGTTGCGACGCTGTGTGTGCGCGGTGCCTAGACTGACCGTGTGTATTGTATCAGTCTACATTAAGTCAACGCAAATTGTATTTAAGAATGTCGTTCCCACCTCACAGAAAACACCTTGTGTCTTCATTACAAATGCCGTTCAGTTAATTCAGTATAGTTATATACATGCTGTTTATTGTGATACTTGTGCCGAACACACCGTGTGTGCAGAGTACAGAACCTCTTAATGTTACGGTGGGTGGTACACATGTGGTGGCATCTGCGTTCGGTTAGTCGGAAGCCGCAGAGATTGCTTGTGTCCGGCTGTAGCGAGCCCACATTCTTAAAGTTGTTAAAATACTACTACAAGCAGCCAGTCACTGTATTTGAGTGGCGTGACATTTTGCATTGCAGTCACATGTACAGCGTGTGATGCAGCTGCGGAGCATCGATAGAATGGTAACTCAGCGCTACTTCGTCCACGTTGGCTACAGGCGATGTAGAGAGCCTCACTGCTCCACCTGCGCTTCTTCTGTAAGAAGCCGGCAACTGGAAGTGACTTCAGCTGTGAAACGGCCTTGGAGAAGATCAATTTCCGCCACCACGGGAAGTGAAGGGAAGTGGTGTGATGTATCTACCAATCAGATGGATGTGAACTCTGCACGCTGTTCGTTCGTGCCGAGATACAAGAGTCTCCAGACTGGCTGAGATGGCTGCACTGTTATTGTTGGTGACTGTGACTGTAGTGGGCATTACACAGGGTCTGCCACAGTGCAGGGATGAAAATAACAATACAGTGGACTGGTAAGTGTGTGCGTCAGTTGCTGTTGTCATAAATTACACTTAAATGTACGTGTAAACGACTGCGCAAGGCTTAGCAACTCGGGAAATGCATGGCAAAGAGAGAGGCAGACCTGATTATCAGTGCCGAACCGGTAGTAGGCAGCTCGGCTTTAACGGGTTTTAGGTTAAAATTAAACCGCTTGAGTCAAGCAGTAGTTACATACATACGTACATACGTACATACACACGTACATACAAAATACATACATACATACGTACGTACATACATACATACATACATACGTACGTACACTGCGGTGCTAAGAACTATACATTTTGCCATACAGACTTGGTTGTGTGTTGTGTGATTCTTAGGAAGGCCTTCTCTGACGCACTGCATGATCTGCTGTACTTGCAGCACACAAATGCGGCCTTACCTGTGCCGATTTTGGAACGTACAAATGCTGAAGACATCACGTGCAGGCGTGCTACAGCAAGTACCACCCAAATCGGAACTAGGTGTGGAGAATACGGATGTAAAATGATTTACGCCATTCAATTAAGTATTGCGATTTGGAAACGACTCGGTACAAAATTTGACCACGAAAATTTATTGAGTGATGGTGCATTTCTTGAAAATTCGTGCAGTGACAGTTTATTTTATGGTCAATAACAGTCCACCGGCTTGTGTGTGCGTTTATTTCGTAGACATGGCCGACAAAGCATCATGTACTGTACGTGTCTGTCTAGGGTTTGAAAGCCTTCACGGCAGGTGTTGATTGATAACATGTTAGTACTTTGGGGTGTTACAAGCTGAATTGTACTTGGACGTAATTCCATTTCCCTAAGATAGGTGCAACACGATCCTCCGAAACGTCGGTGTCGACCCACAGTCCTACAGGATCTCACAATGGAAATGTAGGGTCATTATTTTATCTGACAACTATCATTTTTCATTTCATATTCGCTGTTTGTTGTAATAACGTAGGCCACTCAACCGACCGCCCACACGCACGTGGGGCAACGGCGGAAGTGATAAGTGACGGTTGTAAGATAAAATGGGGTATAACGTGCTGAGTTCAAGACTCGGTCATTCTGTGTGTGATTCGTGGTACATGAATTTGACGTGGGGCAGAGAGGAAGGGAGAGGCTTCTCACCTTCTGACACATTCGAGTCTCCAACCTTGATGTTCGGGGTTCCGATCTATCGGGATGACCCATTCAGTGCCATTGTACCTGCCTACCGCGACCGGTTCCGACGAATTATGATGAGTCCACGTGGCTGCCATAACGTCCCAAGCCCCCACCCCACCACCCACCACTGCGCAGATCACTGTGACCACAGTCAAGCCCTGTCTTTCATTAGGCGGGTTCAGTTGCTTTCAGGCTGTATGGAATGAGACTGTCATTCTGTTATTGGAAGAATTTTATACTCTGAAAAGTTATTTTTAACATCATAAATCCAATTTCATGAAATTTAATCTTTGGGATTTTTAATAAAATTTGTTGACGGATAAAAATAACAGACACTTTACATGAAGACCTGCATATATTTATGCTGGTAGTATTTATAATGAAGACACACCATGTTCACTGTGAGATGAGAACAGAGGAAGAAGAAACGGTTGATCTCAATAGAACAATTGATCACGATCAACTTCCCAGTCTGTTGTTGATATGGAGGGTACTAACATGGCAAATAACTCAGCAAAGCAACTGGAAGTGTTGCTGTGTGTGTGAATTTCATGTCTTCTGCTTTTGTAGGAACATTGTTACAGCCAAAGAATACAGTATTGGCAGTTAGTTAACATCTTTCTTGCAGCGTTCACAATAAAATAATTTACAGCAATAGTGTTTTTTAAACAGAGAAAATTTTGTAGTATAAGGTGTATTGTAATGTGTTGGGTATCAGGGACTTGTAGTTCTTTGGTGCTATGCAGTGGTGTTTGCTCACATTGCAGCAGTACTGTGTCAGAGTAATGAAGTGACTTCTGTGTATATCGTCCTTATATTTAACCCTCCGCAGCGTGAATTTAATTAAAAAAATGTAATTTGACAACTTAGCTAGTTACTTTCCATAATCTCGCTTAACTTACCTAATTTAACGTGCAATGAACAACGTGTCTTTCAGATGTAACATCTCCAGTACCTTCTTTAAATGTTTTGGTTAAAAATGTACTTTAAACTGGAGTATGCTGAAGTAAAACGCTTGGATTCTGACTTACAGCAGACTGGACGATTGGCAAGCATTTTACACCTGCCGACATGCGAGAGGGTTTGAATGAAAAGTGATGTGTGTGGTCGGTTCTCTTAATATAGAAATTTAGTTCCGTGCTGTTTATGGAAAGGTCTGTTTATTTGGAGAATTATATGAAAACCATAAGTACACTGTACTGGTGAAATGCAGAGTTTTTAAATGTTAAATTGTGTGGCACACAAAGCAGTCACCATGCTGGGGCTTCCTGTTATGTCACTATTTCATAAGAATTTATGTTAATATGTAGCTGCTAATAGCAGCAGAAGATGGAAGCAGTTGTAGGTGTGCCTAAGTCAGTGTCGAGATGGTAGCAGCATTTAGAGCAGTATAAGAGCAACCTTTTATTACACAAACACCATTTGAAAAATTTCCAAACTCTGGGAAGGCCACAAACCAATTATTAACACTAAAAGTTTTATTTTTTTGAATGAAAATCTACTTTATAATAAGCAAGTAAGGGTCTAAAATTACTAGCTGTATTAATTAATTATTAATGTTATTGAAATAAAAACTGAGTAATTAATTATAATTTAATTTCAGGAATGACACTTTTTTTAAGACTGTAAGAACGTCAGTGAATCAAATCAGAAGCTTGTTTTCTTTTTTGACAGTGACTTTTTTAAGAAATACACAAAATTCCATTCTGCAGAATTATAACTGAAATACACTTGTAATCAGTATTATTAGAACATGCTCCCTTACAGCTTAAATATTGTTTACTAAACTTGACCATGCATGAAAAGTTTACCAGACTCAAAAAACTGTCCTCCTTTCTGATGGCACAGCACAAATCAAGTATGTTTGGTGAAAACTTGCACAGCCCCCAGGTTGGTCTTCACTGGTTTGTAGCGTATTGTTATTAAGTGAGGTTTGATGTCTGAGTGCTCAAGTAGCGGTCTCTGCAGACCTTCTTAGCCTATTGAAGTTGTGTATATTTACATTAAGTGTTCTTTTAACGACTTTCAGCCAAAATTTCAACAGGCTTTTTGCTTGTTCTGATATGGGCATGTCTATTTATTAGTGTGGTAAAGTCTTACTTGCACCTTATACACGTAGTGTCTGGAACTTGCATTTATTTAATATGTATGTCTCATAATTTCAGGTATGTGCTGTATAAACTGCCAGTCATCAAGACCAGCAGCAATAGCCTGATCCGAAAAGGACTCGGCTATGCATATATCACATCTGGCTCTGTATCCAGAGGATGGGTCGTATCTAATTTTTCCATTAATGACACTAGGTCAATACCTGGCCGTACTCTTGAACCCCTGTACAAATCATCACGTGCATTTAAGGTATTTTTGATCATTGTGTGTTTCCATAATTTGCACATTACATTTGTTGCCATGTGTTACCTCAGTAGTTGATACACTGTCAGAAAATTAACATTGTTCTAACCAATCTGACTGTTTGTTCCAGAAAAATTCATTACTGTGGGTACTGTATAATGATCAGGCACCAAATAAGACATACAGCTCTGCGCTGGGCCACACTAAAGGTGTGGTTATGTCTGAGACTGATGGAGGCCTCTGGTTGGTGCACAGTGTTCCAAAATTCCCCCCACCACCGACCAACAGTTCTCGCAATAAATCATATTATAGCTATCCTCAATCAGGACGTTATTATGGGCAAAGTTTTCTTTGCATCAGTCTGACAGACAGTCAGCTGGATCTTGTAGGTTTGTGAATTTATTTTATGTTTATGGCATTGCAGTCCATTTTTACTTTTAATTTTTTCATTCATTCTGTGAGCTGTCAAAATGTTGTCTTTCACTTTAACAGACGAGTATAATGTACAAGTGCTGAAAACAAAGTTCTAAGAAAATGGTTCTACAGTGATGGGGTTAACCTTTAAATGACGTATGTTGACATATTTCAGTGCACTAAAGAGACACGCCATAGAAATTCATTTTATATATTTAGGCTCAAGGTAATTTACTGCATTTTTAAGGTGTGCTATATAATTTGTTTTATTTTCCACAAAATGCCGTTTATTTCATAATTTTGCCTGTTTCTGTTCAAATAATACACATGTTTCTCTTGAACCATGTGCTAAAATTTAAACCAGCAGAGTCATTTAGAGCTTAAAGGCTAAATTAGGATATTTAATAATAAGAAACTTTGTAATTTATAAGGTCATTTATTATTGTAATGGCAATGTAGTCTAGGATCTTGCAGTGAGTGGACAAGCAGGTCTTTATCAGAGTGTGAGGTATACATACAGAGTTATGTTAGTGCCATATGGCTTGGAATAATACAAGTTTATTTTAATTGCCAGCAGCCATTCTGTGATTGGTGAATGGCTGCAAGGTACTGGTGAGTCCAGAATACTAGCACATAGAATTTTGGTGAAAAAATCCTGCTTTGAAAGTGGTCATCTGCAAGATCACAAGAGAGATGGAAGGAAATGCTAGCATGGATCTTTAAGAAACAGGCTGTGAAGAAGGAAAGGTGGATCTGGTTCTGTACCATGTTATTGACAGTTCAGTTGTGTTGTAAAGTCTAGTTTTGTGGAAAGTTACTGTTACATTATTTAAGGGGAAAGAGTCAAGGGTTATGAATTTGGGGTGCTCATGCATATATGCATGTGCTCCCCCCCCCCACACACACACACACACAGACACGCACACTTATGTAATTCAGTTGCAAACTGAGTATCATGTCTGTGACTAAGCGTCACATTGTAATATTTCAGTGTTTGTGTATGCAGGAAGAACAACCAATGTGTTCCACATAGTCCAACTACACAACTCAATTAACCATTCACTGACATGGGGGTTTAAATTCCTATTGCCAAGGGTAGAAGAGTTTTAAATTTAAT
>Ga0123354_10019103_pt1 | contig 10763 bp, 20 predicted proteins | sample TergutLab28metaG_2_FD_97872 | JGI IMG/M metagenome (GOLD analysis project Ga0123354, IMG submission 97872) | Labiotermes labralis P4 segment gut microbial communities from Petit-Saut dam, French Guiana - Lab288 P4 | ecosystem: Host-associated > Arthropoda: Insects > Digestive system > Gut ... | reverse complement strand
GTCACACAGAACCACCCATTCTCAAAAGTACGGTACTGCCTCACACACAACCACCCACTGTCCACAGGACGGTACAGCCTCACACAGAACCACCCACTGTCCACAGTACGGTACAGACACACACAGAACAATCCACTGTACACAGTACGGCACAGCCTCACACAGAAACAACCACTGTCCACAGTACGTTGCAGCATCACATAGATACAACCACTGACCGAATTATGGTACAGCCTCACCCTGAACCACCCACTCTCCAGAGTACGGTACAGCCTCACACAGAACCACCAATTGCCAGTGTATTGTACAGTTTCCCACAGAATATCCCACTGTCCACAGTACGGTATAGCTTCACAGAAAACCAACCACTGTCCACAGTACGGTACGGCCTCATATAACGACCCACTATCAACAGTATGGTACAGCTTCACACTGTACCACCCACTGTCCACAGTACGGTACAGCCTCACACAGAACCACCCACTGTCCACATTACGGTAGAGCCTCACACTGAACAACCCATTTTCCACAGTACGGTACAGCCTCACAAAGAACCAACCACGGTCCCAAGTACGGTACAGCGTCACAAAGAACCACCCAATGCCCACAGTAAGGTACTACCCCACAGAGAAAGAACCACTGTCAGAGTACGATACAGCCTCATACAGAACCACCCACTGTCTACAGAACGGTACAAACCCACAGGGAAAAATCCACTGCCCACAGTAAGTTACAGCCTCACAGAAAACCACCCACTGTACAAAGTACGGTAGAGCATCACACTGAACTACCCACTGTCCAAAGCACGGTACAGCCTCAGACAGAACCACCCACTGTCCACAGTACGGTAGAGCCTCACACAGGAACAACCACTGTCCACAGTACGGTACAGACTCACACAGAACCACACTGTCCACAATACGGTACAATCACACAGAAACACCCACTCTCCAGTGTACGATACAGCCTCACACAAAACCACCCCTAGTCCACAGTATGGTACAGTCTCACGCTGTACCATTCACTCTCCACAGTACGGTACAAACTTCACACACAACAACCCCTTTCCACAGCACAATACAGCCTCACACAGAACAACCCACTGTCCAGAGTACGGTACAGCACACACAGAACCACGCATGGTCCACGATACGTTACAGCCTTACACAGAGACACATAATTTCCACAGTATGGTACAGCCTCAAACTGAACCACCCACTGTCCACAGTACGGTACAGACTCACAAAGAAGCATCCACATTCCACTGTACGGTACAGCCTCACACAGAACCACCCACTGTTCACAGTACGGTACAGCCTGACACAGAACCACCATCAGTTCACAGTACGGTAGAGCCTCCCACAGAACCATCCACCGTGCACAGTACGGTACAGCCACACAGAACCAATCACTTTCCAAAGTACGGTACAGCATCACACAGAACAACCCACTGTCCACAGTACAATACAATGTCACACAGAACAACCCACAGTCCACAGTACGGTACAGTTTCACGAAGAACGACCCAATGTCCACAGTACGGTCTAGCCTCACAAAGAACCAATCACTGTCCACAGTACGGTACAGCCTCACACAAAAACACACACTGTCAACAGTTTGGTACAGACTCAGAGAACCACCCACTGCACACAGTACGGTAGAGGCTAACACAGAACCAACCACTGTCCACAGTACTGTACAGACTCACACAGAAACACCCACTGTCCAGAGTACGGTAGAGCCCCACACAGAACCATCCACTATCCAGAGTACGGTACAGTCTCTCACAGAACAACACACTGTCCACAGTACGCTACAGCCTCACACAGAACCACCCACTGTCCGCATTACGGTACAGGCTTACAAAAGAACCACCAAATGTCCAAAGTACGTTCCAGCCTCACACAGAACCAACCACAGTGCACAGTACGCTACAGACTCACACAGAAACAACCATTGATCACAGTACGGAACAGTGTCACAAAGAACCACCCGTTGTCCACAGTACGGTATAGCTTCACACAGAACCAATCACTGTCCACAGTACGGTTCAAACTCACACAGAAGAATCTATTGTCCACAGTACGGTACAGCCTCACACAGAATCATCCAATTTCCACTGTACGGTACAGCCGCACACAGAACCACCCTATGTCCACAGTACGGTACAGCCTCACAAAGAACCACCCAGTGTTCACAATACGGTAGAGCCTCACACAGAACCACTCACTGTCCACTGTACGGTACAATCTCACTCAGAAATACACACTGTCCACAGGACAGTAGAGCCACACACAGAACTACCCACTGTCCACTGTACGGTACAGCCTCACACAGAATCACCCACTATTCTCAGTACGGTACAGCCTCACACAGAACCACACTATGTCCACAGTACGGTACAGCCTCACAAAGAACCACCCACTGTCCACAATACGGTACAGCCTCACACAGAACCTCTCACTGTCCACAGTACGATACAACCTGTCAGAACCAACCAAAGTCCACAAAACGGAACAGACTCACACAGAACCACCAATTGCCCACAGTAATATACAGTATCCCACAGATCCACGCACTGTCCACAGTACGGTATACCTTCACACAGAACCAACCACTGTCCACAGTACGTTACGACCTCATATAACGACCCACTATCAACAGTATGGTACAGCCTCACACTGAAACACCCACTGTCCACAGTACGGTACAGCCTCATACAGAAGCACCCACTGTCCACATTACGGTAGAGCCTCACACTGAACCACCCATTCTCCACATTACGGTACAGCCTCACAAAGAACCACCCACGGTCCCCAGTACGGTACAGCGTCACAAAGAACCACCAAATGCCCACAGTAAGTTACTGCCCGACAGAGAACCAACCACTGTGCAGAGGACGGTAGAGCATCACACAGAACCACCCACTGTCCACAGCACGTTACAGCCTCATACAGAACCACCCACTGTCTACAGAACGGTACAACACCACACAGAAAAATCCACTGCCCACAGTTCGTTACAGCCTCAAAGAAAACAACCCACTGTCCAAAGTACGGTAGAGCCTCACACTGAACCACCAAATGTCCACAGCAAGAAACAGCCTCAGACAGAACCACCCACTGTCCACAGTACGGTAGAGCCTCACACAGGACCAACCACTGTCCACAGCACGGTACTGCCTCATACAGAACCACCCACTGTCTAGAGAACTGTACAGCCCCACACAGAAAAATCCACTGCCCACAGTACGTTACAGCCTCACAGAAAACGACCCACTGTCCAAAGTACTGTAGAGCATCACACTGAACCACCCACTGTGTACAGCACGGTACAGACTCAGACAGAAGCACCCACTGTCCACAGTACGGTAGAGCCTCACACAGTACCAACCACTGTCCACAGTACGGTACAGCCTCACACAGAACCACACTGTCCACAATACGTTACACTCACACAGAAACACCCACTCTCCAGTGTACGTTAAAGACACACAAAACCACCCATAGTCCACAGTATGGTACAGTCTCACACGGAACCACCCACTCTCCACAGTACGCTACAGCCTCACACACAACAACCCCCTTTCCACAGCACAATACAGCCTCACACAGATCCACCCACTGTCCAGGGTACGGTACGGACACACACAGAACCACGCACGGTCCACGATACGTTTCAGCCCCACACAGAGACACACATTGTCCAGAGTATGGTACAGCCTCAAACTGAACCACCCACTGCCCACAGTACGGTACAGCCTCACAAAGAAACATCCACATTCCACTGTACGGTACAGCCTGACACACAACCACCCTCTGTCCTCAGTACGGTACAGCGTAACAATGAACACCCACTGTCAACTGTACGTTACAGCCTCACACAGAACCACCCACTGTTCACAGTACGGTACAGCCTGACACAGAACCACCATCAGTCCACAGTACGGTAGAGCCTCCGACAGAACCATCCACCGTCCACAGTACGGTACAGCCACACAGAACCACTCACTGTCCACAGTACGGTACAACATCACACAGAACCACCCACTGTCCACTGAACGTTACAGCCTCACACAGAACCACCCACTGTTCACAGTACGGTACAGCCTGACACAGAACCACCCTCTGTCCACAGTACGGTAGAGCCTCCCACAGAACCATCCACCGTCCACAGTACGGTACAGCCACACAGAACCACTCACTGTCCACAGTACGTTACAGCATCACCCAGAACCACCCACTGTCCACATTACGATACAATGTCACACAGAACCACCCACAGTCCGTAGTACGGTACAGTTTCACAAAGAACGACCCAATGTCCACAGTACGGTCTAGCCTCACAAAGAACCAATCACTGTCCACAGTACGGTGCAGCCTCACAGAGAACCACACCTTTTCCACATTATGGTACAGACTCAGAGAACGACCCACTGCACACAGTACGGTACAGAGTCACACAGAACCACCCACTGTGCACAGTACGGTACATCCCCACAGAGAACCACCCATTGTCCACGGTACGATACAGCCTCACACTGAACCACCCACTGTACGCATTATGGTAGAAACTAACAGAGAACGACCCACTGTCCACAGGACTGTACAGCGTTACACAGAACCACCCATTCTCAAAAGTACGGTACTGCCTCACACACAACCACCCACTCTCCACAGGACGGTACAGCCTCACACAGAAACAACCACTGTCCACAGTACGTTGCACCAACACAAAGATCCAACAACTCTCCGAAATATGGTACAGCCTCACCCGGAACCACCCACTGTCGAGATTACGGTACAGCCTCACACAGAACCACGCATTATCCACAATAAGGTACAGCCTCAAACAGGAACACCCAAATAAACTATACGGTACAGCCTCACACTGACCACCCACTTTCCTCAGTACTGTACAGCCTTCCACAAAACCACCCTCTGTCGACAGTATGGTACAGCATCACACAGAATTACCCACTGTCCACAGTACGGTACAGCCTGACACAACCACCCACAGTCCTCAGTTCGGTACAGCTTCACACAGAACCATCCACCGTCCACAGTACGGTGCAGCTTCACACAGAACGACCCACTGTCCACATGACTGTACAGCCTCACACAGACCCGCCCCCTGTCCACAGTACGGTACAGCCTGTCACAAAATCACCCACTGTCCAGAGTTCGGTACAGCGTCACACATAACCAACCACTGTCCACAGTACGTTACAGTTTCACAAAGATCCACCCACTGTCCAAATTACGGTCGAGCCTCACACACAACAAACCACTGTCCACAGGACGGTACAGCTTCACACAGAATACCCACTGTCCATAGTATGGTAAAGCCAAAAGAGAACAACCCACTGTCCAGAGTACTGTAGAGCCTCACACAGAAACACCCGCTGTTCACAGTACGGTGCAGCATCACACAGAACCACCAACTCTACACAGAAAGCTACAGTCTCACATAGAACCACCCACTGTCCACATTAACGTACAGCCCCACACAGAACCATCCACTGTCCACAGTACGTTACAGACTCACACAGAACCACCCACTGTCCACAGTGTCTTAAAGCATCCTACTGAATCACCCACTGTCCGAAGTACGGTACAGCTTCACACAGAACCAACCACTGTCCACAGTACGGTACAACCTCACACAGAACCACCCACTGTCCACAGTACGGTACAGCCTCACACAGAACCACCCTCTGTCCACTGTACTGTACAATCTCTCTCAGAAATACCCACTGTGCACTGTACGGGAGAGCCTCACACAGAACCAACCACTGTCCACTGTACGGTACAATCTCACTCAGAAATACCCACTGTCCACTGTACGGTACAATCTCACTCAGAAATACACACTCTCCACAGTACAGTAGAGTCTCACACAGAACTACCCACTGTCCACTGTACGGTACAGCCTCACACAGAACCACCCACCGTCCTCAGTACGTTACAGCCTGACACACAACCAACCACAATCCACGGTAGAGTACAGCCTCACACAGAACCACCAATTGTCCACAGTACGGTACATTCTCTCACAGAACCACTCACTGTCCACAGTACAGTACAGCCACACACAGAACCACGCACGGTCCACGATACGTTACAGCCTCACACAAAGAAACACAATGTCCACAGTATGGTACAGCCTCAAACTGAACCACCCACTGTCCACAGTATTGTACAGACTCACAAAGAAACATCCACATTCCACTGGACGGTACAGCCTAACACAAAACAACCCTCTGTACACAGTACGGTACAGCGTCACATAGAAGCACCCACTGTCAACTGTACGGTACAGTCCCACACAGAACCACCCTCTGCCCAGAGTACGGTACAGACTCACACAGAACCACCCACATTCCAGAGTACGGTAGTTTCACTCAGAAACACCCAGTCCTCAGTACGGTACAACCTCACACATAAACACCCACGGTCCATTGTAAGTTACAGCCTCACACAGAACCACCCACTGTTCACAGTACGGTACAGCCTGACACAGAACTACCATCAGTCCACAGTACGATACAATGTCACACTGATCCATTCACATTCCACAGTACGGTACAGTTTCACAAAGAACGACCAAATGTCCACAGTACGGTCTAGCCTCACAAAGAACCAATCACTGTCCACAGTACGGTACAACCTCACACAAAACCACACACTGTGAACAGTATGGTACAGAATCCGAGAACCACCCACTGCACACAGTACGGTACAGTCTCACACAGAACAACACACTCTCCACAGTACGCTACAGCCTCACACAGAACCATCCACTGTCCGCGTTAAGGTACAGCCTTACAAAGAACCACCAAATGTCCAATGTACACTCCAGCCTTACACAGAACCAACCACAGTGCACAGTACGCTACAGAGTCACACAGAACCAACCACTGTCCACAGTACGGAACAGTGTCACAAAGAACCACCCATTGTCCACAGTACGGTACAGCTTCACACAGAGCCAACCACTGACCACAGTACGGTAGAGCCTCACACAGAACAATCCATTGTCCACAGTATGGTACATCCTCACACTGAACCACCCACTGTCCACAGTACGGTACAGCCTCACAAAGAACCATCCACTTTCCACTGTACGGTACAGCCTCACAAATAACCACCCTATGTCCACAGTACGGTACAGCCTCACAAAGAACCACCCACTGTCCAAAATAAGCTACAGCCTCACACAGAACCACTCACTGTCCACAGTACGGTACAGCCTGTCAGAACCAACCAAATTCCACAAAACGGTAGAACATCACACAGAACCACAAATTGCCCACAGTAATGTAAAGTTTCCCAAAGAACCCCCCACTGTCCACAGTACGGTATAGCTTCACACAGAACCAACCATTGTCCACAATACGGTACAGCCTCACACAGAACCACCCACTGTCCACATTACGGTAGTGCCTCACACTGAACCACCCATTCTCCACAGTACGGTACAGAATCACAAAGATCCACCCACGGTCCCCAGTACGGTACAGCGTCACAAAATACCACCCAATGCCCACAGTAAGGTACTGCCCACAGAGAACCAACCACTGTGCAGAGGACGGTACAGCCTCACACAGAACCACTTACTGTCCACAGCACGGTACAGCCTCATACAGACCCAACCACTGTCTACAGAACGGTACAACCCCACACAGGAAAATCCACTGCCCACAGTACGTTACAACCTCTCAGAAAACCACCCACTGTCCAAAGTACGGTAGAGACTCACACTGAAGCACCCACTGTCAACAGCACGGTACAGCCTCAGACAGAACCACCGACTGTCCACAGTACGGTTGAGCCTCACACAGGAACAACCACTGTCCACAACACGGTACAGCCTCATACAGAACCACCCACTGTCTACAGAACAGTACAGCTCCACACAGAAAAATCCACTGCCCACAGTACGTTACAGACTCACAGAAAACCACCCACTCTCCAAAGTACGGTAGAGCCTCACACTGAATCACCCACAGTCCACAGCACGGTACAGCCTCAGACAGAACCACCCTCTGTCGACAGTAAGGTACAGCATCACACAGAACTACCCACTGTCCACAGTACGGTACAGCCTGACACAACCACCCACAGTCCACAGTACGGTACAGCCACACACAGAACCATCCACAGTCCACAGTACGGTGCAGCTTCACACAGAACCGCCCCCTGTCCACAGTACGGTACAGCCTGTCACAAAATCACCCACTGTCCACAGTACGGTACAGCGTCACACAGAACCACCCACTGTAAACAGTACGGTTCAGTTTCACAAAGATCCACCCACTGTCCAAAGTACGGTTAGCCTCACACACAACCAACCACTGTCCACAGGACGGTACAGCTTCACACAGATTACCCACTGTCCACAGTATGGTACAGCCTCACAGAGAACCACCCACTGTCCACTTAACTCTAGAGCCTCACACAGAAAAACCCACTGCTCACATAACGGTGCAGCATCACACAGAACCACCTACTCTCCACAGAAAGCTACAGCCTCACATAGAACCACCCACTGTCCACATTACGGTACAGCCTCACAAAGAACCATCCACAGTCCACAGTTCGTTAGAGACTCACACAGAACCACCCACTGTCATCAGTGTCGTAAAGCCTCCTACTGAACCACCCACTGTCCGAAGTACGGTACAGCTTCACACAGAACCAACCACTGTCCACAGTACTGTACAGCCTCACACAGAACCACCCACTGTCCACAGTACGGTACAGCCTCACATATAACCACCCCCTGTCCACAGTACGGTACAGTCTCACACAGAACCACCCTCTGTCAACTGTACGGTACAATCTCTCTCAGAAATACCCACTGTGCACTGTACGGTAGAGCCACACACAGAACCACCCACTCTCCACTGTACGGTACAATCTCACTCAGAAATACCCACTGTCCACTGTACGATACAATCTCACTCAGAAATACACACTCTCCACAGGAGAGTAGAGCCTCACACAGAACTACCCACTGTCCTCTGTACGGTACAGACACACACAGAACCACCCACTGTCCTCAGTACGGTACAGCCTGACACACAACCACCCACAATCCACGGTACAGTAAAGACTCACACAGAACCACACACTGTCCATAGTACGGTACATTCTTACACAGAAACAATCACTGTCCACAGTACAATACAGCCACACACAGAACCACGCACGGTCTACGATACGTTACAGCCTCACACAGAGACACATAATGTCCACAGTATGGTACATCCTCAAACTGATCCACCCACTGTCCACAGTACGGAACAGACTCACAAAGAAACATCCACATTCCAATGTACGGTACAGCCTAACACAGAACCACCCTCTGTCCACAGTACGGTACAGCGTCACATAGATACACCCACTGTCAATTGTAGGGTACAGTCCTACACAGAACCACCCCCTGCCCAGAGTACGGTACAGAATCACACAGAACCACCCACTGTCCAGAGTACGGTAGTCTCACACAGAAACACCCAGTCCTCAGCACGGTTCAGCCTCAGACAGAACCACCCAATGTCCACAGTACGGTAGAGCCTCACACAGGAACAACCACTGTCCACAGTACGATACAGAATCACACAGAACCACACGGTCCACAATACGGTACAATCACACAGAAACACCCACTCTCCAGTGTACGTTACAGCCTCACACAAAACCACCCATAGTCCACAGTATGGTACAGTCTCACACTGTAACATCCACTCTCCACAGTACGGTACAGCCTCTCACACAACAACCCCCTTTCCACAGCACAATACTGCCTCACACAGAAACACCCACTGTCCAGCGTACGGTACAGCCACACACAGAACCACGCACGGTCCACGATACGTTACAGCCTTACACAGAGACACACAATGTCCACAGTATGGTACAGCCTCAAACTGAACCACCCACTGTTCACAGTACGGTACAGACTCACAAAGAAACATCCACATTAAACTGTACGGTACAGCGTAACACAGAACCACCCTCTGTCTACAGTACGGTACAGCGTCACAGAGAAGCACCCACTGTCAACTTTACGGAACAGTCCCACACAGAACCACCCCCTGCCGAGAGTACGGTACAGACTCACACAGAACCACCCACTGTCCACAATACGGTAGTCTCACACAGAAACACGCAGTCCTCAGTACGGTACAGCCTCACACAGAAAAACCAACTGTCCACTGTACGTTACAGCCTCACACAGAACCACCCACTATTCACAGTACGGTAAAGCCTGACACAGAACCACCATCAGTCCACAGTACGGTAGAGCCTCCCACAGAACCATCCACCGTCCACAGTACGGTACAGCCACACAGAACCACTCACTGACCACAGTTCGGTACAGCATCACACAGAACAACCCACTGTCCACAGTACGATCCAATGTCACACAGAACCACCCACAGTCCACAGTACGGTACAGTTTCACGAAAACGACAAAATGTCCACAGTACGGTCTAGCCTTACAAAGAACCAATCACTGTCCACAGTACGGTACAGCCTCACACAGAAACACACACTATCCACAGTATGTTACAGACTCAGAAAACCAACCACTGTACACAGTACGGTACAGACTCACACAGAACCACCCACTGTCCAGAGTACGGTAGAGACCCACACAGAACCATCCTCTGTCCAGAGTACGGTACAGTCTCACACAGAACAACACACTGTCCACAGTACGCTACAGCCTCACACAGAACCACCCACTGTCCG
>Ga0123354_10019099_pt1 | contig 10763 bp, 4 predicted proteins | sample TergutLab28metaG_2_FD_97872 | JGI IMG/M metagenome (GOLD analysis project Ga0123354, IMG submission 97872) | Labiotermes labralis P4 segment gut microbial communities from Petit-Saut dam, French Guiana - Lab288 P4 | ecosystem: Host-associated > Arthropoda: Insects > Digestive system > Gut ... | reverse complement strand
TTTTTTTTTTTTTTTTTATAATTAAATGTTAATAATTAAAAAAAAACCCACACCTGGAAAAAAAAAAGTGAAAACACAAAATTTTCCCCCCCCCCCCCCCCCCGCATAAGCACCACTCTATGAAAGAAAAAAATTTGGCAATAAAACTTTTGCATTCTTAATGTCGGCGTAAAGAAAATTGTTGACCACTTTTACGCTTCGGCCATTGTATCGTCTGTGAAATTCGTCGGTAGCCACTGGCTCAGAAGGCTGAATGGGCTTGCAAGCCAGTGTGAACGCGTTTATGGGAAAGAGAGAAATCTAACCCTTCTGGGAATGAAACTTACTCATCCAGCCCGTACTTGTTTGCTTCATCTACTGTGCGCTCACGGCTCGATTATGTTGAGTTTCGGAAGGAAAGTCATCTTTGGATTCTTTTCCTGTCTCATGAGTTAGACCTTCTGGCCTCCTGTGGCTCAGAACTAATTCTGATGTGAATTCTTGAAGGAACGATCCTTGACGATGCCTCCATCTTTACACAAAATACGGAGGAAGTACAATGTCGCACGGTATTCCTGAGGTCCCAGCGTTTGGGCTCGTTTCCTTCTGAATTTATGCCTGACAGTTCAAGGCAAATGACAGAAATGATCAACAAATTCTGTAAGACTTAGTTACTCCAATGACGCAGAATACTTCTTGAGAAGCTAACCGGTTCTCGGCTAGTCCTTATATTTATGATTTCTGATTCCCCAGCCCAGCCAGGCTCGAATCTTTCTCTCTCTTTTTTTTTTTTTTTTAATTTCTTCAGACAAGTGGTGCTACACAACAGTGCTTTAAAACCGACAAAGACCTCTTCCTTCCACATTTTCTACACTGTGAAATTACAATCGCCTTCCCATTCGACGCTGTATAAGCATCATTAAACAAATTAAACAATATGTAAGCAGTGCGTTTTTACCATTGAGTGATATTGTAATTGCTGAGCTCTCCCACGCTGCTGTCGTCACGGCGTGGTCGCTGCTGGGCTCACCGCGGAATGGCCAGGCAGTGTTTTACTTCTTTCAGAAACATTTACTGTGTTGGGAGCACATGTTTAGCCTCAGCCACTGTCACGGTGCTCGCCTGTGCACACCATGCGCCAGCAACCAGCAAGTAATGTGATCGCTACTGCAGTTCTACCCATAAAATATATATGTAAAATATAGTGAAACGCAGCATGTTTAATGTTTCTTATTAATAAGATGTTCTTACGTTGCTTCTTTTAACTACATGTTTCTGCTCTGGCTATGAGCCATCTTCAGGTTGATCACTTTTTTCTTTGCAGGGCAAACCATGTAATTAGCATTGCTAATTGCATGGTTTGCCTTGCAAAGAGCTAATTGCATGGTTTGCCTTGCAAAGAAAAAAGTGATCAACCTGAAGATGGCTCGCTAATTGCATCGTTTGCTTTGCAAAGAAGAAAGTGATCAACGTGAAGATGGCTCATAGCCAGAGCCGAAACATGTATTTGAAAGAAGCAATGTAAGAACATCTTATTAATAGAAAACATTAAACACGTTGTGTTTGACTATATTAACCTATATATTTTATGATTCCATACAACACAACGGGGATGACTCACTTGACAGTTTTACTTGTATTACCACTGCTTGGAAGGTCTGTGGGCTTAACATTGCACCGCACGTGCCGGTGCAATGTTATGTTTACTTTGCAGAATAAGCAGCCCTTATTTACACAAATGTTCTTTACCTCCTCATATTCCTAACGGAGACCAGTTTTTTTTTTGAGGGGGGCCATCAAGAACTGCCTTTTTAAAATACGTATAATGTGCACGATGTTCACCTAGGCCATAGTGCGGAAGTCTGCCTGTCCTGCTGCCTCCTGACCGAATACTTCACTCTGCCATTGCTGAAAACATTTTTGTCACTGGTGGCCCATCCGTAAAGATTAGTAGGTCTACATACGTACATACTTAAATCATAGATTTCTTCCAGACCCACACCTTTTGTGGCATTTTTCGATACGAAGATTATTTAACGAAATACGGTGACTATATTATCCCAGCCTGTACAGTGTTACATGTCATCGTAAGGTGATTTACTGTACTAGAACCCTTTATCCGAAGTAAATAAAACTTAACTGTATCTTTCAAAACAACAAAGAAAGGTCTTGGAGAAATCAGTGAAGTCGACTTCAGATGGGAGTGTATATGTACACTGTTCTTTAGCAAGACAGCCAGTTCACCTATAAGGTAACATTGCGTGCGTTCGCGTTGTGTTTACACTTCATCGAAAATTCTAAGAGCTTTGTGCCATTTCACTGGAAGAGAGGGCTTTTATCGCGATTTTATGTCGCCGGCGACAGTCAAACGCACTTAGATCGTCATGTAAAGCTATCAATATTTTTGTCCGACTTTAACCAAATTTGGATTTAGTAGGAAAATATTCACGGAAGTCCCCAGTATCAAATTTTAAAGACAACTACATATGGGCACACGGACAGACGGACGGACGGACATGACGTGACGAAGCTAATAGTTGCTTTTGGCGACTGTGTGATCGCACTTAAAACAGCTGTCTACGCTTTCCTTACAGTCAAGAGCAGTAAAGTAATAAAGCAAAGAAGTGGACATCCATACAATAAAACCAACTAGATTTGCTGACAGTTTGCAAGCTGTCAGAAAATCTGTATGACATACACCATTGCTGTGTGTACAGTGAAGAACTCCTGATGATGGACAGAGGGACTGTCCGAAATTTGTAGAGTTTTATTGCAAAAATAAATTTGAGAAATTAGTGCATCTACTTTGTTTTATTGTAAGGATTTATAAAGATGCACGGTCACCCGAACGTCAAAAGTGAACGTCACTGTGGGTTGATTTGTTTCTCCAATGTGGCGTCTGTCTGCCCTTTGCAGAAGGTGCACTATAAATAATTCTTTCTTCTGGCTGAAGGCACATAGCGAAGACCAAATCTGATCACGTGATCACGTCAGGAATCATGTGCATTACCACTGCGTTCACATCGGAGTGTTCGTGTTAAACACACTGACTTTGCCTGACGATAAATATTTGCAAATGCGGTGTTGCCTACTGTGCGTCAGATTTCAATTACTCTGAACATTGAACGCGTGAGACCGGATTGAACTCTGGCAACGCCTACAGCATTGACACACAAAGACTTTTTGTCTTCGGTGTGCTATTTAAAACCTAAATGCTTAATTATAAAAACGGCATGAATACGTATGGGAGAAGGAGGAGTAGCTTCACATATTTCTTTGCGCTAGAGGGAAGTAGCTGAGTTGGCCTAGCCACTAAGCTATGAGTTGTTCAACGGAGTAATGGACCAATTTATCTTTTATTCTAAGTGGTCCCTGGTGTTAACCGAACTTACTACTGAACGAGTACCGGGCGCTTTTTCTACAAAGGGCCCTCGACGGCCGATTGGAGCACCTTCACGTTGAGCCGTCTCTGTAAGTATTCAGCCTCGAGAAGGATTCGAACTCGTGATAGGAGTGTTTGAGGGCCATCTGATAGTGCGATGTTTTACGTGAGACAAACAGGGTGAACAGAGAACCTGAGCAGACGATGGAGTCGTGCTGGAAGAATGTAAATGTTATTGCTACTACGTCGCTTTGAATAGAGAACAAAAAGTTTAATTGCAGTTGTCGAGAATTGGCAGGGTCACAAGTGGCTATTTGCGGCACATGCGCACCACCTCCATGCCATATCACACGTACACCAAACTGGTGTCGTGGTCATGCACCTAGGAGACCAAGATGTCCACTAATTTCTGCACAAATTCTGCAATAAATAACAGCTTAGTCTCCTTGCTTGACTGTTTTCATTCCTCACAATTCCTACTGACATTAAATTATTCCAAATATCCACGCACAGTTTACATAGTTGGTCGCTATCCAAACTACATGAAGCGTAGATACATAAATTTGTATCCTTGCTTATGTTCCTTAAATAAGCCAGTACACTATGCCTTAAAATGCCGTGAGTGTTAATGGGATATGCTTGTGCAAGTACCAGTTCCGTTTCGTGGGCCCGGTAGCTCAATCGATATAGCGACTAACTAAAGCCTGGACGGTCCGGAATCGAATTCCGGTGGGGACGAGGTTTTCCGCCCGTCCACACCGGCCCTGGGGCCCACCCAGCCTCCTGTAAAATGGGTACCGGCTCTTTCCCGGGGCTAAATTGCGGCCGAGGCGTGCTGGTGACCACTCACCACCTTCTAGTGCCGCGGTTATGGAAGAGTAGAGCTGTACCTGTACCCACCCTCTGGGCCACACCTGACCTGTAACGGGATCACTTTACCTTTACCTTTTTACCTGTTCTGTTTGACGTTCAGGTGACCGTGCATCGTGATAAATTCTCAATTTCTCAAATTTATTTTTGCAATAAAACTCTACATGTTTCGGACAGTTCCTCTGTCCATAATCAGGAGTTTTTCACTGTACACACAGCAATGGTGTATGTCATACAGGTTTGCTGACAGCTTGTGAGCAGGATCAGGACGGAACGCCGTCCTGATCCTGCTCGCAAGCTGTGTGTGCAGTGAAAACTCCTGATTATGGACAGAGGAACTGTCCGAAACATGCAGAATTTTATTCCAAAAATAAATTTGAGAAATTAGTGCATCTGGTCGGTTTTATTATAAGAATACCAGTTCTGTGTACATTGAGTGTCGTGGTAAAAAATATCAAAACTCGACTTGAGCATCCTGTGAAGCATAACGGTTCAGACAGGACCAGTATAACTGTAGTTAAGTTTAACCGACAAGTTTCATTGTAGGCCAACAACACCGAATTTAATCGCAAACCTTCCAGTAGTTTTGGAGATGAAGTGTTCTGATAGCCTACGAGACCCATTATTATGCGTATGTTACACGGACTTTTATGAAAATAACTTAAATACCGACTTGTTATCCTGTTTGATATTTTGGGATCCAGATCAGGTGAATATAAGAAAGGAGGAGAAATGCAGTTATTGAAAAAAACTGCTGCTTTATGTTACATTATAATAGTTTTTTTGTTTATGGAATAATTTATCACTGAATATTTAACTGTTTAAGGAATCTGGATTTGTGATGTGCTATAACATTCTGTTACGTGGTTAAACACAAAGTGTTTTCATAACATCAGAACATTAAAGTGATGTCTGCGCACAGTTGGCATCCACACGAAACTGAATTAACGCATAATATTCCATCGTAATAACATCACGTATATCAGGGGTGCACAAACCCTACGCGTCAGTTCGCCATGTCGCCTAAATTTCGTAGGTATTGCCTAATGTTTGTCGATCCTTCGATCTTAAGTACGAAACTTGTTTAATGTCACCCTCCCGGCTCCTAGAATTTTGAGGTGGTTTCTAGATTTTCGAAATACCTGTGCTTTCCTGACGTAGGCCACACATGGTAATCATTCAAATACCAAAGATTCCAAATACACAGGTCCATCATCTTTTTAAGATGAGCAGCTGTCGTACAACAGGAGTGAGAAATCTATCGCTTGCGCGGGATGTTATTAACTGTACACATCCCTTGCTCTCATCGCACGACATAAACGCGTAAGGCTATGTTGATCCTATTGTTTCATGTTTGCGTAACACGTGGCGGGTTTTGTTGAAACATGACGACTTATATTAGGTGTAACTAAAATTTGTTGTCCGAATGTGATTTTGTCTCTGTATGTCTGCAGCTTCTTTCTGTAAAATGACTTGTACTGAAACAGGTACTGTACGTACTGTAAAATACTGTGGAGGTCTGACATTTTTATTACAAACATTCCTTAGTGTTGTGCTGTTAAACACAATGTGGCAGACATTGTTAACTCCTCGCCTCCAACTGTTATGTGTTAGCCGGCATGCAGCAATTCATCATCAGGACCAAAAAGCAAAAAACAAACAAAAAAAAAACGCCAACGTACATCCTTGAGTCTAATGGTATCCGAACCTGCGGGCGAATATATGCTTTCCTTGGATTTTTCGGTCACCGTAACCGACCGTTTACATGTCTTACTGCCAATGTTTATTTATTCATTAGCCAAGCCAGTAGCAACTTGGTATGTACAATAAATGACATTTAAAAAGGACGAGGAGTGAAAAATAGCAAACAGCTCACGTTTACATACGTCTTACGAATTCCCTTTATGTTCCCTCAGGTCGCCGGGTGCGGTACGGATAAGATGACCACGGAGCGCCAGGCCTGCGGTCTTGGTTCTATCCTTCCCATGAGTTGTCGAGATCGAGCTGAGGCTTTCGCCCGTCGGCTTCAAAGTCGCCTACAGTCCCTTGGCCGCAATGTTTCGAGAGATGGCGCTTCCTCCCCAGCTGACGAAAACAGTTGGCTGACGAGAGATTCCGAGGTCACCAGTCACCAACCTCGCCTGAGTTCTTCCTCCGATTCGGACATTTATTTCGACTTCGATCTAGAGTGCGAGAGTCCGGGAAGCCCAGTTGAAGAAGCCGAATGCTCAGAGATCCTTCCAGACTGTATGGTGAACAAGACCCTAGGCTTCCATTGCCCACCAAGGACACAGTACTCTTCTGAATCTGGCTGTGTGTCGTCACCATCTACAATAGCCGGCACATCTCCTGACAGTGATAGTTCAGATGGTTTGTACTTTGACTCGGAGAATTTAGACTCAGATTTTGCCAATCATCATCCAAATAGTAAACACGACTTCAACCACATATGTTCTCAGGAGACTGGTAGGAAAGATTTCACACGAAGTGAAGGACCACGTTCAGAAGACGGTCCATTTATGCGGATGAATGGTCATATTCTGGGTCTGAAACAAGAGTCATTAACTTCAGACAAAGAAGGCAGGCGTGTTGGGAAACGTAATTTTAGAAATGCTGCTGGTTTCCGAGTCAGTAGTCAAGATAAAACAACACGAGTTGCGAGTGAAACAGACATGAAACCTATCTCAATAAGCGATCTGGGTTCTTTATCCAGTGGAAGTTCCACTGCTGATGAATATTTTGAATGTCAATCGCCGAAACAAGAGGAATCTTTGTCTGAAGGTTTGAGGCGTTTAAGTGATAGCGGATACCCAAACACTGCGGAGTCTTCGAGGTGTAATTCGCAAAATGAAAGCCGTCAAAATGAAACGAACGACTTCAGCTCATCGCAAAATGAAGTGCGAAACTCTACACAAAGTCAGCATGTTTCAAGTTTAAATTTAGATTTCTGTCAGAGGCCTAAAGAAATCCGAGCGGCGACTGAAGAATCTCCAATATCCTGTCTTCCTGATAGTCCTAGAATAGATGTCTGCAATAGCAGTGAGCCTGAATCCACAATTTTCAGTCATGATGAAGGTAAGTCCCATCCACAATCCTCTAACACACACACCATAGATTATCCTGAAAACCCAAGCGATATATGTATCAGTTCCTTGTCAGAATCTTCGTACGCCTCAACACTAACCCGGCCTAACGAACTTACTATTGAATGTTCAATCAGTGTCGTAACATCTGACACATCGGAACATAGAGAACAAAACGACATGACAGGAACATCGGATAACAAGAGAAGTGAAGGCGATAACGACGACGATGACGACGATGATGACCCAAACCGATTCACTCCAAGAGTTCGACGCTGTTCCTCCCTCAAGACAGGAAAGACCCCTCCTGGCACACCGGGACGCAAGAAGATTGTTCGCTTTGCAGATGTACTAGGTTTGGATCTCGCCGATGTTCGAACATTCATGGATGAAATCCCCAAAATTCCACGTTCGGCCTATGAGGATCTCAAGTGCTCTGAAGTGTTGGACACCACTTCTTCGTCACTGAGAGAGGGAACCCTGAGCGACCTCCAGGTGTCAGCGTGTATGAGTGGGACTACCCAACAAGACCGTTGCCTGATTCCATTGTTCCAGCAGCCGGGTGGACAGCCTTACTTCATAGATCGTGTCAGAGACGATTTCGTCTGCCTGGAGAACGCTGTGGTCACGGATAGAGTCTCGTACTGCGTTACGGGGACTGTCCGTGTGCGCAACTTGGACTTTCATAAGAGTGTTCACGTACGGTACACTTTAGATGGATGGAAGACATTCGCTGACCTGCAGGCCACGTATGTTTCAAACTCGTGCGATGGTTTCTCTGATAAGTTCAGCTTTACCTTGTACGCCCATACACTTCAAGTAGGACAGCGTCTTGAGTTTGCTATAAGATTTCAGTGTAGGGGTGGACAGTACTGGGACAGCAACCGGGGCGCGAACTATGCTTTCCAATGCTTGCCCCCTGCCGACCACACTTCCTATGTGCCAATATCCATGCCCATGTCCATCCCCATCACCCCAGATGATCATATCCCATCTTCTTTCTATTAAATGGCATTACTTATATATTTAGAGGACTTAACCACGGCTGTGTTATTGGTACTGCTGTTAGGTTTTGACTGATACAGAAAACAGAAATTTGCGCACTGTGTGTCACGTCACGTGCAAAATTTTTTTGTATGGTTAACCATAAATCCCTCGCCATTTTATTAACCTCAGTTTTACATCTAAAAACATCTCTAAACCACCTAAACGTAACAAATCACATGTCTCGTGACATGTGTAAAAATCTGCAGAACACCTCTATGTGCTTTGATCTCTACGGACCATCTTCACGGGGTAATTTTTCATATGCAAGTATGTCAGGTTTCGCAACTTGTATTTTAGTGTCAAATATGTTAGAATCATTTTCTTCTTCAACTATGGCTAGTTAAATCGTTAATGTGCTTCTGTGCATCTCTTAATAAAATAATATGTTACGGCAACAGGCTGTAACAAAAAGGTCAGATAAAACTAAATCTGTAACTAATTTAACATCCTTCATCAATTCTTATGTCGATATTTTCAGCCGCATGACATTGGTCATTTCTTTTATATTCCGCGAACACCAAAATTCTTGTACGGTTTGCCGTATTGTTGCACTGTCACTTGATCTTCGACACCGATTGTGTGTTTTTTTTTCTATAGGTATTCAAACCCTTTATTTTCTGTTATTATCTGAAATATATAACGGCATCGGCCATATTGTGGATTGTAATTACAACAGCTTTCTCCAATTTTGTTTATACATTGTACAGTTTAAACTTAAGAACTCAAATTCATTGCGTAATGGCACTGATATAAAATTGTGCCCTCTTAGTATTCACAGCCTTCGCCTAACGTTGTGCAGTCTGTAGTGAAGTTTACAGAGTCATTCGGTGGTGATACTGACTCATTACACCTTGCCTTGTTAAAACAGCAGATGAACAGAGCAAGTGAACCAAGTTTGACATTACCGTGTTGTTTGAAAATAATCATATACTCGTATTTGAGTTTGTAAAACAAATCAAATACCTCATGTAGATGGCATGTAAGGATCAAAGCATGTTGAGGTTTTAAGAATTTTTAATGAAACTCGCTATTCAACTGATCTGTTATGCTTAAATGATTTTAAAATGTTATTAAATATGAATGAGCATAACGGTATGGAAGCTAACCTGAAAGTTTAATTTTGCTATATATATATATATATATAAAAGTTGAATTAGTTCGTGCTGTAAGCACGCCGTATCGTGTCATTTCTCAACGATGGACGAACACTTCGCCATGCTCTATTCCCATTTTTGTCTATTGATCCCTTACTGGGTTTAAGGTCGGTTCAGTTGCACCAGTTTTTCACATAGTGGTGTCAGACTGTGACGCAACCTGAACTGCCCCTGTGACGTCAATAGAATATACCCAACTTACACATTACTCTGTAGCCAGTCACAGAATCTCAGTAACTACACTGACGGTAGACTGTGTATCCGACGGCTGGTGTTCGAATCCCTGCACGGGTTTAGTGCCTGCCTTATGTAGACGACACTTCGTCGCCACTACTATCTAAAAACAGGCCCTGGGGTCAACCTACTTTTCTAACCGCCGGTCACCCAGGATTATGTTCTCGGGTACAAAAGGGCTGGAATATGAATTTGGCCTATATTTGACTGGTATGTGGTCGTGGCTTTTAATTCGCGTTAACCATTTTTCGTGATAAATACAGTCTCACGAGTACATGTAAATGCAAAATGTTTTGCGCATTGCGGTTCAGGAATGTTTGGTGAAACTAGCAGCTTGCTGGATGGTCATATAGATAAATGTGCAACCGGAGTTAGAGGTCATAAATTGGGTACAATAACTTGTTTCTACTGTTGCATGTGAAAGGGCAGGGAGTCTCCGGACAAGGATGTAGAAGGGGTGGTCCAACGTGTTCTTAATGTCCTGCGCCTCTTGCACGCATGTGTGATTGGAAAATGGAGCTGTGGAGATGTATGTAGTGACCTACAGCACCTGCAATTTATCGGAAAGCTGTGGTTAGGTATTTTGTTACTGAATTTAATAGTGCCACATAATGAGGTACACATAAAGGTATTTTATAGTCACTTTTAACAGCAGTGTGTGTACGTATATTTCTCTACTCTTATTTCCATGTTCTCAACTAGATATAGCGATACTGACTATGATAGTTGTGCTACAAGAAAGCAATATTTTTTAGAATTTTTTTCATGAGATTGTTTATTTTAAAAAAAAAAGTGGTTTATAGGTAGGATAATGCAGTCCCTATATTAGGTTCTCTGTGTTGCCAACAGATATAAATTAGACATTCGTGTGTCCGTGCATCGTTATTATGATTTACGAATTACATCCAACAAGATGCAACTATTTTTGATTATTTATTTCTAAAAGGCTCTGCATGTTTCGGACGGTTCCTCCGCCCATCATCAGGAGCACATAACTGTACATTCAGCTTCAGG
>Ga0123354_10019098_pt1 | contig 10764 bp, 11 predicted proteins | sample TergutLab28metaG_2_FD_97872 | JGI IMG/M metagenome (GOLD analysis project Ga0123354, IMG submission 97872) | Labiotermes labralis P4 segment gut microbial communities from Petit-Saut dam, French Guiana - Lab288 P4 | ecosystem: Host-associated > Arthropoda: Insects > Digestive system > Gut ... | reverse complement strand
TTGTCAGGAAGAAATCTTTTAGTTTCGAGAAACGACTCAGGTCTTCCAGGCTAGGTACTTATGTTCTGTCACCTTACATTTCCTACGTTTCGATGCACATCGGCATGACAACTGAATGTGTACTTTTTGTGGTCACCGCTTCATTTAAAATCGGTTCAAATCTCCTAGAAATTTTAAAGGCGAAATTTTAACCATTCCCCTCTGTAACAATGATTTCGACAGAAAGCCCTGATACTGATCCACTAACACAAATACACTTTAACAGGCATAAGAATTCCACTGAATGCACACTCTGTACATTTGGAAAATTTTTGAAAGGGGCTTTATTATATTCACGTTTGATACAAATGAATCATTAAGGTTTTAAAGCTGAGAACTTTCACCGGCACAGCCATATCAGTAAAATATCACTGTTAATAACTAAACCTTGCTATTACATTTATTTAAAAGTCACAATAAATTTTATCTTACATAATCCTTTCAAAAATTTTGTTTATTTCAAGTAATCTTAAATAGAAAATTCTTCTAGGGTTGCTATTTTGAGTCTCAACTTAAACTTGAGGGTTGTTTGATCGTGCATCTTCCTCATGAAATAAATTTAAATGCCAACTTGATACAACAAGGTAATTTTATTGATGTATTCTTAGCTCTACATGTTTCGGGTACATACGCCCATCATCAGGAGCATTAGATGTTGAGTTGCAGCATATGGTTTTCTGCACCGAGTTTTCGGATGGGCGGTGGTCGGCGTCGCACGGCACCATCCGCACCGTGAACACGACCTACGCACCGGCTCTCAAGACCACCATCCATCCAAAAACTCGGTGCAGAAAACCGTATGCCGCAACTCAACATCTAATGCTCCTGATGTTGGGCGTATGTACCCGAAACATGTCGAGCTAAGAATACATCAATAAAACTACATAGTTGCATCAAGTTGGCATTTCTAATTATTTCTCAGCTTAAAGTTTCTTGCGCTGACCATCTGTTTCTCTTTTATCTTCTTCAATAGGCAGCATGCTCCTTCAAAACTGACCAAATAACCTACTTGAAATTAATAAAAATCTTCAAGTTTAGTTCAAAAACCCTTCCCTTCATAAGTGTCATTTATTTCGTCTTTAAAATTATAATTTTCTCGTATCATTTTTGTCTCTTTCTCGCCTAAACAACCTTATGACCATCGGACGAAAATTATATTTTATAACCGTATGTCGGGAAACGAACTGAAATATCCGGTTTGTTTAGTAACTGATTAACTGACTTGTCTAAAGTCGATAGATTTGCGCTCTATGGTTACTATAGTCCACAAATGAAATTAACTAATTTGATGTTTAGGAACCAAAACTAACTTTAAACTAACTCAGATTTCTTTTAAAGTTGCCTATTTGCATTTTGTCAGACGCGGTGGCTATAACGCCACTTCACGGGCAATATAAATCTACAGTGGTGAAGCATTTGAATGTCGATGCTCTAAATTTAACCAAACACTAAAAGAGAGTCAATAACGTGTTACGTTATCCTTTGTAAACTTGAGGAGGTTAACGACTGCAGGGCGTGGAGTTGAGAGTTCGTATTACCACAACTACCACAAATCTGATTACATTAATGGTAAAAGTGGTTGTCAGTGCTACAACAATTCTCTGATTACATTGAAAAGAGTAAGATATCACCGCTGTACCAATACTCTCTTCTTTTCCGTAAGAGTGGTTACACTTAATTGCGAGTTTGGTCCACGGTGTACTCCTAGTTAAACTATTTAATTTCCATAATTTATAGTTACGTTGACGTAATTCTTTAAGAATGTTAACAATAATATAAAATCTACAAATTGGCAAACACACAGAGTCTTTCATTATTTAATTCCTTTGCAGGTTTATGTTTATCATCGGGTCAAGTCTTCTCTTCTGTTGCGCCGACCGGTGTTGCTAGTGGATCCTACATTGAACAAATTACATGTAAATTACAAGAGTATTTCCTTCTAACGTCAATTTCATCTTTCCACTTCAGAAAATATGATCTCTCTTTGAGGTCTTTACGGTTTTCAGAAACAACTGTGTATATATTTGTCGTACCCACGTAGGGTGCTGTATGTCACGTCTTGTCATTAGTCAACCTAAACGACACGGTTCCGAGTAAAAGAAACTGAGGCACAGTTTATCAGTTGGCAGTGTGTACACAGTCCGTAAGAGGTATTGTTGAAGCTAACCCTGTGCAGGCCTGGATATGCCTTTAGTCTTCCAGGAATTAGAGGTTTCCAGAATTTCTAGACAATTGGTACATGAAGGTGGTAAAGTTGTCAGCACTAAACATCGGTCGTCTTTACCCACTAAGAGACATCTATTTTTGTTAGAGCCTGAGTCGACCCCAGGGCGATAGTGTGGCCGGAAAGATTATGTTAATATAAAATTCCATTGACTACATCAGGAATAGAACCCGAGATCTTATGACTTTTAGCACAATGACTCAAACAAATGCGCAACCGTATACCTCGAGACTCAAGGGGAGTGGATATGGAAGATTTGATATAGTCCGTACTTTGAGATTCGGTACTCAGCCTCCCAGTAGCCGCGCGGTTTAAGGCGTAGGTCTGCGGCCGCTCGCCTGCTGGGATTGTGGGTTCGAATCCCACTGGAGGCATGGATGTTTGTTGTGATTGTTGTGTGTTGTCAGGTAGAGGCTTGTGTGACGAGCTGATCACTCGCCCAGAGGAGTCCTACCGAGTGTGGTGCTTCGTTGAGTGTGATCTAGAAACCTCGTGAATAAGGAGGCCCTGGCCCACTGGGGGCTGTTGCGCCTAATAAAAAAATACTCGTTTATAATTTTGTGAACAAAAGTGTAACAATTAGCCTATGCTGAAAATAAACGAAGGCAGTGTTTTCAACTTCCAAGCAATAAATAAGAACGCCGTAGCTGCTGAACAGATCACTGCAAAGTTGTCTATTTTCCGGGCTACGTGCAAGCCACAGCACCCAGTGAAGGGCAAACTGCAGTCTAAAAAAATGGTGACCCAGCGTGGCTCGTACCGAAGTCGAGGAATTCCGTGTGCACGCTTTTCGCGCAACTTCCCTACACATTACAGTAAATGGCGCAAGGTTTGACGGAAAATGTACGTTGGTCCGAACTGCTGCTCCACTTGTTGGAAGTTACAGTAAACTGTACGTCTCGCAGCGACACTACACGTGTGCACATGCAATTAGCAGAAGCCACTCTGTCGAGATAATTTATTTCTGACAGATATTCAACGAAGTAAATAAACTCTATGGACGGGGTCCACTCTGTGATAGTAACATTCCTTCGGCTATAAAAATATCCGATTTTTTTTAAATTCAAAGCTTCGTTACCACTTTTGCTAACACGCGATAAGCGACATTGCCCCTTCATAGTTGCTGTGCTTTTCTTATCTTTCCCATTCATACACCTCGTCCCTTTCACTTCTCCCTTCTTGATTTAATCATCCAAGATACATCGGCAAAGAAAACAAATTACGAGGCTTCCCATTACGTTATTTTCCCCACCTCCTGCCACTTCCTCCCTTAAATCTACCTATTCTCCGCAGCACTTTGTCAAACACCCTGCTTGCATAAATATATTAATTCTCGATATTTCGATTAATATATCAATTTTAAGGTTCCAATTCATACGAAGAATTTGTCTTCTGACTTATGCTAGCCGGAAATAAACGTTCCTAAAATTTGTTTCCATTGTCAGGAACTAGGCATTCCAAGGTTAGATAGAACTAGCCGTTTTCTGCCTACACAGCACATTTTCGGAACTAGAGAATGTGGAAGCCCACAAGTTCCATAAATGCCGTACTGCAAGCCGTCACCATGTTCTTTAACGATATTAAGTTCTGAAAATTCTGTCAAGCACAAATAGATGAAATACTAGACAAGGCTGTGTTTGCATCCTGGCTTCGTATTTTGGAAGTCCTTTCCTTAGATGATGGCCCTAATACCGGCTTGTCTAATGGTTATGTGGTTTTCTCAGTGCCTCCAGCAATTGAATATTTCGTTCTTCAAATTGTGACATGACTATTACTTTCCACATCCTATCCAATTCCTTATGTTCCACTTACTTTCACATTCTGCCACGTCTGTTCTAAGCTACTGACACCATTAATAAATAAATTATAAGGAATAAAGACAGAAAAGAAACGGACATAGATTAGGGGTGTGTTTCACCTATAGTGCTTGGCCTAAGTGCAAAAGGTTTTACGTGTCCTCGCCCCCGCTTGTACGTGCACCAATGCTGTGACAATATCAGCGCTACTAATTCGAAAAGGTGCTTTGCATGCACATAAACGCATCACATAATTCACTACGCTAACTGCATTCCATGACCCTAATAACATAACGGAAGTTATCTCGCTACCAAACTTCCACTTTCTCTGCAACTGTAAAATGGCTGCCCACGTTTAATTCTGCCATTTGAATGCAGCGGCTTTTTCGATCACAAGATGGCTTCGGGTTTGGATTATACTTAAAATGGGTTTGGATGGAGAGGGTTTGTAATGGGAACATGCTGTTAATTGAGGGTTTAACGGAGACATGGGTGTTACTGGAGGGGTTGTGCATGGCGAGTAGAGCTGTGGGATTTAAATTTCTAAAACACGTGCAGGAGTTTTGGGCCGATAAGTACCGTTTCATTACTTTCTAGAGGCTCGTTTTGATGTTACTTTACCCCTGCCTCGACCGAACTGTAGATATGGTCTAAATAATGCTCTTGAGAGCTAGAATCGCTTATGTCCGATGCTAATCTGATTACATTTTTCTTGAGAACTGCGCCCTTCTGGGCTATTCCGCAGCAAGCAGCCGTAATTTTTTACCGACCATTCGGTTCAACATATCTGTCCCCTCCTCAGGTTTCCAAAATCCAAATTCTTTAGTTAAAATTTTAATTATTATGGAATGATTGGTGACAGTCAGCTACAACTGCATTCTTGTAACAAGAACATCACCCTGAAGATGGCCTAAATACTGGCCGAAACATTTTGGTGAGAATATTGTGAATAAAATACGTCATAGTATATTGAAGTGCATTTTGTTGGTTATTTATGTATTTTTGGAGCAGTTGTAACGTTTAACTGTTAGCTATGCTTACGTCACCGTAAATTATTAGTGTGCTGGCAATAATTATATCTCCCCATTTTTCACAGCCACTTAATCCAGCATAAAACGTTGCAAACTTTTAAATAAAAGTCCAGACCTGGCATAACATGGAAACACAGTCCGATATCCTGCCGCAAATACGTGGGCTACCGGCCAGGTTATTCACGACAGAGACTTGGACGATGAAAAGACAGTTTCCTTTGCACTGATATGTCCTTCAGTCTTCCGGGCAATGCAAAGTACATGCATGTAGGTCCGCGGAGTGTAAAGTGCTGCACAGTGCGTTCCTTTAAAGAACTAGTTCAGGTACTTGCATTTGAAATTAGTTGCCCAATTAGTCCAAGTCAGATCATTCAACTCAACCACAAACCACACCTTAAGAAGTAATATTAGATCCCATTGTGTTTCATTCTACAAGGCGAACGCAGTTTCGTCCATTTTGTGCCGTTTATTCTTTGAGTGGTCGTAAATAAGATGGCATTGCGGCTGACCATTCCTTTATTACGCCTCTGATCAAGCCCACTCTGTTAAGGGTACCGTTATGTCCTGCAGTTACGTTACTGTAACACTTCGTTTGAACTGCTTTTTGTGAAATATACTCCAATAAGAAAAAGTGACAGATTGACCTACCTCGCCAAATGAGAATTTGTAGATGCTAAATGTTAATATGGCTTACTTAGACGTAGTGAACGTAAGCTAATATTTTACCGATAGTGTAGAACTTTTTCCGTGTTTGCTCGAAATTATTATTATTATTATTAAATTTAAAAATCCGAAAAGAACTACCATGCATGCTACGGAAGACTTTAGGAATTGTCTGAAAATATTGGTAACATAAAACGCACTGAATCGACTAATTCTTTGAAGCAGAGTTGTTTTGCTGCAGCTAATTATTCTCCAAACAGTGAAGAAATTCTCTGCGTTCTATGGAAATCGGAGTATCATTATTTTCATCACAAGAGTGTGCCACTTATTCCTGACGAAATTTAGATGGATCCACTCCAAGGTCTGTTACGATATTTCATTGAGATCCAATTTGATACTGGACTCACCTCTTATGTCTATAGTCATTTGAAACCCTAAAAGCACCTGAAATCCCATCTCTTAGTTTATATGAAAATGTTTTCATGACATTTACATTGTCCAGAAAATGGCAATCAATGTGAAATTCATCTGAATCGGAGATTATCTGTAATTTGTACTGTGTGACAAACATTATCAGCATCATCATCTCACGGGGAGATGAGATTTGTGTAAACAATTCTAGTCGCAAAACCTGAACGAAAGGTATCATTTCGAAAGTGTAGTTGTAGATTGAAGGACAGTATTAAAATTGGTATGAAATAAGTGGAAAGTGTAGTTATTGACTGGACTCGTTTAAATTTAGACAGGGTTTAGTTGCAAACCTTGTGAACATGACAGCAAGCTTTCAATAAGTCGCGGAGAATTTTCTGATCGACGGAGCGAATATTAAAGTCTACAGAACTGCTGTCTGCTGCGGGGATATTCACATATTCATCAGCTAAATAATCTCATGAGGAAAAAGAGTTGCATTACGAAGAGTCCATTTCGCGTTATAATCCTTAGGCTAATTGCACTTAGTTTGGTTCTATATTTCATTTACTCTTTCAAATCAAGTACTGTTTTCTTTGGGGACCGCGGTAGCACAGTGGTTGAGGTACTGTGCCACAAATCGGACGGTCGCTGATTCGATCCCAGATGGTGTCAGTGGATTTTTCATTGACATAAATACTTCCGATCTCACTATGGCCCTGGGGTCGACTCAGACTCTAACAAAAATGAGGACCAGGAGTATTTCCTGCGACTAAAGGCGGCCGGTGCGTAAGGCTGACAACCTACCACCATCCTGTGCCGTTGTCACGAAATCTGGGAACCTTAATTTCCTGGAACCTTCTGGGCCTGTCCAGGCCTGTAATGGGACTGCTTTACCTTTTACTGCTTCCCTTTATTTGATGCCCGTAAATATCTGTTTACAATCGGTCTCCCAGTCTTCACGGCATATCATAATTTTTAGATGGCACACATATCCGAATTTGTGGAAGGAACTTGCTGCTGTTTCTCTTTCCAGTGCGTCTAGACGACATAATTTCATTAACTTCTGTAAACATGACCAGTATATTCTATGCGATTATTCTTGCTGTGCTGAGGTGCTGTCTTTTCTTATGTTTCCTTCCCTTCAGTACGAAATATACAAATGTACTTCATAATTACATATTTAAATGAATATTTGTCGCTGACGGTGATTTGCTAATGATTTGATTAAGTACACACACAAGGAGATGTCCTCCATTAAGTTAACCCCTTTCTCCGGTTTTCTCTTTTATTTCTTCATCTTTTTGTCTAAGGAGTGACGAAGCCCGGACTGCTGTGTTCGGCATGCAGTGTGTAGTGTTTGTGCGTGAGTTTTGTTATAGTTAATTTGTCAATTGACATTTACTTTTATGAAATGTTCCTTTCAGTCAGCTGTGACAAGAATGTTGTGTGCTTTCTTCTGCGTAATTCCCCGGCGTCTGAATTTTATATACGGACGTTTCGGAACACTCTGTCTGTTCCATATTCATAGGCAGGCAGGTATGAAGTATGACTGGACAGAGAAATGTTGGAGTATTTATAGAGGAAAAGGTTTGGCTAGAAAATATTTTCGAGCCAAACATTTTCCTTTATAAATATTCCAACTTTTCTCTGTCCAGTCATACTTCATACCTACCTGCCTATGAAGATGGAACAGAGTGTTCCGAAACGTCGGCATATAAAATTCAGACTCCGAGGAATTATCCAGAAGGAAGCACACAACATTCAGAACAAGGCGAAAGTTTGAAATCAAGAATATGACAAGAACGTCTATCAAATCGGCCGTTTTTAATCTGAAGGACCACAGTTAGCATTATGCACGTCCGGATTATTTGAATTGTAAATTAATTGATTCTACGAGCCTTGAATCCCAGCAACTATATTCAAGATGGTCAGATTCACAACTTCTGTATTTGTAAATTTTTCTCTCTACTCTATTATCACTAGTCAAAGCGGATACATCGGTAGGAGAACACAAGGGGTTACTTCACTCGATACTACCAAGCCCCGGAGTCCCAGCCATATTTGCTACAAAGTGAAGCTCCTATATTTTCTCATTATGTCAGACTGATATTTTTAAAACATACGGTGTTTACCAGCTCTGTTCATGGTGTAATGTAATGGAATTAGGTCTTTTTTCGTGTTTGCATGTAAGGCTAAGCAAACACATCTGGTTCCCAAATATAAGGCTTAATATTAGGGGTTATGTTTGAATTACGTTATATATATGTATATGTACATACGAACATACGGTAGGTGGAAGCCTGCTGCGTTCTATCCCATCATAACACGGGGATTCCCTAACTACTCGTTCGTTGCCTTTGTCAAGCTATTCTACGCCTGCATGGGAATTTCAGTGTTTAGTTGAACCAACATTTACCCTTCCCTCTCACCAAGCTTTTTGCAAGGTGGCAGGAATATATGAAATGATAACTCTAAAAAATACATAAGAGAGAAGGGGAGAAAAAGTGAGAGCGTCCAACTCTTGTTGTGTATGCAGTACAGTCCACTTCATGTGAAAAGGGTGACAACACGATTCTCTTTCATGTTTTGCGAGATAAAATATATTCAGCAGGAAGTGATTAATTTTTCCTAAAAAAAAAACAACGCTTTAAATTCGTAAGAGTTAGCTACTAAATTAGAGACAAAGTAGTGTAATGCAGGGAAAGAACGAAATGCGATGTTACAGTAATATCATTTACATTACATTCTCTCAAAATGAAATATTTTGCAGGCGTGAAACTTATTAAATTTTGCTCCTTCATTCTCCACGAAGACATGAGCGGGACTGAGCTACACATAGCTTCATGCTTTCTAAACCACGGCCCTAGATAGAAGTGAGTGGTCAGTTTCACGTCCCGGCCGCACTGCGACTGCAAAAAGAAACACCAATTGCCATTGAATATGGAGCTGAGGTTCTTCTCAGAGTTGGAGTGGACAAATTAGGAAAGAGAAACATTTTTCCTCCTGTCTGGAATCGAACCATTTTTCCTAGGTTGTCGAGCCTGTTGCCTTCTGACGACTTTGCTGATGACCATACTTCAGATATCGTTCTGTATCTGTAACTGTCTGTAATGGCCCGTAAATATGTTTCCTGTTTCTTAGTTCCATTAATGTCTATAATTATAATTGCGAAAGTTGTTATAAGAAATCCAAAATCTTAAGATAAATGTGCTGTCAGTTTAGAAAGAAATTGAGCTGGCAGTATCAGAACCTTTTATTTTCGCAAAAGTCCATGCTCCTTACCTATTAACTGCCAGTAAGAGAATGTTTAGAAAGGAGGTCTAAACGAGCAGACAGGCCTCTGCATTTCTTCAAAGGACACTAAAACAAACTCCGTGGCCTTAGTCCGCACGCGAACTATACCGACAGAGCGGCCGCCGCCGGTCGGCGAAGTTAGTGCCAACTTTTGCGGATAGACACTGGCTGCCATAATTATCATCACCTCTACCGTTAGTCTCTAAGTTTTGCTATCAATTATGTAGCCTTCATAAGTTTCTCACAATGAACTTGTGTTATTTTCACTATCAAATTTCAATTTCTCTAACTTAATATCATAAAATTTTGTCATTTCTTATCATGTTTTAAATATTGTTGTTACTTTCTGAGGACGGCCGTCGGCCGCCGACACGTGTGGAAGAAAGTACTGTACCATTATATATATTTTGAGTGTGAAAAGTTTGTTTTTATAACAAGAAATGTATCTCAGTACAGGAAATTAAAAATGTCAAACTATAGGCCAAAGTGTAGTCCATGGTAAACAAAACGTCATTCTATTCTACAGTCCAATTCGGAAAATGTGACAAAAATAAAATTTACAAAAAAAAACAACCTTCACCTACTGTGGAAGGGGAACAAAATATATTCAAAGCTTGTCAGAAACACTTGGCATACCGTAGTGCTAACACCATATGTAAGGACACGAAAGAATCTAAGGCGCAGAAAGTATATCAGTGGTGTAAGTATGTTGCACTATGTCAAATGCCTCTTACAAACAGGCTGCTATTTCCGAACGATATGCGAAAAACATGTTCAAGCAGTCCAGCTAAGCAAAAATGCACGTTTTTGCTCTCAACGCGTTCTTATCAACGGAAGCAAATACGGGAAAGTGCATGACACAATGAAAATTGTACAAATTGGCAGGTAACGAAAATGCTTAAACAGGCTAGTTATGTATCACAGGTTACAGAATTTACAGGAGACAGAAACATGAGTAATGTACCTGCGGAGTCCAGTGCCTCGCACTTAACACCACCCTGCCTCCATATATGCTGGCCGGTATACATTGAGGCGTGGTAGCGTCCAAACACATTTGCAAAAAGCAAAATGTCTCTTAGTGCAAGGCAATGAACCGTACCAGTACTCCATTTCGTTACGGCCGTATGGTGTGCATGGTATGAAGTTCGTATGAATGCAGCACAAGCAGACAAAGATACACAATTAAACTCCGTGGCCTTAGTCCGCAGGCGAACTATACCGACAGAGCGGCCGCCGCCGGTCGGCGAAGCTAGTGCCAACTTTTGCGGATAGAGGGGTGTCACGTGGTCAGCGCAACGGGTCCCCA
>Ga0123354_10019097_pt1 | contig 10764 bp, 7 predicted proteins | sample TergutLab28metaG_2_FD_97872 | JGI IMG/M metagenome (GOLD analysis project Ga0123354, IMG submission 97872) | Labiotermes labralis P4 segment gut microbial communities from Petit-Saut dam, French Guiana - Lab288 P4 | ecosystem: Host-associated > Arthropoda: Insects > Digestive system > Gut ... | reverse complement strand
GCCGCCCCGGGTCGCGGCCGAGGCCCGCCCGTTGTACCTGGCGAAACAACTCCGCGGCGATGCCTTCCGCCAGCGCCTACGCCAAATTCAGTCCGATTGGCCGGGGATTCGCCAGGTGGCGGCCGCTCAGTTGCTCGGGCCCGCCGAGGTCGCCACATGGCTCCGCGCGGCCGGCGCGCCGTACCATCCGCACCAGATCGGGTTGACCCTGGGCCGCCTCCGCCGGACGTACGCGATGGCCCAGATGATCCGCGCCCGCTACACCGTTCTCGATCTGCTGGCCGACCTGCGGCTCCTGGGTACGGTCGTAGACCGGCTGTTCGCTCCCAGGGGCTTTTGGGCGACCCAGCCGGCACCGGCTTACCAGGCCGACGCCAGCCCTGCGGCGACCGGCCGGACCGCCGCGACCATCGAAGGCCGGCGGACCATGATGCTGGTCAGCAAGGCGTACTATCTCGGCGGCAAGTCGAAGGTGGCCATCGCGTCCGAACTGGGAATCTCACGCTTCAAAGTCGCTCGCTATCTCGACGAAGCGCTGCGCATCGGCATGGTCTCGATCACCCTCAACTCCGGCGGCGTCCTGCCCGAGCTGTCGGACCGGTTGCGCCTCCATCTGGGACTGCGGGCGGCCCGGGCGGTTGAGACGTACGGCGCGTACGAGGAAGTCCGGGCGACGGTTGCCCGGATGGCGGGCGCCTATCTGCAAGAGGTGTTGATTCCGGGCGAGGTTCTCGGCATTGGCTGGGGGCGCACGCTCGACGCCATGTTCGACGGCCTCGATCACCTGCCACCGGTCGAAGTACTCGAGTTGGCCGGCCGCTTCGATGCCGACTCGGCAGACGCGGCCAGCGAACTGGCTCAGCGGGCTATCAGCCTAACCGGCCGGCAGTCCCGGACGTTGGCAGTGCCGTTTTTCACCGACGACGCCCGCGCGGCGATGGCACTGCGCCGGCAACCCCACGTGGCCAGCCTGATCGCCGGTTTTTCCCGTGTGACGACGGCCGTGGTCGCCGTCGGCACGCTGCCGCCGCAACCACTGGGCGTGGCGTACTCCCAACTGCCCGAGCGGTTCGCCGAGCTGGTGACACGCTCGGGCGCGATGGGGGAAGTCCTGGGCAACCTGTTCGATGCCGACGGTCAATCGGTCGATCTCAAGTTGCACCGGCACACCCTCGCCATCAATGCCACCCAACTGCTGGCGGTACCGCGGGTCATCCTCGCGGCGGCGGGGCAGGCCAAGGCGGCGGCTGTCCATGCCGTCGCCTCGTCGGGACTGCCAACCGACCTGATTGTCGACGCTGAGTTGGCGGACGCGCTGCTCAGCCGGCCCCGGATCACCGAAGTGGCCGCCCGGCGGGACTGATGAAGCCCATCCCGCGCAGCACGGCGCCTATCTGTCCCGAACAGGGGGTCGGCGCCGATCAGTACGACCTCAAGAGGAGTAACCCTTCAGGGCTCGCGGGTCTGAAACTGCCTACGCGACCACGTCCCCGATCCGCTTCTTGCCGGGGATGCCGACGACGACCGCCCCCGCCGGCACATCGTCCACCACCAGCGCGTTGGCGCCGATCTTGGCGTCGTCGCCGATGGTGATGGGGCCGATGAGCTTGGCGCCGGCGCCCAACAACACGCGATTGCCCACCGTCGGGTGGCGCTTGAAGCGGCCGCGCGAGCGCCCGCCCAGGGTGACCTGGTGGTACATCAGAACGTCGTCGCCGATCTCCGCCGTCTCGCCGATGACGATGCCCATGCCGTGGTCGATGAAGAACCGCCGGCCGATGGTCGCTCCCGGATGGATCTCCACGCCGGTCATGAACCGGGCGAACTGCGACAGCGTCCTGGCCCAGGGATGCAGGGCTGGCGAGCGTACCCACATGGCGTGGGCGACGCGGTAGGCCCAGATCGCGTGGACCCCGGGGTACGTCATGGCGACGAGCAGTTTCGACGTGGCCGCCGGGTCTTCCCGCATGGCCGCCGTCAAGTCCTCGTTCACCCGCTGGGCGATTCGCCCCGCTACGCCCGCCTGGCCGTCAGCCTGGCGCGATCTGGTTCTGGTCTTCCGTTCCACAGTCATCATTGTTCCAGTAAACCGGCATAGAGCTCGGTGGACAAATAACGGTCCCCGGCATCGGGCAGGATGACGACGATCGTCCCGCTGGCATCGCCCTGGTCGGCGATCACCTGGGCCGCCCCCGCCAGCGCCGCGCCGGCCGAGATCCCGATGAACAAACCTTCCTCGTGCGCGGCCCGCCGGGCCCAGTCCATGGCCGTCGCCGACGGGATGTCCAGAACCTGATCGATCACCGAGCGGTCCAGCACCGCCGGTACGAAGTTGGCCCCGATCCCCTGGATCTTGTGGGGTCCCGTCTGGCCTTGGGTCAGCAGCGGCGATTCGGCCGGTTCGACGCCGACGATCCGTACCGCCGGTTTGCGGGGTTTCAGGACCTGTCCGATGCCGGTGATGGTACCGCCCGTCCCGATGCCCGCGACCACGGCGTCAACGCTTCCGTCGGTGTCGGCCCAGATCTCCTCGGCCGTCGTACGCCGGTGGACGTCCGGATTGGCGGGATTCTCGAACTGCCGGGCGAGCACCGCGCCAGGGGTTGCGGCCACGATCGCCTCGGCCCGTGACACCGCGCCCCCCATCCCCTCGGCGCCCGGCGTCAGCACCAGTTGCGCGCCGAGCGCCCGCAACAGTACCCGCCGCTCGACGCTCATGGTGTCGGGCATGGTCAGGATCACGGTGTACCCGCGGGCCGAGCCGACCCAGGCCAGGGCGATGCCGGTGTTGCCGGAGGTCGCCTCAACGATCACACCACCGGGTTTGAGGGCTCCGGACGCCTCCGCCGCCTCGACAATCGCCACCCCGACGCGGTCCTTGACCGATCCGGCGGGGTTATAGAACTCCAGCTTGGCCAACACCGTCCACGCAGTGTCCCCGTACAGCCGGTTGATCCGTACCAGCGGCGTGTGGCCGACCAGCTTGGTGGCATCCTCAAAAATCTTCATCTCCCTCATCTCCCTTTCTTTCACAGTGCTTTCCACGCCCGCGGGGCGTGAATCGGGGCTTACGGGCTCGCTAGAGCCCGCTTCGCGCCCCGCTAACTCATTTCGAGCGGTTCAGGGCCTGGTCGAGATCCTCGATCAGGTCGTCGACCCACTCGATGCCGATGCTCAAACGTACCGCCTCGGGCGCCACTCCGGCGGCGACCAGTTCGGCATCGCTCAACTGAGAGTGCGTGGTGGTGGCGGGGTGAATGGCCAGGGACTTCGCGTCGCCGATGTTGGCCAGGTGGGAGAACAGTCCCAGCGCCTCCACGAACGCCGCTCCCCCGGTGCGCCCCGATTTGAGCCCGAAGCTGAGGATGCCGCCGTACCCGCGCCCGGTCAGCACCCGGTCGGCGACGGGCTTGTACGGCGAGGAGTCCAGCCCGGGGTAATTGACCCACGCCACATCGGGATGGTCCTCCAGGTGCCGCGCGATCGTCAGAGCGTTGCTGGCGTGCCGCTCGATTCGCAGGGGCAGGGTCTCCAGGCCCTGCAGCAACAACCAGGCGCTGAAGGGGGCGATGGTCGCGCCGGTGTTGCGCAGCAGCACCGTCCGCGCCCGCCTGATGTAGGCCGCTTCACCGGCTGCGGCGGTCCACACCGTACCGTGGTAGGCCGGGTCCGGCCCGGTCAGTCCGGGGAAACGCCCGGCCTGGGCGGTCCAGTCGAACCGCCCGGAGTCCACGATCACCCCGCCGAGCGTCGTACCGTGGCCGCCGATGTACTTGGTGGCCGAGTGGATCGAGACATCGGCACCGTGGTCGAAAACGTGGGCCAGCAGCGGTGTCGGTACCGTGTTGTCGACCAGCAGCGGCAGCCCGGCCTGGTGGGCGGCCGCGCTCCAGGCGTCGAGATCCATGACGTTGCCGGCGGGGTTGCCGATGGACTCGCCGAACACCAGTTTCGTCTTGCCGTCGACCAGGTCCGCCAACTGCTCCGGCTTGCCCGGATCGACGAACCGGGCCTCGATGCCGTACTGGGCCAACGTGTGGGCCAGCAGGGCGTACGTCCCGCCGTACAGGGTGGACAGCGCCACGACGTTGTCGCCGGCGTAGGTCAGGTTGAGGACGGCGTACGTGATGGCGGCCGCCCCGGACGCGGTGGCCAGGGCTCCCACCCCGCCCTCCAGAGCATTGACACGGGTTTCGAAGACATCCTCGGTCGGATTCATGATCCGGCCGTACGTGTTGCCCGGTACCCGCAACGCGAAAAGGTCGGCAGCGTGTTCGGTGCTGTCGAAAACGTACGACGTCGTCTGGTAGATGGGTACGGCCCGGGCGTGGGTCGTCGGATCGGCCGTTTCCTGTCCGGCGTGAACCGCCAGGGTGTCGGGATGGTAGGTCATCGGGCGTCTTTCTTCGCGGTAGGCTTCATCACCATTTTAGGGTGACTTCCGGCCGGCGGATCGTTCCTGGTCACCCCGATTTCTTAGGGGATTCTGAGCGGAACCGGCCTAGCGTCACTGTCAAGTCACGCAAGGACGTGGCGGAACGCACGAAAGGGCGGGGCATTATGACGCAAGCAGCCGAGTTGGATCAGTCCCCGGCAACGACTCCATCGGCGCCGGCGAAACGCAGAAAGCACCGGTTCCTGCGCTGGTTGATTCCTGTCGTGGTCGTCGTCGTGATCGTCGGCGTGGTGGGCGGCATCCTGCTCAGCCACCGGGCCTCGGCCGCGCCGGCCACCACCACCATGACGCGCGATGTCCAGGCGAGCATGGTCACGATGACCACCTCGGTCAGCGCGACCGGTACCATCGAGCCACAGCAGCGCGCCGACCTCAGTTTTTCCAGTTCGGGTACGGTGACCGCGGTCAAGGTCGCCGTGGGTGACAAGGTCACCAAGGGCGAGGCCCTGGCGACCATCGACACGACCAACCTCCAGGCCAGCGTCGACTCGGCCCAGGCGGCGGTGGACGCCGCCCAGTCCGACTACGACACCGCCGTCACCAACGGCGTCGACGCCCAGATCACCGCCACCAAGTCAACGCTTGCCACCAAGCAGGACGCGCTGACCAATGCGAAGTCCGCGCTCGCGGCCGCCACCTTGAAAGCGCCCTTCGCCGGTACCGTGGCCATCGTCACGATGTCGGTCGGCGATTCGGTGGGCTCCGGCGGCGGTAACAGCGGCAACAGCGGCAGCACCTTCGGTGGTACCTCGAATTCGTCGAGTTCGTCTGGTTCCGACACGATCACCGTCATCTCCACCAACCTGTACTCGGTGACCACCTCGGTCGGCGCTTCCGACGTCACCAGCGTCGCCAAGGGCCAAGCCGTCGAGGTGACACCGAACGGGGCTTCCCAGGCGTTGAAGGGTACCGTGACCTCGGTCGGTCTGATCGCCTCGTCGAGTACGTCGTCGGGGGCTAGTTTCCCCGTCACCATCGACATCACCGACGCGCAGGACGGGTTGTACTCGGGCGTGACCGCTTCGATCAGCATCATCACCTCCTCCAAGAACGTCCTGGCCGTACCGACCGCGGCCATCGCGACCGCTCAGGGTACGTCCACCGTCGAGTTGAAGAACGCCGACGGTACCACGACCGCCACCCAGGTGACGACCGGGGATTCGTACAACTCCATGACCGAGATCACGGCGGGTCTGAAGGAGGGCGACACCGTGGAGGTCACCATCGTGACGGGCGGCAATGCCCAGAATCAGTCGAATGGCTTCTCGGGCATGTTCGGCTCCGGCAACCGTCCCTCCGGAAGCCGTCCCTCCGGAAACTTCACGCCGGGCGGCAATTACGGCAACTTCCAGGGCAACGGTAACTTCCAGGGCAGTGGCAACTACGCCCCGCCGAACGGGTCGGGCGGCTTCCCCGGCGGTACCCAGACGGGACAGTAATCATGAATGCGACAGCGCCCGTACTCGACATGCGCGGCATCTGGAAAACGTACGGCATGGGCCGCAAGGACAACGCGGTACGGGTCGACGCCCTCCGCGGGGTGAACCTGAACGTAGCGGACGGCGAGTACGTCGCCATCATCGGCCCGTCGGGGTCGGGCAAGTCGACCCTGATGCACATCATCGGTTGCCTGGACACGCCCACCCAGGGTACCTACCTGCTCGACGGCGAAGACGCTTCCGATCTGACCGAGGAGGACCTGGCGGAGATCCGCAACCACCGCATCGGCTTCGTCTTCCAGGAGTTCAACCTGCTGACGTCGCTCAACGCCTGGCGCAACGTGGAGCTGCCCCTGTCGTACGCCCGCGTACCGGCGTCCAAGCGCCGCGCGGCGGCGATGGAGGCCCTGGAGAAGGTCGGCCTGACGGACCGGGCCGCCCACAAACCGGGCGAGCTGTCGGGCGGGCAACAGCAGCGCGTGGCCGTGGCGCGGGCCCTGGTCAACAACCCGTCGCTGATCCTGGCCGACGAGCCGACGGGCAACCTCGATTCGGTGTCCACGGCCGACATGCTGAACCTGTTCGGCGAACTCAACCGGGAAGGCCGCACGATCATCCTGATCACCCACGACGCGGACGTGGCCGCCTCCGCGCGGCGCATCGTCCAGGTGCACGACGGCCAGATCACCTCCGACCAGGTCAAGCCGGCCGTTGACGCCGGACTTGCCGAGGAGACAGCGAAATGAACTTCGGTCAAATTCTGCGGACGAGTTGGTCGGCCGTCATCACCCATCGTCTGCGTTCGGCACTGACCATCATCGGAATCTTCATCGGGATCGCCGCCGTGTCGATCACGGTCGGGCTGGGCCAGGGTACCCAGCGCATGATTACCGATGAGATCTCCAGCCTGGGATCGAATCTGTTGCTGGTCACGCCCGGTTCGTCCACCTCCAACGGCATTCGCGGTGGCATGGGGTCGAGTTCGAGCCTGACCATCGACGACGCCAACGCGCTGGCCGCGCCCGGGGTCGCCCCCAGCATCGCCGGTGTGGCCCCCATCTTGAGTTCGTCCGAGGTTCTCTCGACCACGTCGACCAACTGGACGTCGACGGTGTACGGCACGACCGCCTCCTGGCTCACCGTCCGCTCCCGTACCATGCAGGTCGGCCGGTTCTTCACCCAAGAGGACGTGACCGACTCATCGGCGTACGTCGTGCTGGGCGCGACCACGGCGCAGGAACTCTTCACCGAAGCCAACCGGGCGCTCGGCCAGTCGTTGACCATCGGCAGTTCGCAGTACACCGTCATCGGCGTACTGGCCTCCGCCGGCACATCGACGCTGGGTAACGACGACGACCTCGCCGTCATGCCGTACACCACCATGACCCAGCGCATCACCGATGGCGTGGCCCGGGTGACGACGATCTACATCTCCGCCACCTCGGCCGACACCTTGTCGGCGGCGTACCAGCAAGCCAACGCCGCCCTGCTCACCCGGCACGGCGTGACATCTGATTCGGCGGACTTCTCGATCTCCTCCATGCAATCCGTGCTCAACGTCGCCAGTTCGATCACCGGCATTCTGACGGTCGTCCTGGCCGCCCTGGCCGGCATCTCGCTGGTCGTCGGCGGCATCGGGGTCATGAACATCATGCTGGTCTCGGTGACGGAACGAGTCCGGGAGATCGGCTTGAGAAAGGCGCTGGGCGCGACACCGGGCGTCATCCGGCTCCAGTTCCTGCTGGAAGCCGCCATGCTGGCCTTGATGGGCGGCGTGCTGGGGATCGGCCTGGGGTACCTGGCGGGCTGGATCATCTCGAAGGCCATCTCCGTGACCGTGACCATTTCCTGGGCCGCCTGCCTGCTGGCCCTGGGCGTGTCGGCCCTGGTCGGCATCGTCGCCGGGGTGTACCCGGCCAGCCGGGCTGCTCGGCTGGCGCCCATCGACGCATTGAGGAGTGAGTAATCATGACCATCCAACCCGATCCCCTGCCGGCCGATCCTGAGATCGGCGCCCCGGACTCCCCACCGCCGCCGAGCGGGCAGATCCGGATGACCCGCGCCCAGCGGCGGGCGGCCCACCGCCGCCGCGTCATCATCGGCGTGGCCGTCGTGGCCGCCGTCTTGGCGGGTACGGGTGTGGCGACGGCGTACGCCTCCAACCGTCCCGTACCGCTCGACCAGCGCTACGTGCTGGGTACCGTCACCACCGGCGACCTCACCAGTACCCTGACCTACACCGGCACCATCGCCAAGACCAACCAGAAGACGCTGCACTTCCCCGCATCGGGTACGGTGGCGAGCGTCAAGGTCGCGGCCGGCGACACGGTCGGCGCCGGCGACGTCATCGCCACGATGGACACCACCGCCCTGACCCAGGCCGTCCACACCGCCCAGGCAAGCTACGACCAGGCCGAACTCACGCTGTACAACGCGGAGAATCCGACCACTGCGTCATCCAGCTCGAACACCGCCGCCCAGTCCAGTTCGGCGGCGCTAAGTTCGGCCGCCTCGACCACTTCTTCAGCCAGCCGGACCGGGCCCTCATTCCCGAGCGGCTCCCAAGGTACCTCGGGCACACCGAGCGGCAACCAGGGGTCGGGCAGCAAGCTGACTGCGGTCGCCGCTGCCCTCCAGAAGGCCCAGACTCAGGCGGATCAAGCCTCGCAAGCGGTCACTACCGCGTGCACCGGGTTGGGTACGAGCAGTGTGCCCTCGCAGAGCCCGTCGGAAACACCGTCCGAGACGCCATCGCAAAGCCCGTCTGAGACGCCGTCTCAGAGTCCGTCGGAAACCCCCTCCCAGAGCCCGTCGGGCGTGCCGTCCGGCGTACCAACCGAGGTCCCCTCAAGTACGCCGTCTGGTTCCCCGTCCGCCGTACCGTCGGGCGCTCCATCAGGACAGCCCACCGATACCGCGTCGGGTACCCCCACCCCCACCGACCTTCCCACAGCCTCCCCCTCGGACACCGCCACCCCGACTGACACCCCGATCCCGACTGGCACTCCGAGCCCGACCGACACCCCCACGTCGTCTCCCTCGGATACTCCTACCGCGACCGACTCGCCGTCCGAGACGCCGTCGACCGAGGTGTCCACCGACCCGGCTACGGATTCGGCCACAGACTCGGCCGGTCCGGCCGATGCCACCGCGTCGCCGAGCGTCGCCTTGCTGTCGGCGACACTGGGTGCCGACCCGTCCGGTATGCACTCCGGTATGCCGTCGGGTTGGCCGACCGGATCGGGCATCCAGCCGGCGGCCACCGCAACGGCCACCGCCACCGAACCGGCCACCATCGAGGGCTGCCTGACGGCCGTACAAGCTCTTCAGCAAGCTGAAACGGCGCTGTCCCAAGCCGCCCAGCAGTACTCGCAAGCCGCCAACCAGGCGATCATGAGCGTCGGTACGCAAACCACGCAATGCTCGGCGACCAGCACGACGGCCTCGACCAGTACGCGGTCCTCGACCTCCTCGGCGGCTCTGGGTTCCTCGGCGGCTCTGGGTTCCTCAGCCGCTCTGGGATCCTCGGCAGCAAGCAGCTCGAACAACTCCGGCGGCTTCTCCGGCGGATCCGGCGGTTCCTCAACCGTCAGCGTGGCAACGGCGACGGCCCAGGTCGAACAGGCCCTGCTCAGTCTCGACCAGGCGAAGGCCAACCTTGCGGCCGCCACCATGACCAGCCCGATCGCCGGTACCGTCGCCCAACTGCCGTTCGCGGCGGGCGATTCGGTCACGACCTCATCATCGGTCATCGTGATCGGCACCGGACCGGCCAGCGTCACCCTGTCCGTACCCGTGTCGCGTATCCCCTTGCTCCAGACCGGGCAGACGGCCACCATCGCGCAGAACTCGCTGGTCGTCGCCGCTACGGTTACCAGCGTGTCGCTGCTGCCTACCTCGGGCACAAGCTACTCGGTCACCGTGACATCGGCTGACGCCACGGCGGATCAGTTGCTGGCCGGCGCGTCGGCGTCGGTGACCATCACGACCGCCACCATCGCCTCGGCGACGCTGGTACCGATCAGTGCCATCACCCTGGACGCCACCGGTACGTCCGGTACCGTCCAGATCGTGGCCGACGGCGCGGTGACGACCAAGCAGGTGACCGTCAGCGCGGTTGGCGATACCGAGGTCGCCGTGACCGCCGGAGTGCAACCCGGCGATAGCGTGGTCCTGGCGGACACCACCGCCGCTCTGCCCACCTCCTCGACGAACGCCGTCACCCGGGTGCTGAGTGGCAGCGGTAGCGGAAGCAGCGGAGGCGGCGGCCCCCAGGCGTTCGGTCCGGGCCAGTAGTAGATTGGGGAAAACCGTCAGTTTCGGCGGAGCTTGGCCACTGGATCATGGCCGGCTCCCGCAATGGAGGAGTCCCCACATGAGCGCTGCCGACCACCTCTTGGCGAAACTGCGCCGGACCTCGCTACGCGAACGAGTCGGCGACCTCGATCACCACACCGGCGTGAGAGCGCTGGACGAGTTCGAGCAGTCCGGTGTGAACTTCGTGGCCTCCCACGGCCAGCTCGAACAGGTCTACTACCACGCCGTCCACGACCTGCTGAACTGCATCGTGCCGGCGCCGGACTCACGCCCCATGTTGCTCGAAGGGTCGGTCTTCATCGGTTGCTGGCTGGAATCCACCGGCACGATCAGTACGGAGACGCTGTCCCGCTTCTGCCCCGAGGTGGCGCGCGGCATTTTCGAACTGTTCCCGGATTACCAGCGGGACGACGGGCTCTTCCCGTACAAGATCATCGACTCGGGCCCCTCGTACCGCCAGATCCAGATGGTCACGCCGCTCGCCCGCAGCGTCTGGAACCACTACCAACTGCACGGCGACAAGGTCTTTCTAGCCAAGTTGTACGCCGGGCT